>Ga0207428_10002131_pt1 | contig 19901 bp, 17 predicted proteins | sample RhiMethybrSRZTD1_FD_187600 | JGI IMG/M metagenome (GOLD analysis project Ga0207428, IMG submission 187600) | Populus rhizosphere microbial communities from Tennessee, USA - Rhizosphere MetaG P. TD hybrid SRZTD1 (SPAdes) (version 3) | ecosystem: Host-associated > Plants > Roots > Rhizosphere >...
TATGGACGAAGTCGACTGGTTGATACGACCCGGCGGTGGTACAACGGTGCGCATGCTCAAGCGACGTTAATTCGCAATTGCATAAAGGAGATTTCTGAAATGGCTGAGTTGAATATCAACGAGCGTCAAGCGGGAGATGTCACCGTTCTTGACATGAGCGGAAAGATAACCATCGGTGAAGGCAGTGTGGCGCTCCGCACTGCAATCCGGCGACTGCTCGAAGAAGGTAAGAAGCGAATTCTGCTGAACCTTGCTGGGGTGGGGTACATCGATTCCAGCGGCATCGGCGAACTGGTCTCCAGTTACACGGCTATCAATAAGGAAGGCGGCCAGCTCAAGCTGCTCAATCTCACCCAGAAGCTTCAGGACCTGCTGACGATTACGAAGCTCCTGACTGTCTTTGACGTTTACGAGAGTGAAGCCGACGCACTCAACAGCTTCAAATAGGAGAAAGCCATGGCTGAGCTCGATCTGAAAGAACGACAAGCTGGTGACGTCACCATTCTCGATCTGAGTGGTGAAGTGAGAATTGGTGACAGCAGTGTTGCCTTGCGCGAATCTGTCCGGAATCTCGCGGACCAGGGCAAGAAGAAGCTCTTGTTGAATCTCGCCGGGGTCAAGTATATGGACTCGAGTGGTATCGGCGAGTTGATTGCCAATTACACGACTGTTAAGCGTCAGGGTGGCCAGCTTAAATTGCTGAATCTAACGGATCGAATTCAGAATCTGTTGGTTATTACGAAACTGCTGACCGTTTTCGACGCCTACGATAACGAAGCAGAAGCTTTGAAGAGTTTTGAATAAATAGCGCGCCTCGTCTCTTTGCAGTTGCTGAGGAGCAGGCGCAGATGGCAGGGGCAGCGAGAACAAATACCTGCCCCTGCTTTCTGCTCCTGCTCCTCAGTGTTTGTTAGAGACCTGTCATGTTTCGTGCTGCATTTCGCCGTCTGCTTGCGATCGACGATCCACCGGAGCGGACGGCGCTTGCTTTTTCAATCGGCGTCTTTATCGCCTTCTCCCCTTTCCTCGGACTGCACACGATCCTGGCGACGGCCCTCGCGTTTTTGTTTCGTTTCAATAAGATCGCGATCTACACCGGAACCTTCGTCAACAACCCGATTCTGACGCTCGTCCCGATAATTATTGCGTCTTATTCGGTGGGCGCATTCATCCTTGGCAGGCCTTTGCGCATCCCAGACGAAGGGCTTGAACTCCTGAAGAACCCCCGGGTCTTTTCCGGCGACTATTACCAGCAGCTTTTTGTGCAGAGCTGGAGTAACGTTGTCTGGCCCTTTTCGGTGGGAGGCATGGTGCTCTCGGTCGTTTGTTCGCTCGTGGCTTATCCGCTAACATTACGCGCGTTGCGCGCTTACCATAGTAGAAAAAAGCCACATATTTCCACGGAGTAACACGGATTGAAGCAATATTTACTGATCCTCCTGATTACAGCTTTGTCTGCCGGAGTCGTCTCCTCGCAAACACCGCAAACAGTTCAACAGCGACAAGGCGCCAGTTTTGAAGTTTCGGAATACGGCGTCGACTTCCAGGCCGACCCCCGTCTCATTGTCATGATGGCGGCGTTGGACGTAGCCGGATTCGATCCCGTGGCGGCCGGTCGAGCGCCGTCCACTTTCCGAGTGAAACTGCGAAAAGACCTCGCGAATCTCGATCCGGATTTGCGTACGCGGCTGAAGACGTTCTACGAGCGAAACAAGCTTCCTTCGCCCGCGACACCTGCGGACCAGGCCGCGCGTTATGTTTCGCTTGCACTCGCACTGGGCCAGCCTCCGACATTTGACGCGCCCGAACGTTCCGACGATTTGCCCGCGGGACTTCTGGAAGTACTCGACTTCGCGCCTCTCGTTCAGGAGTTTTATCGCCGTTCGGGGATTGATGAGCATATGGTCGAGTATGTGCGCGCGTACCAGGCCGAGGGCGACCGGCTGCGTGCGCCGACAACCGAGATGGTCCGATCTCTACTGACGTATCTGCACACCCGTCCACTGACGACTTCAACGGATCGCGTTGAAGTCAAGAATCCCAACAAGAAGAGCAAGCAGAAGATGTACAGCTTTCGGCAAAAAGAGCGCCGGTTCTTTATCCTGCCGGACCTGCTTGGTGCGCCGGGAGCGATTAACTTCCGCATCATCGGCGACGATTATTACGCCGTCGTTCCCGAAGGAACGAACCCGAGTTCGTCGGAACTGCGTCGCGCATATCTTCAATACGTAATCGACGCACTCGTACTGCGCTTCAACAAAGACATCGCGGATCGCCGCGAACAAGTCAAACAGCTCCTGAATGAACGTCAGAAAGCCGGCACGGAAGTCAGTCCGGACGTGTTTCTGAGCGTGAGTCGTTCCCTCGTGACGGCGGCTGACGCGCGTTACGACGAAGCAAGAAAGCTCGAGATCCTTGGGCGCGACGCGCGCGCGCGTTTAACCGCTGCAAAGACAGATGCTGAACGGGCCGCGGTCGGAAAGTCGACGCAGGCCGAAATGAAAGCTATTCAGGACGAAACAGTTGCGCGACTGGCTGAGGAGTACGAGAAGGGCGCGGTGCTTTCGTTTCACTTTGCGGATCAATTAAAAGGAATCGAGAGTGCGGGATTCGATCTCGCAAACTTCCTTCCTGACATGATTGCGTCTTTTGATCCGGTGCGTGAAGCGAAGCGTCCGTCCGAATACGCGGAGACCGTGCAACGGGCAACTGCAGCGCGCGAAGCTCGTACGGCCGCGCGACGATCACAGACAGAACTCAACAGCGCGGGCGAGGGAAGCAACGTCAAAGAAGCAGCCCTCGTGCGCGACCTGTCGGCTGTGGAAGATACTCTTCGAAACAAGGATTACAACGGAGCTGAGACACGTTTGCGAGAGATGTTGAAGGATTACCCGCGCGAGCCACGGATCTTTTTCGCGCTAGGGCAAACGGCGAGTCTTGCGGCTTCGGATGCTACGGACGAGCACGTGCGTGACGAACGTTTAAATCGCGCGTTGGGCCAGTATCGTCTGGCCGTTGCAGCTTCGTCCCCAGAGACGGACAAGGCAATCATGTCGCGCGCCTTTGAGTCGATGGCGCGGATCAATGCGTTCATGGACAACACTTCCGAAGCGGTGAAGTTGTTTGACGAGGCGATTAAGTTAGGCGACGTGCGTGGTGGTGCTTATAAGGAAGCACTCGAGGGAAAGAAGAAACTCGGCCAGCCGTAAACGAGATGAACAGGAAAACAGGAGCAGAAACAGGAAAGCAGGAGCAGGAAAACTTACGCTATCCTGCTCCTGCTTTCTGCTAACTGCTCCGGCTTATCTAACTACCCGCTTACTCCAGCGCTTTCGCGGCGTTTATTCTCCCGGCTGTTACTGTCTTGCCTTTCAGCGCCGCAATCGGATCGGTTGAAGCCAATAACTTCTTCTTCAAGTCATCAACAGACATCTCCGGATGCTCCGCAAGGATGAGCGCCGCAACGCCCGAAACCACCGGTGTAGCCATCGACGTCCCTGATTTCTCTTCGTACTCATTCCCCAACCAGGTGCTCAGAATCTCGACGCCGGGCGCCGCAATCGCGACACTCTTCCCGCCCCAATTCGAGAACGACGCTAGCGCATCGTGACGGTCCAGCGCTGCTACGCTAACCACGTTCGGCGAGTCGTAGCTCGACGGATAGTGTGGAGTCCGATCGTTGTTGACCGACGAATTGCCGGCCGCGGCAACGAACAGAATATCGTTCTCGTAAGCTTTGCGAATGACGTCGCCGAGCGCTCGCGATTTCTGCGTTGATCCCCAGCTCGCGCTGATGATGCGAACGTTCACGCCGGCCTTCTTTCGATCGATGACGTAGTTGATCGCTTCAATCGCATCTTTGGTGCTGCCGGAGCCACTCGCGTTCATAAACTTCAGCGGCATGATCTGAACTGTCCAGTTCACGCCCGCGATCCCGACTTCGTTTTCACCTTCGGCACCGATGATGCCCGCGCAGTGAGTGCCATGTCCGTTGTCGTCCATCGGATCAGAGCCATCGATTGCGTTGAAGCCAAACTCATCGTCAATCGTACCGAGTTCGTTGTCGTGATATGGCGCCATCTTTTCGGGACGCCGCCACATGTTTTCCGTCAGGTCTTCGTGGTTGTAATCGACACCGGTGTCGAGCACTGCCACCACTACGTCGCCACTACCGGTCGTTCTGGCCCACGCGAGGGTAGCACGGATGTCAGCGCCTTTCTTGCCACCTCGCTGACCGGAATTGGCCAGTGCCCACTGATCGTTGAACTGTGGATCTCGTGGCAGGATCGGCTCGAGCGGCCCTGCTTCCGCTTCGTCGAGATTGATCTCGTAGTTTGGTTCTGCGTATTCGACTTCGGGAAGTTGCTGGTACTCCTTAACGAGCGTCGCAGCATCAGCGTTATCAAAATCGTCAATTGCTTCCCAACCATCCGCATTCTCGATCCGATCTTCGACGCGATCGTTACGCTCCGCAGTCAACCGATCGATAGCATCCTGACTTACACCACTCTTGAACTTGACGAGGATTTCCGGCGCGCCGAGACTGCGAGTCGTCTCGCTGAGCGAGATATCCTCGGCGGTCTTTGCCTTCTTCTTGTCTTCCATGGGTACGAAGATGGCGGGCTTCCATTGTTTCCGCCACTTGTTGAGTTGGCCTGCGAAAGCGGCTACCAGAACGAGGACGAGTGCCAGTGCGAGGTGGATGAAAATATTGTTGCGGTTCATGGTGGTACCTCAAATCCGATAATTCTTGCCCTTAAATTTGTAGGCTCTGACCTGGTTCTTGTCCGCGCGATATTCGAAGGTTTGCCCCTGGGCCTCGAGCTTGATGCGCCAGCCGCGCGTGATCATCTGGCCGCTCATCTCGTCTTCTTCTGGGGCGCCGAGCGCCATATCGGGGAAGTCTGTGTCTTCGACTGCCTTCTCTTTAACGTCGCCCGTGTCGATTTTGAGGCGTTGGGCGAGGTCTTTCCGAGCGTTCTCAACTGCATTCTCTTTACTGATTGCCATATGACGGTTCAAACGACCCCCTTGAGTTCTTTGTTCCGGCGATTAATAACGCTATTTTGAGCCTGATATCGATAATGGTCAACTCTTTGGAGTGCGGCGGCCTGGCGCCGCTTTCGTCTCGGTCGAGCGCGATCGATAACAAAGCGGCGCCAAGCCGCCGCACTCCAAAGCGCTATCTGAGATCTCCAAATAGATGCTGCAATAGCGCAGTGACGGTAATCGCGGCGGTTTCGGCGCGCAGGATGCGACCGCCGAGCGTGATTACATGGAAATTCCGTGCCCGGGCGCTTTCAATTTCCTCATCAGACCAACCGCCTTCCGAACCGATCAGGGCAGTCACGGATTCAGGCGCGACCTGGTCACCGAGTTGTTCAAGCGGCTCACCGTTGCGCTCCGAGAACATCACGCCTAATCCCTCCACATCCAATGCTGCTTCGAATCTGACCGGCGAGCTGATTTCAGGCACAAGAGCTCTTCCGGACTGCTTGGCCGCCTCGAGCGCAATGCGCTGCCAGCGAGCCACACGCTTCGTCGCGTCGGATTCATCTCGCAGATGAATATCGGCATAGCGAGTGATGAGGGGAGTGATCTTCCTGACGCCGAGTTCGGTCGTCTTCTGCACGACGAGGTCAAATTTCTCGCCCTTGAGCAGCGCGACGCACAAATTAAGTTGCAAGTGTGATTCAGGTTTTGCAGGTTCAACTTCTGCTTCTATTCGCAACTCCGCAGTATCGCGTTTGCTGGTAGACACGGTGCAACGGAACTCACGCCCGCGGCCGTCGAACACGTAAACCTCATCACCCGCTTTGAGCCGCAACACGTCGCGCAGATGACGCGCTTCATCTGAGCCGAGCGTTACTATCTGCTCGGTAGGATCGAACGCGCTTGGCAAAGCAAAAAATCTTCTCATTTTTGTAGGGGCGGCACTCCGTGGCCGCCCCTTGCGGCAAATTAAAATCCTATCGAGGAAGCGCGACAGCCAGCGAGGGGCGGCCACGGAGTGCCGCCCCTACAAAACAAGCGCTACCCACTCGCCGTCCTGCTCGATCTCGAAATCATCGATGCCGTTGTCATGAAGGCCGGCCTGGACCATCTCGACTTGTGTGTCGAGGATTCCGGAAAGAATTAACCTTCCACACGTCGCTCCAATCAACTGAGGCAGGATTTGAACAATGACATCGGCAGTGAGATTTGCACAAACGAGATCGGCCGAAGCAGTCGACTCTTCAACTGAACCGACTCGAAACTCGATCCGATCCGCAACACCATTCGCTGCCGCATTCTCACGCGCAATCTCAACGGCCATTTCGTCTGTATCACATGCTTCAATACGAGCCCCGGGAAAGAGTTTGGCTGCCGCAATCGCGAGAATGCCGGTTCCGGTACCGACGTCGAGAAAACTACCACCGGTGAAGTGCTTTTCGATCGCTTCGAGACAAAGCCGCGTGGTTTCATGAGTGCCAGTGCCGAAAGCCATCCCCGGCTCGATGCGAATGATCAAACGATCGCGCGTGTCGCCGAGGGTGGACCACGGCGGCGCAATGATAAAACGACCAATCTCAACCGGCTGCCAGTTCTGTTTCCACTCTTCGAGCCAGTCGCGCTGAGCGACTTCGCGCACATTCATATCGCGCACGGAAGATGAGGGAAGATTATAGATGCGCAGCGCTTCGAGGAGTTCGAAGCGAACGCGCTCACGGTCAGGCGTTGCGGCGAAGTACCCGGTGATCCGGACCAGACCATCTGACTCATCAGTGGTTTCTGTTCCGAGAGCACCAGCTTCCATCAACGCATATTCAACTGCCTCGCGAGCGTCCGGCTCGAGGTCGACATCGAGTGCGTGCCATCCGATTCGTTTTTCTTTTGCGTGGCTCAATTTCCGCTCAATCCAAACTCATCCAGCAACCGGTCCTTGTTGCGCCAATCTTCTTCCACTTTCACAAACAGTTCGAGGTGGCACCTATGGCCCAGCAAATTCTCGATCTCTTTGCGCGCCCGCGTGCCGATGTCTTTCAAGCGACTGGCGCCTTTGCCGATGATGATCTTCTTTTGCGAGTTTCGTTCGACTACGATGACGCAGTAGATGCGGGAGAAGTCTTCGCGGACTTCTTCAAACCGTTCGGTGACGACGGCCGTGACGTAAGGAATCTCATCGCCGGTTGAACGTAAAACCTTCTCACGAACGATTTCCGCCACGAGCACGCGCAGCGATTGGTCGGTCAACTCGTCTTCCGCGAAGATCGGGTCACCTTCAGGCAGATGACGCAAACAACTCTCAATCAGCACGTCGGTCATGTCGTTCTTGAGTGCCGAAATCGGAACGATCTCACGCCACTCGTGCTCTTTGCTGTAGAAGTCGATCAACGGTAACAGCGCCGATTTATCTTCGAATTTATCGGTCTTATTCAACAACAGCAGAGCGGGTTTTTCAGATCGCTTCACGAGGTCCAACACGAACCGATCGCCGTTGCCGGTTGAAACAGATGCATCGCGCAGGAGACAGACCAGGTCAACCCCCATCAGCGCTTCCTGCACTGCGGCCATCATGCGACGGTTAAGCTCATAACCCGGTTGATGAACTCCGGGCGTATCTACGAAAACGATTTGTCCCTCGGGCTTTGTAATTACACCCTGTATCCTGAACCGCGTGGTCTGCGGCTTGTCGGAAACCGCCGCAATCTTCTGCCCCACAAGCTGATTAAGCAGAGTCGATTTACCAGCATTCGGCCGCCCGATCAGCGCAACATAGCCGGCATGAGTCATAAATCCGTCTTTCTTACCAGTAATCTGTGGCTAACTCTTTTCAGCAAAGATCTGGACCAGATTGACGAGCGTCTCGGTCGACTTCTCCAGCCCCTTGCGTGAATTGAACTCGAGCTTGCCGTGGAAATTTCCTCCGCCCGTAAAAAGATTCGGCGTCGGCAGCCCCCGGAAAGTCAAATTTGATCCATCCGTTCCGCCGCGAATCGGTTTCAAGAACGGCTTTAGCCCGGCGCGCTTTGCAGCTTCCATCGCGTTCGCCGTCAACTCGGGATAGTTCTTCAGCACTTCCTTCATGTTCTTATAGTTTTCCTTGACGTCGATCGTGATCTTTACGTCCTTATACTTCGCTGCCGTTTGGGCAACCATGTCGCGGAGTAACTTCTCTTTCGCATCCAAACCACTCATGTCAAAGTCGCGCAGCAAGATCTTCAGGTTTGAACTCTCGACATCGATCACGCCGGCATATGGATGAACAAATCCAACCCGGCCTTCCGTCGTCTCCGGCAACATGTCGTGCGGAAAACGATTGAGGTAGTCGGCGATCGCATACATGGCATTGATCATGATCCCCTTGGCTGTGCCAGGGTGCGTGCTCTTGCCCTGGAATGTAACTGTTGCTGTGCGGGCGCTCCACGTCTCATCGCTGATCTCGCCGAGTTCTTCACCGTCTACGGTGTAAGCCACCTTCGCCCCGAAACTTTTTACGTCAAACTTCTCGATACCACCGCCCACTTCTTCGTCAGGTGTAAAAGCGATCGCGAGTGTCCCGTGTTTGAGTTGTGGATTCTGGCGCAGGATGTCGATCATCGTCATGATCTCGGCACAGCCCGACTTATCATCTGAGCCGAGCAGGGTCGTGCCGTCGGCGGTGATGATGTCGGTGCCGATTAGGGACTGCAGAACCGGATTCTTCTCCACCGTGATCACCTGCGTCGGCTCCTTCGGCAGGGTGATGTCGCCGCCCTGGTAATTCTTATGAATGATCGCGTTGACGTTTTCACCGGAAACTGCCGGCGACGTGTCCATGTGCGCGATGAAGCCGACCACGGGCACTTTTGAATTATCGGCGAGGTTTCCCGGCACGGTTGCGTAGACAATTCCAAACTCGCTCACGCGCACGTTTTCTGCGCTGAGCGCGGTCAACTCTTTGGCGAGAAGGTTCGCGAGGTTGAGCTGTTTTCGCGTGCTGGGTGTGGTCGTTTGATCTTCCTGCGACTGCGTGTCGATCTTCACGTAGCGCAGGAAACGATCCATCACCGGCTCGACCGGCGGTTTGAGTTGGGCGTTAACGATCCCAGCAAGAATAAAACAAAGCGCAAAAGCAATAATCAATCTCATTACTAAGAACCTTTCAGCCACAGATTACACGGATTTCTGCCGGAGAGATCGGCGCCACTCTTCGCTCTGATGATTCAAGTCGTCCAGAGTTTGCTGCAATTCATCTCGTTTGGCCATCAGCAGGGCCTCACTAGCGTCGGGCGGCACGTAAATCGGGGGAGCGACGTAGATCCGAGCGCGCGTGAAAGGCTTTGGGATTTGGAACCGATCCCAACTCGGCATTGTCCAGTAACGATCGAGCGCCATCGTCACCGGCACGATCGGATGACCTGACTTTTTTGCGAGGAGCACGGCGCCCATCTTCGCGACATAACGCGGGCCTTTCGGCCCATCTATTGTGAACGCAGTAGTGCAGCCGGAGCGCATTAGCCGCGCCATTTCGATAACGGCGCCGACAGCACCGCGTGTGCTCGAACCACGGACCGCACCATAGCCAAATCGTTGAATAAACCGCGCGATGTACTCACCGTCAAAGCTTCGCGAGGTCATCACGACGATGCGTCGATTGCGCCACCAATAGGTGGTGAGAAAGATGCGGTCGTGCCAGAAGACGTAGATCGGGAGTCCGCCGTTTTCTTCCGCTTTGTCGTGGTTTTCCCAACCGATGACCTCGAAGCGCGCTGTCAGCCCGATGAGCTTTATGAGCAGATAAAATACGCGATCCGCAGCCCGAATCTTCAACCGATCCGGAAACGAATAGTTTGTTAAATCAGCAAACTCGTACGCCCGATTGATCTGTGTATTCATCCGTGAAATCCGTGGCTAATAGATCTTAGGCTCACCGGGCGGGCGGGTTTTCCAGCGTTTGTGAATCCAGAGCCACTGGCCCGGATACTGCCGGATACGGTTCTCGATCCGCTGCGTCAGTTTCATCGTCAACGCGCGCACGTCAGCTTCTTCATCTCCCGTGCAGTCAGGCGGAATCGAAGGCTCGACAATCAGCAGATACTTGCCCTTTTCTTCACTCCACGGAGCGAACACCGGAACGAGTGGAGTGTTTGTTCGCACCGCAAGCTTCGCAACGACAAACGTTGTCGCTGCCGGAACTCCGAAAAAATCGATAAAAATCGCTTCGTCGTCGAGCGTGTTCAGATCAGGGAGCAGTCCGAGCGGGCTTTCGCCGGAGCGAAGTATTTTCAGCATCGAACGCGCAGCCGAGAGTTTGTCGATGGTCTCGTTGCCGAACCTTTTGCGGATGCGATCTACAAGCTGCTCGAGGCGCGGGTTGTCGAGTCTGCGGACCAGGAACGTGAACGGATGATCGAAGAGGGCGAGACCAAAACTGGTTAACTCCCACGCGCCGAGATGACCAGTGTAAAGAATCAGACGGTTGCCACGAACACCCTTCGCGGCTTCGAGGTTTTCGAGTCCCTGCGGTTCGATGAGTTGTTTGAGCTCGTCGCGAGATCGGGACGAAAACTGGCTGAAAAACCCGAGCAGCCGCCCGAGATTATCGAAGCATTCCCGCAGCAGCAGGCCGCGTTCTTCGTCCGTCTTTTCAGGAAAAGCAAGACGAAGATTGGTTTCGCCTGTGCGTCTGAGATCTCCGGCGATAGCGTAAGCGAGCTTCCCCATGCCGCGTCCGAGTGCCATTGCCGCAGGTGCAGGCAGAAGTCCAAAGCCGGTCAGTACCGACTTGGCCGCCGAGTATTCAAGAAATGTTTGTAGTTTGCCTGGTTTAGCCATTACCTGAGAGCACATGGCGCTCCTACGGAGCGCGACGGCCCTTTAATGGTGGGCTATAAACATTTTGCTCCTCTGGAGCAAGATCTATCGCTCCGGAGGAGCGAAATGTTTATAGCCTTTGCCATTTAATCCTTCCGGCTCCGCTAGGAGCCGCATGTATGACAGGTCACCAAGAATATCAGGATCTGTGAACCATCCCCCAAATCCGCTTAATCCACAATCGGGTACGTGATATATTTTGAACGCTGGGCGCAAGCTTTTCGTACAGAAGAGCGCGGTATCTCTCCTCAAACATCGTTAGATTGGAGCTTGATGACAAAACGCCGGATTCTCATCGTAGATAATAACGATGAGTTGCGTGTTCTACTTGAACAGGCTCTCGGGCGGCTCGGTCACGAGGTGGTCGTAACGGGCGAACGAGCAAAGGCACTTCGTCGAGACGACCTCGATAGCTTCGATCTGATCATCAGCGACCTCTCCGAAGCGGAAGTCAACGGAGAACCCATCAGCGAACTACACCGCAAACATCTCGTCACTCCGCTCAGTGAACACGCTCCAGGCGTCATCAAAGCTTTCAAAATGGGGGCGGCCAATTATCTGCGGCTACCTTACAATCGCGAGGAACTGCGCGAGATAGTTGAACAAACGCTCTCGCATAAACTTCGCACCTGCGATGAAAACGGCAGCTTTTCTCACGTCCACGAAAAGATCGAGTTTGAACTTCCGAGCGACCTGGCGCTGATGAATGGCGTGCTCGAATTTCTTCAGGAACGCGTCGCGAAGCTGGGTTTGATTCGGCCCGAACGTTCCAATCTTTTCATCGCTCTCGATGAAGCGTTTGTAAACGCGGTCAAGCACGGCAACAAGAACGATCTCACAAAGCTCGTGAAGATCACTGCGGAACTGTCAGAGAAGGAAGCGAGTTTTACAGTCGAAGACGAAGGCGAGGGCTTCGACATTCGCGAGATTCCCGATCCATGCGATCCCGCCAACCTGTTTCGCACTTCCGGTCGAGGCGTTCTCCTCATCTACAACATCATGGACGAAGTTGAGTACAATGCGCAGGGAAATCGCGTAAAAATGGTGAAGCGACCGGATGCTCCGGTCAAAGCTCAACTCGTTGACCCAAATACCCCTGACGATAAACACGCCTGAAAGCCAGGAGGCAGGCACAGAAAGCAGGAGCAGGACTGACCTGCCACTGCCGGTTGCCCCTGCTGCATCGTCGTTTTGGCGTGAATGGCGATGGTGGCTGCCGCCTGCTGTTATCGCGCTTGCTTTAGTTCTGTATTTTGTCGATCCGTTTATTGGCGACTGGGATGGCATGGACTACACCATGCTTTCTCTGGATGGGTATCCGTCGTCGATGGCGCTTGGTCGGAATCTATTTATCTTCACCAACCATTTCTTATTCCTGATTGGTCACGCCCTCTTCAACGTCCAGGCTGACAAGGCATATCTAATCTTCAAGTACGCGGTTGTGGCGCAGGCACCGCTGGCAGTGATTGCGTGTTGGCTTCTTGCCCGCGACATCAGTGGCTCCCTGCGCACCGCGACCATCGCAGCCTTGCTGATTGTTTTCTCCCCCGTCTTCGTGCTCTACGGCGGGCAGGTGATGACTGACGTTCCGTCGGTACTGATCCTCGCAACGTCGCTCATCATTCATTTGCGCGGCGTACAACAGCGAAAGGTTTGGCTGGTGCTGGTTGGCGCGGGATTAATGGGACTGGGAGTAAACCTGCGCGAAACGATCGGTTTTTATGCGCCCTGGCTCGTGCTGGCACCGTTTCTTTTGGGCTGGAAGTTTGAGCGCCGGGAAATTTTGTGGGTGGCAAGCTCAGTTGTGCTTTTTGCAGTTCTGGCGCTCGGATGGTTTGGTTTCTGGTTCATTACCGATGAGCATTATCGTTGGGTTTGGCACGGCTGGCGTGAATCGATGCGCGACGAGTCTGCGCGACATCCGGTCGCCCTGCGCAATATTAAGCCGTATGTCATTTTCTATTTCATTAGTGCTCCACTGGTCTTTCTAACGATTCCCTTCGCACCGATTCTCGAGTGGCTAAAACATCGTCTCTCGCCGATGTTGCTATTGTGGCTGGTGGCGTTCTTCGCCAACGTGCTGCTCTTTTTCAACTACAGCACGACGGTTAACTGGCGTTACTTCCTGACCGGTCTGCCCGGCATTGTGCCATTAGGTGCTTACTGGCTACTCCGTATCGCGCAACGGCCGCTGAAGAATGAGCGCCGCGCATTTGTCGTGTGTGCGTCGCTAATCGCCGCACTTGCGATTACATTTGCTGTTATCGCTCATCCGGTGAGCTATGAGTTCATTCAGCGACGAGCGATGAGCAAGGAGTACAGGCAACGGCTGGAAAAAGTTCCGCTCGATGCGATCATGATTTCCGGAGCTCAGACGATTGCGGTGCACTACTGGGCTTCAATCGGTTCCGGACGCTGGAAGACCATCGGCACTGGCGGAGGATGGCCCGGCGATCAAATATTTCCGATTATTCAGAATCATTTGGATCACCGGCGACGCGTGTTTATCGATACGGATCCGCGCTGGTGGTCGCCGTGCGGCTGGCAACGCGACGAGATACCGCTGATTGTTGAGCTGGAGAAGCGGTTTAGTTTCCGGCGTGTGGACGAAACCATTTATGAGATCAGTTGGCCGGGCGATCCGAAGGCGCGCGATAACCCGAACTTGACCCGCTTGTTGCCCGAGAACAGACCTGAAGATACACGGAAGTGTCCCCCAACGAAGCCGTAGAGATAGCGGCAGGAGCAGAAAGCAGGAGCAGGTTGTTTCCAGAGACCATCCTGCTCCTGCACTCTGCTCCTGCTCCTGATTGATATGCCGTACGAAGTTTTTCTCGCCTTTCGTTATCTCCGATCGCGCCATAAACGACGGCTCGCGCGTGCGACTTCGGTCGCTGCAATACTCGGCATCTGCATGGGCGTTGCGGCACTCATCGTCGCATTCGCTTTATCAAACGGGTTTCGCGATGAAATGCGCGACAAGATTTTGCAGGGCACTGCACATCTAAGCGTGCTTCGTACTGATGGACGCGCGATTGACAACGATGCAGAGGTCGCTAATCGAGTTAAGCATGTGGATGGCGTCGTCAGTGCTTCGGCGACAACGTATGACGGCGCGCTTGCGCGTGGATTTAAAGGTTCGGGTTACGCAGTCATCCGCGGTATCGAGAAAGAGACAGCGCAGTCCACCGGGCGCCAGTGGATTCGCGAAGGTTCCTTTGAACCAGTGACGTCGACATTGTCCAGTGGTCCTCCGAACGCGGTCGTAGGTGCAGACCTCGCCGCACGAATCGGACTCTCCCTCGGTGACGATTTCGAAGTCATTTCCGCGCGCGACTCGAAATCTTATCGCTTGCACGTGGCCGGTGTTTTTCGCTCCGGACTCTTCGAATACGATTCAACCTGGATCTATGTCGGCATGGAAACCGCGAGCAAACTCGCCGGAACAGATCACGCCGCAACAGTGCTCGCAGTGCAAGTGCAAGACATCGACAATGTGAAGCACGTCAGCGCCGAAGTTTCAAAAGCGCTCGGCAACAGTTACACCGTCGTCGACTGGCAACAAGCAAATCAACCGCTGTTCGCGGCACTCGCTCTCGAACGCCGGATGGGTTTGTTCATCATCGGTCTCATCATCGCGATCGCCACACTCAACATCACGACGATGCTGATTCTCGTTGTCGTCGAACGGCGACGCGACATCGCGATCCTCAACGCCCTCGGCGCGACGCGCGCCGGCGTGATGACGGTCTTCATTATTGAAGGTGCGGTGATCGGTGCGATTGGCGCTGTGACAGGAGTTGTACTTGGTTTTGTCTTATGCGTGATTGCGAATCATTACAAGCTCGTGAGCCTGCCGGCTGATGTCTATTCGATCAGCAACGTGCCTTTAATTCCGAAGCCCGGTGAAATGATTCTGGCGGCCCTCGTCGCTTTTGTGTTGAGCGTACTGGCGACAATCTATCCTGCGCGCGCGGCGTCGCGCCTCAGACCAGTCGAGGCTTTGCGTGACTCATGATGAACGTCGTCGATCTGCGAAAGAGTTTTGTGGCGCCGAATGGTGAGCGGCTCGAGGTCTTGCGCGGAGTCGATTTTGCGGCGGCGGACGGCGAGAGTATCGCGATCACGGGACCGTCAGGTTCAGGAAAATCGACACTGCTTCATTTGCTCGGAGGCCTTGAAGCACCGGATCACGGAACGATCACTTTAAATGGCGCCAGCGCTCCGCGTCACCAGGTCGGATTTGTTTTTCAGTTTCACTACCTTTTGCCGGATCTTTCGGCGGTTGAGAATGTGGCGTTGCCGTTGTTGATAGCGCGTTGGAGCAAAAAACGCGCGTTTGAACGTGCTTTGGATCTTTTAGATGAAACAGATCTCGCCGGCCGTGCTGATCACCCTATTTCGCACCTCTCCGGCGGGGAGCAACAACGAGTTGCGGTCGTAAGAGCCTTAATTACGGAACCAAAACTGTTGTTGGCTGACGAACCAACCGGAAATCTTGATGAAACAATCAGCAATCAGATAGGCCACACACTGGTCAACTACGCTCGCAAACACGCCGCGATTACGGTCATCGCAACGCATAGCCCGAGTTTGGCGCGTTTGTGTGACCGCTCATTGGTGCTCAAGGAGGGGAGAACGCATTAGACAGGATTTGCAGGATTATTCAGGATGTTCAGGATTTATCCAGTAAATTCTGAAACATCCTGTAAATCCTGTCCAAATACATCTGAAATCACCATTCTGTTACTACTTTTAGTTAGGTCATAGGTTATAATGCGCCAAAGTTTGCCGTTATCGTCTCCCGGCAAACGTAATTATTAAGGACGTTTTACAGAAACCACGATGTTCGAACGCTACACTGAAAAAGCGCGCCGGGTGATCTTTTTCGCACGCTATGAAGCGTCACAATTTGGCGCTCCGGCCATCGAGCCGGAGCATCTTTTGCTGGGCCTGATGCGCGAGGACAAGACCCTTACGGGCCGTTTTTTCCCTCGCGCTCAGGTTTCTATCGAGTCAATCCGCAAGGAGATCGAGGGACGAACACTCCTGCGTGAGAAGATTTCCACTTCAGTCGAACTGCCACTCGCGCCCGAAACCAAACACGTTCTCGCCTATGCTCACGAAGAAAGCGATCGGCTGCAGCATCGCCACATCGGCACTGAACACTTACTGCTCGGTCTCCTTCGTGAAGAGCGTTCGATGGCCGCCGAGATTCTTTACGAGCGTGGTTTGCGATTGAATGCAGTTCGCGACGAGATCGCGCGCCAGTCAGGAGCCGACGCGAGGTCTACTCAAAAGAAAGACACTCCACATCTCGTCGAGTTTTCACGCGACCTGACCGACGACGCTGCGAACGACAAGCTCGATCCGTTAATCGGTCGTGAAGCAGAGATCGAGCGCGTGGTCCAGATTCTCTGCCGCCGTACGAAGAACAATCCCGTGCTGATCGGTGAGCCGGGCGTCGGCAAGACTGCAATCGTCGAAGGACTCGCACAGCGAATCGTTCGCGGCGACGTTCCCTCGTTCCTTGAACACAAGCGAATACTTTCACTCGATCTCTCGTTGATCGTCGCCGGCACGAAGTATCGCGGCCAGTTTGAAGAACGTCTGAAACAGATCATGCGCGAGCTGGTTGAGAATCCGCAGTACATCGTCTTCATCGACGAGTTGCACACGCTGGTTGGCGCGGGTTCGGCTGAAGGTTCTCTCGACGCCGCCAACATTCTGAAGCCCGCATTGTCTCGCGGTGAGATTCAGTGCATCGGCGCGACCACGCCATCAGAGTTTCGCAAGTCGATCGAGAAGGATCGATCGCTGGAACGCCGTTTTCAGGCTGTGAAAGTTCCGCCTCCATCTGAAGCCGAAGCCGTCAGCATCCTCGATGGCGTGCGTGAACGTTACGAGAGTTTTCACCAGGTTCGTTATACCGACGATGCGCTGCAAGCTGCTGTCTACCAATCGCACCGCTACATTCCCGATCGCTTTCTGCCTGACAAGGCAATCGATGTGATCGATGAGGCGGGCGCGCGTGTGAAGCTTCGCGTGCGACGCGAACAAGGCAATCTGGCGGATTGGAATGAGTTGAATGAGTGGTCGCGATCATATGGCGACACTTCCAGCTTGCGTGTTCATCAAGAAGACGCACTCGTCTCTGCGGAAGTGACGCGTGACGACGTTGAAGACGTGATCGCTCGCTGGACCGGTATTCCGGTTAACTCGCTGAAAGAAGAAGAAACGCAGAAGCTCTTGCGTATCGAAGTCGAGCTTCACAAGCGCGTCATTTCTCAGCGGCCGGCCATCTCGGCGTTGGCTCGCGCAATTCGCCGTTCGCGGGCCGGACTGAAGAATCCGCTGCGACCCGTTGGCTCGTTCCTGTTTCTTGGTCCAACCGGTGTCGGTAAAACTGAAGTTGCTCGTTCGCTGGCTGCGTTTTTGTTCAGCAGTGAACGCGCACTCATCCGCTTTGACATGTCGGAATTCATGGAGAAGCATTCGGTCTCCAAGTTGATTGGATCGCCGCCGGGCTACGTCGGACACGAAGAAGGTGGCCAGCTAACCGAACGTATCAAGCGCTCGCCTTACTCCGTGCTGTTGTTCGACGAGATCGAGAAGGCACATCCGGACATCTTCAATATCCTGCTGCAGGTGTTTGAAGACGGTATCCTGACAGATGCGCTCGGTAATACCGTCGACTTCAAGAACACGATCATCATCATGACCTCGAATATCGGCGCCCGCTTCATTCAGAAGAAGGGCACGCTCGGCTTCCAGGCAAATACCGATGCCAGCCGCGAGAAGGTGGAAGAGATGGTGATGTCGTCAGTACGGCAGACTTTTAACCCCGAGTTCATCAATCGTCTCGACGAGATCATTATTTTCGACCAGTTGCTCGACAACGAGCTGCTCGAAGTAGTTCAGTTGCAGCTCGACCAGATCAACAAGACGATGAGCCGGCACGGCTTTGAGATCAAGTTGACCGACGAGGCAAAGCACTGGATTGTCGAGAAGACCTGCGCCGACCGTCTCTATGGCGCCAGACCAATCCGGCGTGCTTTACAGAAATATGTGGAAGATCCCCTGTCTGAGGCGTTGATTCAGGGTCAGCTCGAAGGAGCCACGATTATTGAGGTCTACCTCAACGGTCAGGAACTGGATTTCCGGCCCGAAGGTGTGGAAGCCGCTGACGACGCTTTACTGATTCACTGAAAGCCACCAAAAGGCACAAAAAGCACAAAAGCATAATATTTTGCTTGGGGCATTTTGTGTCTTTTTATAGTGTCTTCCCCCTTGTGGAACTTTCAGGTTTTATCGCTTATAATGCGCCACTTTGCTACTCAAAAGCTGGCAACTGGCAATTCTGACAGTGAATCAAAGGGCTGTCTTCGTAACCAGTTCAAGCACTCATAAGCTCCCCGAAGTTTCTGAGGCCCGGTAAGAACTCTTGAGGGAATTGGTGCCTATGCACTCATATCGCTTGTTTTGGCTCTTCGTTTTGAGCCTCTTGGCTGGTGTCTCCGCAACCTTCGTAAGTCCGGGACGCGTTCAAGCCCAGCAAACTCCGCAAACTCCGCAAACTCAGCCCCAGCGAATCGTCGAAAGCGTTGACATCATCGGTAATCGTCGCCTGCGTAAGGACGACATTCTTTATTACATCCAGACTCGACCTGGAGATCCTTACAACGTCGATCAGGTCCAGCGCGATTACCAGACACTCCTGTCGCTGACGTTCTTCGACAAAACAGCCACTCGCGTTCTGACTGAAACCGGTCCGCGCGGCGGCGTTAACATCATCTTCGAAGTCAAAGAGCTGCCGATCATTCGTGACCTGACGTTTGAGGGGCTCAGCAGTGTGGCTGAATCGGACATCCTCAAGGCCTTCCGTGAGCGACGCGTCGGCGTTTCGAAAGAGAGCATTTACGACCCGGTGAAAGTCCGTAACGCGATGCGAGTTATCAAAGAGCTACTCGCCGCTGGCGGACACCCGAACGCAACCGTCGAGGAAAAAACCGAAGAAGTTTCAGCGACTTCGCTCGCGATCACTTTCGAAGTTCACGAAGGCGACCGCGTGCGTGTGGTCGATATTCAGTTTGAAGGCAATACGGTTTTCAGCGACGGCGCTCTGCGCGGCGCGATGAAGTACGTGAAAGAGGCCGGTCTGATCACTCGCTTCAAGAGCTCAGACATCCTCGATCGCGAGAAACTCGACGTCGACCTGCGTCTGGTTGATAACTACATGCGTTCGAAAGGTTACCTGCAGGCACGACACGGTGAGCCTCGAGTTGAAAGCGTCGGTCGTCGCCGGACCGGTTTCCCGATCCTGCCGCTGCCGTTCCTGTCGTCGGTTGACGAGGGATTGCGCGTGACGATTCCGATTGTCGAAGGCAAGGTTTACCGGCTGGGAGAGTTTAAGGTCGAAGGAAACTCCATCTTTTCCGAGGCACAAATCAGGGCAGTAATCGGTCTCAACAAAGGCGACATCGCCGATGGTGAAAAGGTGAGCAAAGGCCTGTTTGAAAACCTCAAGAAGTTTTACGGCCAACAGGGATTTATCGAATACACCGCTGAACCCGTCCCAACATTCAAAGATAATCCAGCAAATCCAAACGAAGGCATCGTCGACTTCACCGTCACGATTGAAGAAGGCAAGCAGTTTACATTGCGGCGTTTGGAATTCGTCGGCAACACGTTTACACGCGACAATGTGTTGCGTCGTGAAGTGCTCATAAACGAAGGCGACATCTACAACGACGTGTATTGGGAGTATTCAGTTGTCAAACTGAACCAGCTCGGTTACTTCAACCCGATCGACAAAGACAAAGACGTTGACCGCCGCACGAATGATGAAGAAGCCACTGTCGATCTCTCGCTGAAGGTGAGTGAACGCGGGCGCCAGCAGATCTCGTTCAACGGTGGTATCTCGGGCATCGGTGGTTCGTTCTTCGGTCTTGAATACTCGACGAACAACCTGCTGGGCCGTGGTGAGGTGCTTTCATTCAACCTTGCGGCTGGTAACCGGCAGCGTTCGTTCCAGTTCTCATTCACGGAACCCTACATCAAGGACC
>Ga0207428_10002135_pt1 | contig 19878 bp, 20 predicted proteins | sample RhiMethybrSRZTD1_FD_187600 | JGI IMG/M metagenome (GOLD analysis project Ga0207428, IMG submission 187600) | Populus rhizosphere microbial communities from Tennessee, USA - Rhizosphere MetaG P. TD hybrid SRZTD1 (SPAdes) (version 3) | ecosystem: Host-associated > Plants > Roots > Rhizosphere >...
CGAGCTGCCCAAGCCGGGCGTCACCGGCGTGCGGCTGCGCGACACGCGCGACCAGTCGACGCGTGACATCGCGGTGGGCGGCGTGTTCGTCGCCATCGGCCACGAGCCGAACTCGAAGCTGTTCCGGGGGCTGCTCGACATGGATCCGGCCGGCTACATCCAGGTGAAGCCCGGTTCGACCGCGACCAAGATCCCGGGCGTGTTCGCCTGCGGTGACGTTGCCGACCACGTCTACCGGCAGGCGGTCACCGCGGCGGGCACCGGCTGCATGGCGGCGATCGACGCCGAGCGCTTTCTCGCGCACTGACGCCGCGCCCGGCGCGGGGGGCGGTGTCTCGCGCTTGACCTGCTCGCATGGATGAGCACCTTTTCCGAACGCGGTGAAAGGTCAGCTTCACGAGGAGCACACATGATCCCCAATGCACCTGTTCTGCGACGACCGAGCCGAGGGATCGTGTTGCTCACGAAGATCAAGGGCAGGGCGACCACCCTCGGGTCGAGGACGATGGCGTTTTTCCGCAAAGGCGAGGAGCTGGAGGCGACCGAATACGAGAACCTGCCGCATGACGATCCGAGCCTGGTTCCGCCCGAGCTGGGTTTCCGCGACTTCGACAGCGTTCCGCGCAACTACAAGCCACTGGCTATCGCGGTTGTGCTGATCGTGGTGGGCGTCCTGGGCGTGTTCGGCTGGCTCTCGGTTCGTTAGACCGCGTGCGACGGCTCGTGTCTGGGCAGCGCGAGCGCGGCGAGGCTTGGCGCGGCATTGGTCTTCCGGCGCCATTGACGGCATAATCGCCGGCGAATGAGCGACGAAACCACGGCGCCCGGTCCCGGTGACAATGAGGCCGAGGCGGAGCCCGACTTCGAGCTCGTCGAGGCATCGGGCGTCGGTGGGCCGGCGGTCGAGGCGCCGCCCGAGACGCCCGCGACGCCGTCGCGCTTGACGATCCCGCCCGAGAAGGCGGTCGAGATGTTGTCGAAGATCAGCCTCTTCTCGGCGCTGCAGCCGTCGTACCTGCGCCGGATCGCGAACCTCGGCATCGAGGAGGACTACCCGCTGAGCGCGCTGATCTTCAAGGAGGGCGCGCCGGGCGACAAGATGTACCTCATCCTGTCGGGCGCCGTGCGCATCAGCCGCCAGGTGCCCGGCATGGGCGAGGAGGCGCTGGCGGTGCTGCGCGCCGGGACGCACTTCGGCGAGATGGCGCTGATCGACGACTTTCCGCGCAGCGCCGACGCGCGCGCCCACGAGGCGTGCCGGCTGTTCGTCGTGCGCAAGGAAGACATGGAGGACCTGTTGTTCGTCGACCGCGATCTCGCCTACGACCTCTTGTGGTCGTTCGTGCGCACGCTGTCGTCGCGCCTGCGCGAGACGAACGACAAGATGACCTTCATGGCCGTCACGTCGAAGTTCTGACCTCTTGTCCCCTCGCCCCGCGGAGCGGCAGTGTGGGAGAGGGCTAGGGAGAGGGGTCTTCCGTGTCATGCTTCGTCCGTGTCGCTGGCCCCGTTCCCCGATGACGACGTCGCGCCGCTGGTCGATCTGCTGGCGGGGAAGCGGATCGTCGCGCTGACCGGCGCGGGTTGCAGCACCGAATCCGGCATCCCCGATTATCGCGGCGGCGGGCGGACCGGCCCGCGCAACCCGATCCAGCACGACGCGTTCATGCGCAGCGCCGACGTGCGGCGCCGCTACTGGGCACGCGCGACGCTCGGCTGGTCGCGGTTCTCGGGCGCGGAGCCGAACGCCGGCCATCGCGCGCTCGCCGCGATGGAGGCGTCGGGCTGGCTCGCGGGGGTGATCACGCAGAACGTCGATCGCCTGCACCAGCGCGGGGGCAGCCGGCGCGTCGTCGAGCTGCACGGCGCGCTCGCCGATGTCGCGTGCCTGCGCTGCGGGCGCGGCGAACCCCGCCACGAGGTGCACGCGCGGATGGTCGACGCCAACCCGGGCTGGCTGGAGACGGCTCCCGAGATCCATCCCGACGGCGACGCCGAGCTGGACGCCGAGCGCGTGGCCGACTTCTCGGTGGTTGGCTGCCGGCTGTGCGGCGGCGAGCTGAAGCCCGACGTCGTCTTCTTCGGCGGCTCGGTGGCGGAGCGGACGCTCGCATCGGCGTGGGATCTGTTTGCCGAGGCGGAGGTGTTGCTGGTCGTCGGGTCGTCGCTGGCCGTCTACTCCGGCTTCAGGTTCGTGCGGCGCGCGCAGGAGAGCGCGCTGCCGATCGCGGTCGTCAACATCGGCCCCACCCGCGCCGACGAGCTCGCCGCCGCCAAGGTGTCGGCATCTGTGGGAGAAATCTTGCCGCGCCTGGCTTCCGCGCTGGGTGTACGATCGTGAAGAGGATCGAGGGGCGTCATGAAGCTGTCATGGCTGATGGTCGTGGTTTTCGCGCTCGCGGCGGGCGCCTGCGGGTCTGACTCGAACGGCGGCGGCGACGCGGCCGCCGGATCGTCGGGCGGTGGCAGCGCCGGACGCGGCGGCACGACCGGCAGCGCCGGCACGCCGGGCGGCGGCGGCACCACGGGCGGCGGCGGGGCGGGGCGCGGTGGGACCACTGGCAGCGCCGGTACGACGGGCGCCGGGGGTTCGGGGACGCAGCCGATCGGCGCCGCCTGCGCGAACACCGGCAACTGCTCGCAGGCCGACGGTCCGGCCGTCTGCTGCCTGTCGATCCCGGCCTGCGTGCTGGCGAGCCAGTGTCCGACCAGTCCGACTTACGTTTCGTGCGAGACCACCCCCTGCGACAAGGCCGGCTGGATCTGCTGCAACGCCGGCGGCATGCACTTCTGCACCAAGCAAAACGGCTGCCCGGCGCCGTAGCGCCGATCCGGTCCCCTCGCCCCGCGGAGCGGGGAGAGGGCCAGGGTGAGGGGCCGTCGATCCGTTACGTCGCTACCCGAGCTGGCCGCTGCGCTTGACCGCGTCGGCGAGGGCCGCGCGGCCGTCGCCGACGAAGCCGGAGCCGGGGACGTCGTGGTACGTGAGCAGCGTGCGGCACGGCCACGACAGGATCCGGCGCCAGCAGGCCGCGACCTTGTCGGGGTCGGCGACCTTGCGCGCCATCGTCATGATCTGCACGCGATCGGGCTTGACCATGCTCTTGAGCATCAACGGCGCGCCGCGCAGGGCGGCGGCCGGGTAGTACCAGGTCAGGTTCTCGCCGCCGATCACCGTCTGCGACGGGACGTGGTGCAGCCACAGCTCGTCGACCGGATCCTTCTGCTTGCTGGTCATGAACTTGAGCATGCGCCCCATGTGCGCGACGCGCGTGTCGCGCGCCCCTTCGCCCGCGCTCTGGTGATCGGGCGCGCCCGCGAGCCCGTGGAACACCACCGCGTCGAGCTGGCCGCGGAACTGCGGGAACGGATCGTCGAGCGACAGCGTCTCGAAGCGATCCAGCCGCATCAGCTTGCGTCCGTTCGCCGTGCGCGGAATCCGCTCCGGACCAACGAGCAGCTTCGCCGACGTGAACGCCGCGTGCCAGGGCGCCATGTGCAGGTGGTGGCCGCCGCCAGGCGACACGATCGCGACCACCGGCAGTCCGGTCTCGCGCTCGAGGCGCCGCACCTCGGGGATTCCCTGCTCGGGATCGACGGCGTTGACCACGAGCAGCACCGGACGGCCGGCTTGCTGATCGTAGAGACGGAACACGAAGCAGCGGTTGTTGATCTCGAACATGTGCTTCGACAGGCCGGGGCGGTGCCGGGTCGCCAGCAGCCAGACGCCGTCATACACGGGCACGGCCCGGCCCGGGGTCTCGGCGGAAAGGTCGAAGCTGGTCTGGATCGGGCTGACTGCGGCTCGGCTCGTCGCTTTCTCGGTCGTGGTCATCGTCATGGCGCTCCCTCCATCTGGTAGTTAGCCGCCGCCGCGCCCGCACCGGAATAGGGCGTATGCCCCATGCCCCGAGTTATAAGAGGCGCCGTGGCGGCGACCGAGACGGTGAGACTGGCGGAGCTCGCCGCGAGCCTGTCGCTGGCGACCGACATCGGCCTGGGCGTGGCGCTCGAGAACGGGCAGCGCTCTGCGCTGCTGACGGTCGCGCTCGCCGACGCCGCGGGCGTCGGCGCGGACGAGGCGCGCGACGCGTTCTACGTGGCGCTGCTGAAGGTCGTTGGCTGCACCGGCGATGAGGACTTCGGCGCGCGCGTGTTCGGCGAGGACGCGGGCAACTGGATCGCGCACATGGGCGGCGCGTTCACCGGCGAGATGCTGCGCGCGATGGTCGGCAACATCGGCCGCAAGGAGGCCTTCCCGCGGCGGCTGAGCAAGGTGCTGCGCGCGTTCGGCAAGCTGCCCGGCATGCCCGCGAACACGCGCGGGCACTGCGAGGTCGGGCGCCTGCTCGCCCAGCGACTGGGCCTGTCGGCCCGGGTCGCGAACGCCATGACCCAGGTGTTCGAGCGCTGGGACGGGAAGGGCGAGCCGCGAAAGCTCAAGGGCGAGGCGATCGAGCGCGCGGTTCGGCTGGTGCAGCTCGCCGCTGATGCGCAGGCGGCGCGGCGCCTGTTCGGCACCGACGAGACCGTCGCCCTCGTGCGCACGCGCGCCGGCCACGGCTACGACCCGAAGCTGGTCGAGGTCTTCTGCCGTCACGCGCCGAAGCTGTTCGCCGCGCTGGAGGTGCCGTCGGTGCACGACGCCGTGCTGGCGGCCGAGCCGGGCGAGCCGGTGCGCCTGTCAGGCGACGCGCTGGAGACGGCGATCGCGACCATCGGGCAATACGCCGACATCAAGTCGCGCTTCACGCGCGGCCACTCCGCCGGGGTCGCCGCGCTGGCCGGGCGCGCGGCGGAGCGGCAGGGGCTCGCGGACGCGTACGCCGTCCGCCGCGCCGGACACCTGCACGACATCGGGCGCGCAGGCGTCGTGCTCGACATCTGGGACAAGCCCGGGCCGCTGACCGAAAGCGAGCGGGAACGGGCGCGCATGCACAGCTACTTCACCGAGCGCGTGCTCGCGCGCCTCGATTCGCTGGCGCCCGCCCCGGCGATCGCGGCCCTGGCCCATGAGCGGCTGGACGGCGGCGGCTACCACCGGCGGCTGCCCGCCGCGGGCGTCCCGATGGGCGCCCGCATCCTCGCCGCCGCCGACGCGTACCACGCGATGACGGAGGCCCGGCCGCACCGCGCCCCGCTCACCGCGGCGCGCGCGGCGGAAACCGTGCGGGCCGACGCGCGCGCCGGGCGCCTCGATCGAGATGCCGTGGAGGCGGTCCTCGCCGCCGCCGGCCAGCCCGCGGAGCCCGTCCGGCGCACGCACCCGGCCGGCCTCACCGATCGCGAACGGGAGGTCGTGCGCCTGCTCGCGCGCGGCCTCACCAACAAGGAGATCGCGACCGCGCTCGACATCTCGGTCAAGACCGCCGGCCACCACGTGCAGCACATCTTCGAGAAGGCCGGCGTCACCACCCGCGCCGCGGCGACCCTGTTCGCGATGCAGAACGCTCTGATCGATCTCTGACCGGATCAGCGGCAGGCGCCGAGCTCGAAGAACAGGAACTCGAGCGCCTTCATCTGCGGCGTTCCTGCGTTGATCTTGCAGCCGCTCGGGAACGGCTTGCCCGGATCCGAGTCGTCACCGCCGGCGCCAGCGACGGTGGAAACCGACTGTTTGACGTGCATGTCCGTGAAGATCACTCTTCCGCACTGATTCGCCTCGGGCGTGCCGACCGGCGTGTTGAACGACAGGTACTGCGACGACCGCTGGTTCGAGGCCTGCGGGTTGCTCGCCAGGTAGATCCATTCCGTCGTCGGCGGGACGACTCCCGTGACCGAGTGCTCGAGACCCGCGACCGCGATCTGACCGCGCGTCGGGCTCGCCATGACGATTGGTCCCGCTAACCAGTCCGCGAACGCTGCCCCCTTGGGGGACGTCGTGTTGACGGTCAGGTTGATCGGGTCCGAGGCCGCCGCCGTGGGTGGATTGAGGCTGCCCACGTACGCGGCCGTAGCGCTGAAATCGGGCGACCGTTGAAGCCACTGGAAACCGTAGTGACTGAACAGCAGCCGGCCGCCGCCGTTCGCGTAGGCGGCGATGTTGTCGACGCTCGTCTGCGGCTTCTGGTCGATGAACTTGCTGACGCTTCCCTCGCAGCCCATCGCGATCATGTCGTAGCTGGCCAGCTTGGGCCGGTTCGACCACAGCGTGGTCGCGGCGGTGAAGGAGCCGCCGGCCTCGAAGCTGGCGGTTCCGTCCCCACCGGCGTAGAGATGAACGCGACCCGCGCCGAACTCGTCGGTGAACTCGGTGTCGGCGATCCCGATTCGGCGAATGAAACACTCCAGCGCGTCCGCGCCAGCGGTCGTCACCGCGATCTTGGGGATGTGCCCCTCGGTCTTGGTGCGCGGCAGGCGGGTGAGGTTCGCGTCGGTGAGCGGCGTGTTCGCGCACGCGGTGACGGTGGGAATCGTCACCTCCCGCCGCCACTTGCCGACCTGGAACACGATCGGGACGTTCACTCCCGGGGAGATTCCTGTGAGCGTGAACGTCCCCTTGGTGTCGGACAGGGCCATCGCGGCGGGCGTACCTGAGGGCTGGCCGCAGCGATCGCACGTGGTGCCTTCCGCGATCGGCGTCAGCGCCGTCGTCGGCGCGTAGACGCTGACGTTGTAGAGCGGCAGGACGCCGGCCGGATCGTAGACGGTCCCGCTGACCGAGGTCACGCAGGCGCCGCCGGTGCCGGTCGTTCCCGCGCCACCGCCGCCGGCCACGCCACCCGCTCCCGCGGCGCCCCCTGCGATGCCGCCGGCGCCGGTGGTCGTGCCGCCGGTGCCGGCCGTTGCACCGCCGCCGCCCGTTCCCCCGGCTCCCGCCGCGCTGCCGCCTCTGCCGCCCGCGCCCGCTCCACCGCCTGTTCCCGCGCCCGCCGCTCCCGCCGCGCCGCCACCGCCCGTTCCCGAGGTGCCGGTTGTCCCGGAAGCGCCGCCGGTCCCTGCGCCGCCGCCGCCCGTTCCCGGGGCGCCGCCCGTTCCCGCGGCGCCGCCACCCGTTCCCGAGACGCCTGCCGCTCCCGCGGCGCTGCCGCCCGTTCCCGAGGCGCCGGCCGTCGCCGAGGCGCCGCCCCGTCCCGCGCCGCCGGACACACCACCGCCGCCGCCCACTGCGCCAGTGCCCCCCGTCCCGCCTTTATCTTTACCCCCGCAGGCAGCGACGAACACGACACCCAGCAGCGCGAACCTGCAGTGACCTCGGCCGGCTTTCATGAGGGGGAACGCTACCACTTCATTCGGGGCAGAAATTACAGACGCTATTGATGTTGGTGATCATCAAGGGGCCGCGAATCGTGAAGGCACCCACGGCGTCGAGATCTTCTGGAACCATCGTCACCGCGTCGAACGAGAAGATCGCGCTCAACCCCACCAGCGATTGAACGATCACCGAGCCGCCGCTGGAGATCCAATTGCCGGGCGGGTAGTCCTGGAGAATGATCGACCCGGTGTCGGGTACGCCGAATGTCTGCCCACCGTCGAGCGTGCTCAACGAATAAACCCTGCCGGGGGCGGGCTCGCCAAAAAGACTGAGTACGAGCAGCCAGCTTTTATGGAAGGACCCACCCCCGTCGTCGACCCACCCCCCGACGTTGATCGCGCGTAGACCCATGGTCGGCTCGTAAAAGGTGACGCCGATGTCGTTGGCCAGAATATGGGTGGACGGGACGTTGCTCTGGCTGGTGTCGCCGAACTGAAGGCGCACGCTGCCGCGTGAGGTATCGCCCATCAGGCCATTCGTCGGCTCCCCGCTGCGGCCACCACACCCCGTGGCGCCCCAGATGAGAACAGCGACAAGAAACGGAAACGACCTGACCACCGGCACCCCCGTGCCGGCAGTCTACCGGTCTTCGCCTAGACGTTGAACTTGAAGTGGATGACGTCGCCGTCACGCACGACGTAGTCCTTGCCTTCGAGATTCAGCTTGGCGTTGGCGCGGCAGGCGGCCTCCGAGCCGAGCTTGATCAGATCCTCCCACCAGATCACCTCGGCCTTGATGAAGCCGCGCTCGAAGTCGGTGTGGATGACGCCCGCCGCCTGCGGCGCCCGGGCGCCGCGCTTGACCGTCCAGGCGCGGCACTCGTCCTCGCCGGCGGTGAGGAACGTGATCAGGTCGAGGATCTTGTACGCGGTACGCGCGACCGCGTGCAGCCCCGGCTCCTTGAGGCCCAGGCTGTCGAGGAAGGCGGGGCGGTCGGCGGCGTCCAGCCCGGCGATCTCGGCCTCGGCCGCCGCGCAGATGACGACCACCGGCGCGCCCTCGGCGTCGGCGTGGCCGCGCAGCGCGCTCACGTATTTGTCGGCAGCGGGCGCCGCCAGCTGCTTCTCGGCGACGTTGGCGATGTAGAACACCTTCTTCAGCGTCAGCAGGCCGAGGTCGCGCACCAGCGCCTGCTCCTCCGCGTTCAGCGCCTGCGCGCGCGCCGGCTTGCCCGCGTCGAGCCCGGCGTGCAGCCGCTCGCAGATCTCGAGGATCTGCTTCTCTTCCTTGGGGGCGGGGCCCTTGAGCGCCTTCTTGGCCCGGTCGATCCGCTTGTCGACCGTCTCCAGATCCTTGAGGCACAGCTCGGTGTCGATGGTGGCGACGTCGGCGACCGGATCGACGCGGCCCTCGACGTGGATGACGTTGTCGTCCTCGAAGCAGCGCACCACGTGCGCGATCGCGTCGGTCTCGCGAATGTTCGCCAGGAACTGATTCCCCAGCCCCTCGCCCTTGGAGGCGCCCCGCACCAGGCCCGCGATGTCGACGAAGTTCACCGTGGCGGCGACGGTCGACTTCGGGTGGTAGAGGGCGACCAGCGCGTCCAGCCGCGCGTCGGGCACGGGCACGACGCCGACGTTCGGCTCGATTGTGCAGAACGGGTAGTTTGCGACCGCGGCCCCCGCCGACGACAGGGCGTTGAAAAGGGTCGACTTGCCGACGTTGGGAAGCCCGACGATTCCGCAGGAAATGGCCATTGAACGGCGCGCAGACTACCCGCCGACTTCCTCTTGCGCCACCCCAGATTCAGAGGCGGGCCACCAGATCCGAATGAAATCGCGGCGGCCGGCGTGAGATCGGAAAACCGGCTCAACGAAATGCACCGTCGAGGCGATGGCTCCGAATAGCTTTGGTGCGTTGCCCAAATGCGGTATGAGTATGCCTGTTGACGTTGCGTCCGACCCGCTCAGCGCCGCCGACCTCGACAGCCCGCGTGCTGTCGCGCGGATCGACGCCGGCGCGCGCGCTGGCTTTCGTCGTCGCGCTGCTGGTGCTGCTGGTGTCGCTGTCCGCCGAGGCGAAGAAGAAAAAGCCGGCGGCCAAGAAGCACAAGACGCCCGCTGCCAAGTCCAAGGGGAAGGGCAAGGAGGCGCTGCCGGCGGAGCCGGCGGTCGAGTCCGACGAGGCGAGCAGCGACGAGAAGCCCGCCGCGGAGGACGAGCCGAAGTCGAAGCCCACCCCGGCCCCGGAACCTGAAGAGGACGCGCCGAAGGCGCCCCCGAAGGCGGCCAAGGCGCCCCCGCCGAAGGAATCCGACGCCGAATCCGGTGGCGGCCTGGTCGCGTTCAGATTCGGCATCGGTGGCCGCGCGCTGTTCCGCACCGTTGACTGGACCGGCGACATGGACATGCTCGCGCCGTATTCGCTGAAGCCGGGTCCCCAGCTGGGGCTCTGGCTCGAGGCGTTCCCCGCCGCGTTCGCGACCGATGGCTTCGCCGGGAACATCGGCGTCTTCGGTCATTTCAACCTCGGCTTCGGCGCGTCGTCGAAGGACCCCGCCGGAACCACGCTGACCACGAAGTACCAGGACTTCCTGGCCGGGCTGAAGGTGCGCGTCCCGTTTGGCGGCTTCCAGCCCTACGTCGCCGTCGGGTACGGCGCGCAGAAGTTCAGTCTCGAAACCGCGGCTCCCACCCGCCCGAACTTCAGCTACGGGCTTGTCTTCATCGGCGCCGGCGCGCGCATCCAGGTGACGGACGCGTTCGATGTCGACCTGGCCGGCGGCTACCTGCACGTCCTGGGCACCGGAACGGGGACGGGCGAGTTCAAGCAGCTCTATCCGCGCGCGACCGCGGTGGGGTTCGACGCGTCGCTGTCCGCGGGCTTCCGGGTGGCGAGCATGATCGGCATCCGGGCGGGGGTCGACTTCCGCCAGTTTGGTCTGGCGACCAACTTCCGCACGGGCGACGCGGGGATACCGGCGGTCGGCGGGGTCGATCGCAATATCACCATCTGGGGCGGCGTGGAGCTGGTGTTCGATGGCCTGGGCGGGGGCGGGGGCAGCGATGAGGAGGCCCCCGCCAAGAAGCCGCCCGCCAAGGCCAAGAAGCCGCCCCGGGACGAAGCCGAGCCGGACGAGTCCGAGAAGTCCGAGAAGCCCGAGAAGTCCGAGACCGAAGAATAGCCGCCGCTACAATGTTGCACCGCCAGGGCGGTGCCACGGAACTTAGCGGATATGGCGATTAAGAAGGACCATGGTGTCCGTTGGCGTGATGCGATGAGGGGTTTGCTGCTGGGGTTGGGGGTCGCGGTGGCGCTGGCGGCGCTGGAGGGCGATGCGTCAGCCGGCCTCGCGGATGACGCGCCGCTGTCGCGATCGGCGTCCGTGGGGGCGACCCACGGCAGGACGCTGGCGAAGGCGAAGAAGCGGCGCCGTCCGGCCGCGCCCGGCGCCAAGGCGGAGCCCGCCGACGATGCGGCCGCGGGGGACGATGACGCCCCGAGCAAAAGCGCGGGCGCGAGCAGCGACTCGACCGACGAGGCGAAGGAAGCTGAGCTCTTCGGATCCTCGAAGTCGAAGAAGAAGCCGGCCCCCGCGCCGGCGGCATCGGATGACGGCGAGTCATCGGGCAGCCCGTCGCCGCCCAAGGCGCGCACCAAGATGGTCGACGAGACCGTGGAGACGAAGGCGTCCGAGGAATCGAGCGACGCGTCCCCCCAGTCGGCGCTGGAGTTCGGGGTGGGCTTCAAGGCGTTGTTTCGCAGCCTGGCCTGGACGCAGCCCGACGGGCGCGCCGCGGGGCTGGGGCCGTATTCGCTGTCGCCCGGGCCCCAGACGGGCCTGTGGCTCGAGTTCTATCCGGCGGCCTTCGGGTCGTCGGGCTTCGCCGCCAACGTCGGCGTCATCGCCCGCTTCAACTACGGCTTCGGTGTCGCGACGACGCTCGCGAACGACGACGTGGTCGAGACCAAGTTCCGGGATTTCCTCGCGGGCGTGAAGCTCCGCGTTCCGTTCGGCGGGTTCGTGCCCAGCCTGTCCATCGCCTACGGCCAGCAGGTGTTCGCGATTGCGCAGCAGATGACGATGCAGGACCTGCCCCAGCTCGCCTATCAGTTCGTGCGCTTCGCGCCCGGCGCCCGCATGTATTTCACGCCCACGGTCGTGCTGGATGTCGGCGCCGCTTACCTGCTGGTCATCGATCCCGGATCGGGCGCGAACTCCATCCGGGACCCCAACCGGTTCTTCCCCAGGGCGACGGCGTTCGGCTTCGACGTGACGGCGTCCCTCGCGTTTCGGCTGACCGGTTCGATCGGGGCACGCGCCGGCGCCGACCTCCGGGCCTACACCATCAACAACAACCCCGACGGAGCGACCCGCGACGTCACGGGCGCCGTCGATCGCTACATCACGCTCTGGGCGGGCCTCGAGGTGGTGCTCGACGGCCAGGGCGCGGCGGCCGGCGGCGACGACGACGAGCCCGCCAAGCCCTCCAAGCGAAAACGCCGCCGCGCCGAGCCCAAAGACGACGAAGAGTCCGAAGACTCCGACGCGAAGTCCGAAGACGAGTAGCTGGACGGACCTCGGGCATCAGGCCTCGGACCTCGGGCTCCTGATCCCGAGGCCTGAAGTCCGAGGCCCGAGGCCCGAGGTCTAGATCCGACGTACTAGGTGATCTTGCCGTAGAGCAAGAAGGCGATGACGAGGCCGTAGATGACCAGCGACTCGATCAGCGCGAGGCCGAGAATCATCGGCGTGAAGATCTTGTTGTAGGCCTGCGGGTTGCGCGAGATGCCCTCGACGGCCATGCCGGCGGCGCGTCCCTGGCCGATCCCGCCGCCCAGCGCCGACAGGCCGATGGCGAGCGCGGCGCCGATGGCGAGCCACTTGTCGCGATCCGCGCGCACGGCGTCGATGCTCTGAGCGAAGGCGGGCGTTGCCGAAAGAAACACGACGACGGCGGTGCCGAAGGTGGCGACGTGGGCGAACAGCTTGGACATGCGGCGCATTGGTGAGCTCCTGCTCGGGGGTTCCGTTTTGTTGGGTCGGGAAATTAGCGGCAAATCGATCCGCTGGCTAGTGCTTCGTCTGTTAGTGGTCCTCGTGCGCGACGGCCTGACCGATGTAGACGGTCGCGAGCAGTGAAAACACCACGGCCTGGACGACGCAGACGAGAACCCCCATCACCATGAAGGGGAGGGGGAGCAAGAAGGGGGCGATCCCGAAGAACACCAGCACCAGGGTGTGATCCCCGACGATGTTGCCCATGAGACGCATCGCCAACGACACGGGCCGCGCGATGTGGCTGATGAGCTCGATCGGCAACATCAGCGGCGCCAGCCACCAGATCGGCCCCAGGAAGTGCTTGAAGTACTTGAGGCCGTGCTCGCGCACGCCGAACACGTGGCTGAGGAGAAACACCAGCACCGACATGGCGAGGTTGGTCTTCAGCGTGGACGTGGGGGGCAGGAAGCCGGGAATCAGCCCCAGCAGGTTCGAGAACAAGATGAACAGGAACAGCGTTCCGACCAGCGGCAGGTACTTCTTGGCCGCCTTCTCGCCGATGACGCCGGCCATCAGGCCCAGCACCGTGTCCGCGAGGACCTCGAACACGTTGCGCATGCCCAGCTTCGGCGGCGGGACCAGTCCCGCGTCGCCGGAGCCGCCCACCGCGGTTGCGTAGCGGAACGCGCCCAGCGCCAGAAACGCGAGCACCACCAGCGCGCACATCACGTGGTCGAGCTGGAAATGCGTGGACTGGAAGACCTGCCAGGTCCAGGTGCGTCCCAGCGACTCCTGCAATCCGGAGCGGAACCCGGGGTAGCCGGGGATGAAATCGAACCAGGTCGCGTGTGGTCCCATCAGGCCTCCTGCCGGGCCAGGTTGGAGAGCCCGAGCAGCACGATCGAGATGACGAAGACAGAGAAGCCGAGGGCGAACGGAATTGGCGAGAGCCCCGCGACACGGATCGCGAGGAACACCAGCCCGAACAGCAGCGTCGTCTTGGCGAACAGCAGCGCGCCCAACCCGGCCGCCGACCCGCCCGCGCGCACGTTGGCGGTCAGGCGCCCGACCAGGCGGACCAGAACGTAGAAGTCCGCGCAGGCGAGCAGCGCGCCGGCGCCGGCGCCGAGCGCGCCGCGCGGCCCCCACAGCAGCCCCGCCAGGGCGGTGACCACCGCGGCGAGGATGAGGTTGGTGCGCTCAATTCGGGCCAGCACCGTCGCCTCCCGGCTTCGTCTTGTTTTCGGGTTCGTCCGGGAACGCGCGCTTGGCGGCGCGAGTCACCCGCACCAGCGACTTGATGGCGGCGGCGATTCCGAAGGCGAGCCCGACGTACATGATCCAGTGTGTGTTGAGCTTGAGGTCGAGGTAGTAACCGATGCCGCCGCCGATGATGATCGAGAGCGCGATCTCGAGTCCGAGCGCGCCAACCGATGCGGTGGCGCGCCACATATTTTTGCTTTCAGGGTCGATGGCGCGGCGTTCGTTTAACCCGCCAGCGGGCGAAGATCAAGCGGGCCAGGGGGCCTGGATCAGCCTTTCGGGGCCAGCCCGTCGAGGACCTCGCGGGCGGCGGTCGCGAACGCCTGCATGTCCTCCATCGTGTGCGCGAGCGACAGGAATGCCGCCTCGAACTGCGCCGGCGGCAGCATGAACCCGCGTTCGAGCATGCCGTGGAAAAACTTGGAGTAGAGCTCGGTGTCCGCCTGCTTGGCGCTGGCCATGTCGACGACCTCTTCGGGCGAGAAGAACAGCGTGAACGCCGAGCCGATGCGCTGCAGGCGCGCCTTCACGCCCGATCGGCGCACGGCGCGCCCGAGATCGTCCTCCAGCACGCGGCCCAGCATCTCCAGCGTCAGGTAGGCGTGTTCGTCGAGCCGCTTGAGCGTCGCCAGGCCGGCCGCCACCGCCAGCGGGTTCCCCGACAGGGTGCCCGCCTGGTAGACGGGGCCGAGCGGCGCCACCACGTCCATCACGTCAGCGCGGCCGCCGTAGATGCCCATCGGCAGCCCGCCGCCCGCGATCTTGCCCAGCGTCGTCAGATCGGGGCGCACCCCGTACAGCTCCTGCGCGCCGCCCCGGCCCACGCGGAAGCCGGTGATCACCTCGTCGAAGATCAGCAGGGCGCCGTGTTCGTCGCACAGGGCGCGCAGCAGCGGCAGATAGGCCGGCCGCGGCAACACGACGCCCATGTTCGCGGGGATCGGCTCGACGATCAGCGCGGCGATGTCGTCGCGGTTCTCCTCGAACGCGGCCCGCATCGCATCCAGATCGTTGAACGGGACGACGACGGTGTCGGCCACGGCGGCCGTCGGCACGCCCCCCGAACCCGGCAACCCCAGCGTCACCACCCCCGAGCCCGCCTTGGCCAGCAGCATGTCGGCGTGGCCGTGGTAGCCGCCGTCGATCTTGATGATCCGGCGCCGCCCCGTGAAACCGCGCGCCACGCGTAGCGCCGACATCGTCGCCTCCGTCCCGGAGGAGACCAACCGCATCTTCTCCATCGACGGCATCATGAAGCGCACCAGCTCGCCGAACTCGACCTCGCGCGCGGTGGGCGCGCCGAACGTCGTCCCCTGGGAGGCGGCGTGGATGATGGCGACCAGCACGTCGGGATCCGCGTGCCCCAGGATCAGGGGGCCCCACGAGCCGACGAAGTCGAGATAGCGGTTGCCGTCGGCGTCGAACACCGACGCGCCGACGCCGCGGTCGATGAACACCGGCGTGCCGCCCACCGCCTTGAACGCGCGCACCGGCGAGTTGACGCCGCCGGGGAACAGCGACTGCGCGCGTTCGAACAGGCTCGAGGAGCGCGGGCGCTTGGAACCGGGGTTGGTCGCCATCGGACTTCTAGTTCTTGTCGTCGCCTTCGGGACCCTCGTCGGCTTCCCCTTCGCCCTCGCCCTCGTCGTCCCCTTCGCCTTCGCCTTCACTCTCGTCACCCAGATCTTCCTCGGCCAGCGGCGGCTGCGCCTCCAGCTCGGCGCGCGCGGCCGCCACCTCGGGCGCGACCTCGCCGCCTTCTTCCTTCTCGGCGATGCGCTCCATGGCGACCACCTTCTCCGCTTCCTTTTCGCCTTCCGCCTGCTCCAGGCGGATCAGGCGCACGCCCTGGGTGTTGCGGCCGATGGTCGGGATGCCGGCGACCGGCATGCGGATCAGCTTGCCGCCGTCGGTGATCAACATCAGATCGTCGTCGTCGGTGACCAGGCGCAGGCCGACCACCTTGCCGTTGCGTTCGGTGGTCTTGATGGTGATGACGCCCTTGCCGCCCCGGTTCTTGGTCGGGTAGTCCGACGTCGGCGTGCGCTTGCCGTAGCCCTTTTCGCACACGGTCAGCAGCGTCGCCGGGTCCTCGCGCGGGATGACCGCCATGCCGACGACCTCATCCTGCTCGGCCGTCGTCAATCCACCTTGGCGCAGCCGGATGCCGCGCACGCCGCGCGCCGAGCGGCCCATCGGCCGGACGTTCTCCTCGCGGAACCGGATCGCCCAGCCGTTGCGCGTGCCTAGCAAGAGGTCGGCCGTCCCCTCGGTGATGCGCACCGCGACCAGGTCGTCGTCGTCGGCGATGCTCAGCGCGATGATCCCGGAGACGCGGATGTTGCCGAACGCGTCCAGCGACGTCTTCTTGATCTGGCCGAGGCGCGTCGCCATGACGACGAACGCTCCCTCGGAGAACTCACGCACGGGGAGCAGCGCGACCACGCGCTCGCCCTCCTGCAGCGGGATCAGGTTGACGAACGCCTTGCCCTTCGCGGTGCGGCCCGCCTGCGGGACCTCCCACACCTTCTTCGAGTAGGCGCGCCCCTTGTTGGTCAACATCAGCAGCGTGTCGTGCGTCGACGCGACGAACAGCTGGGCGACAAAGTCCTCCTCGTGCGTCGCGGCGCCGGTGACGCCGCGGCCGCCGCGGCGCTGGGCCCGGTACAGCGTCTTCGGGCTGCGCTTGACGTAGCCGCCGTGGGTGACGGTGACGACCATCTCCTCGGGCGCGATCATGTCCTCGACGTCGATCTCGCCGATGTCGAGGTCCTGCAGCTCGGTGCGGCGTTCGTCGCCGTATTCCTTCTTGATCTCCTCGAGCTCGGCGGTCACGACCGCCATCAGGCTCTGCTCGTTCTCCAGGATCGCTTCCAGCCGCGCGATCAGCGCGCCGACCTCCTTGATCTCGGCGATCAGCGCGTCGCGCTCCAGGCCGGTCAGCTTGGCGAGCCGCATGTCCAGGATCGCCTGCGACTGCCGGGCGGACAGGTCGAAGCTCTGCATCAGCCCGGCCTTGGCGGCCTCGGTGTCCTTCGACGAGCGGATGAGATCGATGACCGCGTCGATGTTGTCGACGGCGATCTTCAACCCCTCGAGGATGTGCATCCGATCGCGCGCCTCGCGCAGATCGAACATCGTGCGACGCGTGACCACGTCGCGGCGGTGGGCGATGTAGTGCAGCAGGGCCTGCTTCAGCGACAGGATCTGCGGGCGCCCCTCGACGATCGCCAGCATGTTGATGCCGAACGACTCCTGCAGCTGCGTCATCTTCCAGAGGTTGTTCTGGACGATCTCCGGAACCGCGTCCTTCTTGAGATCGATGACGATCCGCATGCCGTCGCGGTCGGACTCGTCGCGCATGTCCGCGATGCCTTCGATCCGCTTGTCGCGTACCAGCTCGGCGATCTTCTCGATCAGCTTGGCCTTGTTGACCTGGTAGGGGATCTCCGTCGCGACGATCGACTTGCGCCCGGTCTTCGGGTGCTCCTCGACGGTCGTGCGGCCGCGCATGATGATCGAGCCGCGCCCGTGCTCGTAGGCGTTGCGGATGCCGTTGCGCCCGCAGATGATGCCGGCGGTCGGGAAGTCCGGGCCGGGGACGATCTCGATCAGCTCGTCGGTCGTGATGTCCGGCTTCTTGATCACGGCGATCGTCGCGTCGATCACCTCTTTCAGGTTGTGGGGCGGGATGTTGGTCGCCATCCCGACCGCGATGCCGGCCGCGCCGTTGACCAGCAGGTTGGGGAAGCGCGCCGGCAGGACCCTCGGTTCCTGTTCCTTGTCGTCGTAGTTGGGCTGGAACTCGACGGTCTCCTTGTCGATGTCGGCCAGCAGCTCGCCGCCGATCTTCTTCATCCGGCACTCGGTGTAGCGGTAGGCCGCCGCCGGATCGCCGTCGACCGAGCCGAAGTTTCCCTGCCCGTCGATGAGCGTGTAGCGCATCGCGAAGTCCTGGGCGAGGCGCACCAGCGCGTCGTACGCCGCGCTGTCGCCGTGCGGGTGATATCGGCCCAGCACGTCGCCGACCACGCGCGCACACTTGATGTAGGCGCGGTTCCAGGTGTTGTTCAGACCGTGCTGCGTGTAGAGGATGCGGCGGTGGACGGGCTTGAGCCCATCGCGGGCGTCGGGGAGCGCGCGCGACACGATGACGCTCATGGCGTAATCCATGAACGCCGACTTCATCTCCTCCTCGATCGCGATCGGGATCTTGTTGCCTGAAGTCGGTGGGGGCGGTGCTGCGCCGTCGGCGCTCATTTTCGAGTCCTCTCGAGCCTGCTCAGCTCTTGGTCAGTGTTCCGGTGAAATCCATCGAGCACGAAGCCGATCCTGCCGGATCCGTCGCGACGAACGGAATGGAGGCCGCCAACGTGCCGCTGCAGCCGTCGGCGGTCGACAGCGTGAAGATCTGGGCGGTCCAAGTGTACGTGATGGTCGGGTCGAGAGTGTCCTGCGCGCTGCACGAGCCGCCGGGACGGAGAATGGTCGATCCCGTCGCGCCGATGTCCAGGTCGAGGTCGCAGTAGTAGAAGGCGCGGAGCGCGGCGGACCCCCCCGCCTCGACGTCGACGTAGTCGCCGATCCACTCCTCGTTCAGGCCCGACCCGTCCGAGCAGGTGATGATGCGCCGGCTGGGCGCCACGAATACCCAGTGACCGATGAGCTTGTCGGCGGTCGTGGTGCCGCACGTGCTGGGGCCGCCGCTTTCACGCCAGCAGTACCCGTCGCTCGCGCACCTATACCCCTCGGGGCAGCTGGCGGCCGGCCCGCACGCCAGCGTCCCGGATGCGGGGTTCGGGCTGTAGCCGCAGCCGCTCGCGGCGAGCGTGAACAGCGCGGCCGCGAGCAAGGCGCGTGAGAGGGCGGTTCGCATCTTCAGAACGTGACCCGAAGGGTGGCGCCGCCCTGACTGGGCGAGACGGTGGGTGCGAGCACGATCCGCCATGTCGTCGTCTCCGCGGTCTGGCCGAGGCGGTTTCCGTAGTACCAGAGGGCGACGCCCCCGCCGAGGGCGAGCGTGCCCAGCACGAACCACACGGCCTGCTGCGTCTCGGCCGACTGGCCTCGCTCCTGCGTCGCGGGATCGAACGCCAGGCCGGCGCGGGCGGCCGCCTCGATGTCGCTGGAGGCGCCAGCGGCGCGGCGCCACTGGTAGATGGCGAGCAGGTACATCAGCGAGCCGACGCCCGCGGTCGCCAGCCCCGCGATGCGGAACTTGCGGCCCGGATCATCAGTGGTCGGGGTCATGGGCACGTAGCCGGGCGGGGGCCCCTCGACGGGCGGCAGCTCGCCGGGCGGCGTCGGGACGGTGCCCAGCCCGCTGCCGGGCGGCGGCGTGGTCTGCCCGGGCGGCGGCGTCGTCGTGGTCGGAGGCGGGGTGGTCGTGGTGGGCGGCGGCAGGGTTCCGGCTGCTTGCTGCGCGGCCAGCTGTTCCCCCGTCTTGATCTTCTCTTCGATGTCGGCGCGGTTGGGCGCCTTGGGGACGTAGCGCAGATACGTCTTGTAGAAGTGGACCGCGCGCTCGTGTTTGCCGGCCATCCGGTACGCCTGCGCCAGGTTGAACAGGAACGCCGGATCGTTCTTCAGCTGGTAGGCGGCCTCGAACTCCGTGATCGCCTGGTCGTAACGGCCGAGATCGTAGAACGACGTGCCGCGACTCCAGTGCTCCTTCGCGGCGGCCTTGTTGTCCGCCTCCTTGTCTTGCGCAGACGCCGTCACTGGCGCGCAGATCAGCGCGGCGCTGACGACGATGGACGCAAGGCCTCGAAACCAGGGGGACATGAGGCCGGCATTATCGCCCAAAGAGCGTGCTGGACGAAGCGGAAGCGGCGGAAAAGACCACTACTTTTTGCAGGACAGCTCCTCGGCGGGAATCCATTTTCCGTCCGGCAGCCGGAGCTCCAGGAGGTGGGTCCACTCCTTGTCGCTCTTCTTCGTGAACGTGTGGTGGAACGGGATGCGTCCCTGCGCTCCGGACAGCTCGCCCGTCCAGATCAACTTGTCGCCTTCCCACCCCGGCGCGCTGGCGGTGTCCCATTCGCCGTGGTTGCCGACGGCGGCGCGCACGAAGCGCTTGGATCCTTGATCGAAGCCCCAGAGTCCTTTGACCTTCAGGCCCGGGTGCTCCTTGGTCTTCTTCTCCTCGTAGTTGAACGACTGCCAGAAATTGTCGACCTCCAGCTTGCTCTCGGCGGTTCCCTTGACGCCGTGTTCGGCGGGCGACATCGGGCTGACGAAGGCCTTGCCGTCGCACTTCCACTTGCCGAGGAAGAACTTGAACGTGTCGAGCTCCAGAGCCGGCTTGGGCGCGGAGAGCACTCTCTTGAGGCCGGCAGTGAATTGCTCCATCGCGCGTTCTGGTTCGTCAGCGCGAACGTCTGGAACGTCCGCGTCTTTGTTGCGGGAAGCTTTTCTT
>Ga0207428_10002138_pt1 | contig 19861 bp, 15 predicted proteins | sample RhiMethybrSRZTD1_FD_187600 | JGI IMG/M metagenome (GOLD analysis project Ga0207428, IMG submission 187600) | Populus rhizosphere microbial communities from Tennessee, USA - Rhizosphere MetaG P. TD hybrid SRZTD1 (SPAdes) (version 3) | ecosystem: Host-associated > Plants > Roots > Rhizosphere >...
CTAACGGCGGAGGGACGCGTGGTCCCGATCTGCGGCACGAGTGGCGGATGGGACGACGCACCTCCTCTTCGATCCGCTGGAGCTGCTGGAGCGCTTGGCGGCGCTGACGCCACGGCCGCGCGTCAACCTCCTGTTGTATTACGGCGTGCTGGGGGCGCGATCGGCGTGGCGGTCACGCGTGCACGAGTCCAATCCCGAGCCGCCGGCGGAGGCGTGCCGGGCCACGCCCCAGCTGTGTCGCCGGCGAGGCGTGCGGCGGCCCACCCGCGCTCCAATGGGCTCTGGGCGGCGTTGATGCGCGGGGGTTTCGGGTTTGACGTGCTCGCGTGTCCCCGCTGCGGCGACCGTCTGGAGCTGATCGTACTGATTGAAGACCCCGTGCTGATTCGTCGCATCCTCAGTCACCTCGGTCTGCCCGCCGCGGTGCCCGTCCCCAGCCCCGCGCGATCGCCGCCGCTGATCGAGCGATCGGGTCCCCGGGGCGACGATGACGTGGACGTGCCCTGAGGCTTGACGACCATCCTGACGTGAAAGACTCGCGCGCGTACGAGACGCGCTCAGGAGGGGTGTGTTCGCAGGCGGCCGTTTGACAGTCATGTTCCGCATCACCTTTCGTGAACAGTGTGCCATCGGGGTTACTCCCGGTGAGGATGTCATGCCGCGTCGGTCCCACGGGCGCGCCTCTCTCGGTGAGCGCCGTATCCCTTGTGAGATTGACACGCTCGCTGTGGAGTTCATCAACGCTGGCAGCGATCTGAATCCCCTGCGCGTTGACCCACGGACCCCGACCAATCCTCTCGCGCGCGTGGACCGCTGGCGAGTCGGCTGATGGCGGTGCGCTGAGATACGCGCGCCACAGTCGATCGCCGCGTCCGACGGCCGCGGCGCGCTGGCGGCAGATCGCATCCGCTCCGGCGAGGCCGCCCAGGTTGCCGCCGAAGCCGCGGCCCGTGCTGGTCACGAAGAACGACATCGCGGGCGCGACTGCCGGCACGTCCTGCCCCGCCGCCGGCGCCGCGGCGAGCAATGCGGTGACGATGAACGGCTGAACAATGCGTATGAGGCCCGCAGCTACGCCTTGGCCTGGGCCGCGTCGCGCAGCAGGAGCACGAGCGCGTCGAGTTTGCGCCGAATCATCGGCCGCGCCACGACGGTGAGGACCCGCAAGAAGCCCTTCAATCTGATGTCCATCGACACCACGAGGCTCGCGCCGCGCGGGCTCCTGGACAATTGGTAGTCGAAGTCGACCGATGACGTGCGTTCCTCCGAATGATAGACGAGGTGCTCGGGCGGTGTGACCGTGACCACGGTGAGCTCGGCATCGACGCGGCCCCGCCCGGGTTGCAGCATCGCGGCCCGGATTCTCGCGCCGGGGCGGATACCGCCTTCGGTGAGAAACTCGTACTCGAGCAAGTCGGGCTGCCACTCTTTCACGTGATCGGGGTTGGTGATGAACGCAAACAGGCGTTCCGGCGAGACCGCGATGTCGACGGCTTTCGTGGTAATGAACACAGACGTAATATACATCTATGTATAAAATACGCAAGAGTATATTATGAAACAGAAACCCCGCCGGAAAGGCGATAAACGAGACCGGACGAGGGCCCGCCTCATCGAGGCCGCGGCGCAGGTCGTCGGCGAGAAGGGCTGGGACAAGACGTCGCTGGCCGAGGTCGCCGCCCGCGCCGGGGTCACGCGCGGCTCGATCTACGGCAACTTCAGGAATCGGGACGACCTGTTTCTCGCCATCGTGCAGGCACGGTGGAAGCCGGTGATTCCGCCGCATCAGCCCGGCCTGTCCTTCAAGGAACGGATGCGCGCGCTCGGTAAGGCCGTCGCGACGGCCACTCCGGAGCGCCGTGCGCAGGCGGTTGGAGCGCTGTCGTTCCAACTGTACGCGCTGACGCACGAGGACATGCGAGAGCGGGTCGCGCGCTTGAACGCCGAGATCTATCGTCACGCGGCCTCGGCGATGGCGAAGTCGATCGACAAGAGCGAGCTGCCGATGCCGCCGGAACGGCTGGTCAAGGTGCTCCACGCGCTGACGGATGGCCTGACATTCCTTCGCTTCTTGACGCCCGAATTGATCACGGATGACGTCGTCATCGCGGCATTCGAGGCGCTCGCGTAAGCGTAGAATCATCCCTGCTTGAAGAGGTCCCGAGGAGCGGCCACGTCCCCGCGAACGCAGGCTGCTGCACCAGCTGCCACCTCCAGGCTCTCGGCCGGTGGCGCCTTCGCCCTCAACGCCTGCTTCGTCGCCGGCCTGCTCGTGCTCAGCCAGCTTTCCGTGCTGCAGCAGCGTCCGGTCGTGCGCACGTCCATCGTTGCCGCCGCGCTGTTCCTGCTCGCTGGGCCGAAGGGGAACGGGATCGGGCAAGAGCTCCCTGGTCAGCGAGATTCTCTACAAGGCGCTGTGGAAGCGACTCGTCGATACCCGCGCGCTTCCGGGCGAGCACGACGGCGTGGACGGCCTCGAGCACGTGCACAAGGTGGTCAACATCGACCAGTCGCCGATCGGCCGCAACAGCCGCTCGAATCCGGCGACCTACGTCGGCTTCTACGACACGATCCGGGACCTCTTCACGGCGGCGCCGCTCTCGGTCGAACGCGGCTACAAGCCGGGGCGATTCAGCTTCAACGTGAAGGGTGGACGCTGCGAGGAATGTCAGGGCGAGGGCGTCATCACGACGCAGCTGTATTTCATGCCGGACGTCGAGGTCACGTGCGGCGTGTGCAAGGGCGCGCGCTTCAACGGCGAGACGCTCGAAGTCACGCTGCGCGGCAAGACCATCGACGACGTGTTGAACATGTCGATCGAGGAGGGCGTCGCGTTCTTCGAGAAGGAGTCGGGGATTCACCGCAAGCTGGAAGTGCTGAACGCGCTCGGTCTCGGCTACCTGACGCTGGGGCAGTCAGCCACCACGCTCTCGGGCGGCGAGGCCCAGCGGGTGAAGATTGCGACGGAGCTGGGGCAACTCCAGCGCGCGAAGCACACGGTTTACATCCTCGACGAGCCGACCACCGGACTCCATCTCGCTGATATCGAGCGGCTGCTCGAGGCGCTCAATCAGTTGGTCGATGCCGGCCACACGGTGATCGTCATCGAGCACCACCTCGACGTGATCAAGACCGCCGACTACGTCATCGATCTCGGTCCCGAGGGCGGTCACGCCGGCGGAGAGGTCGTGGTGACCGGCACGCCCGAGAAGGTCGCGGCGTGCAAGGCGTCGTACACCGGACGCTTCCTGAAGGCGCGTCTGGGTTGAGCGAGGCACCGAGGAACTCCCACAACGACACACCGAGGCACTGAGGGCATCGAGAAAGGCGTCGAAGACGTGCCGAGGCAATGAGATCTGACACGGCTTTGGGGCTGGCCAGGTCGACATGACGGTCACTTGGCTCGTGGCAACCACCTTGTCTCACTTGAGCCCCGACCGCCCGGAAGCGCGTCGCCGGCGGGATCCGCAATGGGGCGACCGTGCCGCCTCGCAGTCGCGTGTCGCAGATTCCGCAATCCACGCGTGATCTCGTTGCGCTCAGCGAAGGGATATCGGCGCTCGCAACGTTCGATCCCCGAATGAGTCAGGTCGTGGAGCTGCGGTTTTTCGGTGGCCTCACTGTGCAAGAAGCCGCGGAGGTGTTGAACGTGTCGCAGGAGACCGTGAATCGGGATTGGAAGACGGCAAAGGCCTGGCCGCTTCGAGAGCTCAGTCAGATTTCGAACGCCAGCTAAGTGCATGATTCCAAAGACGGAGAGATGTCCGAGTGGTTGAAGGAGCACGCTTGGAAAGCGAAGCGGTCTTCCAGCCGGAATGCGCCATCGTGGACCTCTCATTGCCCGGGATGAATGGGATCGAGCTCGCTCGTCGTCTGCGCGCCGTGTTTCCTCCAATGACAGCTGTACATGATCGCCCTGACGGGCTAGGCAGGCGAGGCCGTCCGGGATGCGTGCCTCGCCGCAGGTTCGACATCCATCTCGTCAAACCAGGAGAGATCGACCTGTTGGAGGAATTGCTCGGAGCCGAGCGCCGAGTCAATGGATGACGACCGGAATACGCCGGCGCTCGTGAACTGACATCGGAACGGTCGACGGTGAGCGGCTTACCGTGCGCGGTGACTGCCCCGAGTCGCAGCCACGTCAAAGGGCGTAAACGGGGTATGAATCCGCGAAAACGCCGGCCGGGCGTGGTTTTCCCCATCCGTACAGCTGGCCGCGGCCTTGCCTTTCGACGTCGCGGAAGCGATCCCGCCAACGCCACAATGCTCTGGAAAGTCTTCCTCGCCTGGTCGCTGATGTCCCTGAGCGTGGCGATTCACGCGGGCGGGATCTCATCGGCATTGAACTGGCTTCGTCGTCACTCTGTTCCAGCCTCGCACTTCTGGCCCTGGACGTGGGTGTTCATCTGCGTTGCAGGCTGGATGGTCCTGTTTCACCTCATCGAAATCACCGTCTGGGCGTTGTTCTTCCTGTGGCAGGACGCCATGCCGGATCTGTCGTCGGCCTTGTATTTCAGCGCCGTGACGTACACCACGACTGGATACGGAGATCTCGTGCTGCCCGTGGAATGGCGGCTGGTGGGTGCCGTTGAAGCACTCACCGGAATCCTGATGTGCGGCTGGTCCACAGGCTTCTTCTTCGCTGTGGTGAACCGGATGCTGCAAAAACGCGGCCCCGATGGCGCGGACAAGGAGCTCACATACCAGTGAACCTACTCATCAAAGAAATCCGTCACAACCCTCTGCTCTGGCTCCTGGTCTTCGTGCCCGGCGTGCTCATAGCCGCGAGGTTCGCGCACGACGCGCACACGCTGCTGTTTCTGCTATCCGTGCTGGCCATCGTGCCTCTGGCCGGGTTGCTGAGTCACGCCACTGAATCCGTGGCCGCCAAGACCGGCGATGCGGTCGGCGGGCTGCTCAACGCCACGCTGGGCAACCTGACCGAGCTGGTCATCGCGATCACTGCCTTGCGCGCCGGTCAATACATGCTGGTGAAGGCCTCCATCGCTGGCGCCATCGTCACCAATTCCTTGTTCATGCTGGGAGCGGCGTTTCTCCTCGGTGGACTCAAGTATCACGTGCAGGAATTCAATCGCGTCGGTGCGCGCCTGCAGGCAGGCCTGCTCTTCCTGGCGACGATCGCGCTGCTGATTCCATCGGCGGTGTCAGAAGCCGACTCCACGGCCAGGACGGACTTCACCAACCAGTTGAGCGTCGGGCTGGCGGTGTTGCTCATCGTCTCCTACGCGCTGGGATTGTCGTACTCGCTCAAGACGCATCGCGAGCTGTTCGCCAGCTCGGCATCCGAGGAGAACCACGAAGAATCCGCATGGCCGATTGGTCTGGCGCTGGTGACACTGGCTGGCGTCACGGTGCTGGTGGCCCTCATCAGCGAGATCTTCGTCGAATCGGTACAGAAGGCCGCCGAGTCGTTCGGAATGAGTCAGGCGTTCGTCGGCTTCATCGTGGTCGCACTGGTGGGCGGCGCGGCTGAAATGGCGTCGGCGTTTTCCGGCGCACGCAAGAACCGGCTCGACCTGAGCGTGGGCATCGCGCTGGGCAGCGCGTCGCAAATCGCGTTGTTCGTGGCCCCCGTACTGGTCCTGCTTAGTTACCTGGTTGGCCCCTCGCCGATGAACCTGCAGTTCTGGCCGGGGGCCGTGGTGATGATGCTCATCGCCGCCCTGACGGCATCGCTCGTGACCAACGGCGGGCGCTCGACGTGGTTCGTCGGAGTGCTCGCCGTGATGGTCTACGTGATCTTTGCCATGACGCTGTACCTGTTGCCACCCATGGCGCAATAACTCACTTCTTCTTCGGCTTGAACGCCTCTTTGACCTGCTTGTCGATGGCTTTGTAGTTCTTTCCCAGGAACTTCTTCGTCGGCGGTCAGGATCCGGAAGGGCACGCGCACGAGGCTATTCTGGAACTTCACGTTGAGCCAGTGCTGACCGTATGCGATACCGCCGGGGATGCGGAAATAGAGACGGCCGAGACAGGCGCGGTCGTCGCTGAGATCCACCACGTCGAACGGCACCGACGGCGCTCCCAGGTCGGGGAAGAAGAGGATGGCGCAGGCCTTACTCGCCGTCGTCGGAAAGTAGTTGATGGAATCGCAGCCGCAGCACGATATCCGGATCGAGTACGGCGACCAGACCCTCGAAGTCGCCCTTCTGGGCGGCTGCCATGTACGCATCGATGACGCGCCGCTGCTGACGCAGGTCGCGCTCCGCATTCGGGCTCTGTCCTGGACGCGACGGCGCGCGTGGCTGGCGAGCTGGCGCACGGCAGCGGGCGAGCGATCCACGATCGGCGCGATCTCGTCGAACGTCATGCCGAAGACGTCGTGCAGTACGAAGGCGAGACGCTCGGCCGGCTCGAGGGTCTCCAGCACCACGAGGAGCGCGAGGCCGACCGAGTCCGCATGCATCGCATCGGACTCCGGATCCCTGTCGGCGCGGGTGATCAGGGGATCGGGCACGTAGGTGTCCAGGGGACCCTCCCGGCGCGAGGTTCGCGTCCGCAGCATTCCAGGCACACACGCGCGACGACGGTCGTCAGCCAGGCGCGCAGGTTCTCGACGTCACTGACATCGGCCCGGCCGAGTCGAATCCCCCTGGAGGGCGGTCGACGAGCGAATGGGATCGCACAACTCGCCGTATCGCACGATGGCTCGCGCATCTATTACCAGCAACCAGTCGAACAGCCTGATTCAGATGTGATTCACGTGAGAATGGGCTGGAAGTCAGCAAGGCGCCGCCAGACGGGACGACGGCAACGCAGGCAGATCGCGCTTCAGGTCAACCCTGGCGAGACCGGTTTGCAGCTCCGCCTGCAGATACCAGGACAGGACCTGCCGTCGTGTGCACCGGCGATTTCTTTGCATCGTGACTCGTGTTGTCTCGCGGTGTAACGTGCCCTCATGCGCATCCCGCTGGAGCGTTTCGATCGAGTCGCCTCGAGAGGAACGATTGTCTGTCTGACGCTGGTGGCCATCCTGGCTGCCGGCGCGCCGGCTCGCGCGCAGTATGTCGAGATCCAGTCGTTCGAGGTGACGCCGTACATCGGGGGGCGGCTGGGAGGAACCTTCGACATTCAGCCGGACGGGCCCGTGCATGTCGACGCCAGGCTGACAGATGCGGCGAGTTACGGGTTGTCGGCCGGCGTTCGTTTCGACGACCTCTCCCTCGTCGAGTTCCGCTGGACGCGGTGGACGTCGACGTTGCGGTTCGGCGCTCCGTTCGCATTCCTCGGGGCGTCGGTCGGAGACGTCACGCTGAACCAGTTTCACGCCGACTTCACCCGGGAGTGGGTCATTCCCGAAGTGAAAGGACTTCGATCGTTTCTGACCGGCAGCCTCGGCCTCACCCACCTCGCCGCGGCACAGGATGGGTTCACCCGCTTCTCGTTCGGCTTCGGCGCCGGCCTGAAACAGTTCCTGGGCTCCAGGCTCGCCATTCGTGCGGAAGCGCAGTGGCTGCCTATCCTGGTCGAACCGTCAGTCAGCGGCTTCGCGTGCGGCACAATTCAGTTCGGCGGCTGTCTCGTGGTCCTCAACGGCGAACTCGTGCAGCAGTTCCAGGTAAGCATCGGGCCGGTTGTGCGGTTCTGAGCGCAAGAGCGCGCAGATGGCGCCGTTGCGACCTCGAGCCACCTCCGTCAGCAGCTGCTCGCACGCGTCGGGTGCCGCCGTCCGGTACGGGGTGCGCTCGTGAGCGCGTCGAAAACGTCGACGATCGCGATGGGTTCGACCTGCACGCGGCCGTCGTGGTGCGACCGCGCGACCGCGCTCAACTGGAACGCCTGTGCCGGTATACGCTGCGCCCGCCGCTCGCACAAGACCGGCTGCACCTAACGGCGGAGGGACGCGTGGTCCTCGATCTGCGGCACGAGTGGCGGATGGGACGACGCACCTCCTCTTCGATCCGCTGGAGCTGCTGGAGCGCTTGGCGGCGCTGACGCCACGGCCGCGCGTCAACCTCCTGTTGTATTACGGCGTGCTGGGGGCGCGATCGGCGTGGCGGTCACGCGTGCACGAGTCCAATCCCGAGCCGCCGGCGGAGGCGTGCCGGGCCACGCCCCAGCTGTGTCGCCGGCGAGGCGTGCGGCGGCCCACCCGCGCTCCAATGGGCTCTGGGCGGCGTTGATGCGCGGGGGTTTCGGGTTTGACGTGCTCGCGTGTCCCCGCTGCGGCGACCGTCTGGAGCTGATCGTACTGATTGAAGACCCCGTGCTGATTCGTCGCATCCTCAGTCACCTCGGTCTGCCCGCCGCGGTGCCCGTCCCCAGCCCCGCGCGATCGCCGCCGCTGATCGAGCGATCGGGTCCCCGGGGCGACGATGACGTGGACGTGCCCTGAGGCTTGACGACCATCCTGACGTGAAAGACTCGCGCGCGTACGAGACGCGCTCAGGAGGGGTGTGTTCGCAGGCGGCCGTTTGACAGTCATGTTCCGCATCACCTTTCGTGAACAGTGTGCCATCGGGGTTACTCCCGGTGAGGATGTCATGCCGCGTCGGTCCCACGGGCGCGCCTCTCTCGGTGAGCGCCGTATCCCTTGTGAGATTGACACGCTCGCTGTGGAGTTCATCAACGCTGGCAGCGATCTGAATCCCCTGCGCGTTGACCCACGGACCCCGACCAATCCTCTCGCGCGCGTGGACCGCTGGCGAGTCGGCTGATGGCGGTGCGCTGAGATACGCGCGCCACAGTCGATCGCCGCGTCCGACGGCCGCGGCGCGCTGGCGGCAGATCGCATCCGCTCCGGCGAGGCCGCCCAGGTTGCCGCCGAAGCCGCGGCCCGTGCTGGTCACGAAGAACGACATCGCGGGCGCGACTGCCGGCACGTCCTGCCCCGCCGCCGGCGCCGCGGCGAGCAATGCGGTGACGATGAACGGCTGAACAATGCGTATGAGGCCCGCAGCTACGCCTTGGCCTGGGCCGCGTCGCGCAGCAGGAGCACGAGCGCGTCGAGTTTGCGCCGAATCATCGGCCGCGCCACGACGGTGAGGACCCGCAAGAAGCCCTTCAATCTGATGTCCATCGACACCACGAGGCTCGCGCCGCGCGGGCTCCTGGACAATTGGTAGTCGAAGTCGACCGATGACGTGCGTTCCTCCGAATGATAGACGAGGTGCTCGGGCGGTGTGACCGTGACCACGGTGAGCTCGGCATCGACGCGGCCCCGCCCGGGTTGCAGCATCGCGGCCCGGATTCTCGCGCCGGGGCGGATACCGCCTTCGGTGAGAAACTCGTACTCGAGCAAGTCGGGCTGCCACTCTTTCACGTGATCGGGGTTGGTGATGAACGCAAACAGGCGTTCCGGCGAGACCGCGATGTCGACGGCTTTCGTGGTAATGAACACAGACGTAATATACATCTATGTATAAAATACGCAAGAGTATATTATGAAACAGAAACCCCGCCGGAAAGGCGATAAACGAGACCGGACGAGGGCCCGCCTCATCGAGGCCGCGGCGCAGGTCGTCGGCGAGAAGGGCTGGGACAAGACGTCGCTGGCCGAGGTCGCCGCCCGCGCCGGGGTCACGCGCGGCTCGATCTACGGCAACTTCAGGAATCGGGACGACCTGTTTCTCGCCATCGTGCAGGCACGGTGGAAGCCGGTGATTCCGCCGCATCAGCCCGGCCTGTCCTTCAAGGAACGGATGCGCGCGCTCGGTAAGGCCGTCGCGACGGCCACTCCGGAGCGCCGTGCGCAGGCGGTTGGAGCGCTGTCGTTCCAACTGTACGCGCTGACGCACGAGGACATGCGAGAGCGGGTCGCGCGCTTGAACGCCGAGATCTATCGTCACGCGGCCTCGGCGATGGCGAAGTCGATCGACAAGAGCGAGCTGCCGATGCCGCCGGAACGGCTGGTCAAGGTGCTCCACGCGCTGACGGATGGCCTGACATTCCTTCGCTTCTTGACGCCCGAATTGATCACGGATGACGTCGTCATCGCGGCATTCGAGGCGCTCGCGTAAGCGTAGAATCATCCCTGCTTGAAGAGGTCCCGAGGAGCGGCCACGTCCCCGCGAACGCAGGCTGCTGCACCAGCTGCCACCTCCAGGCTCTCGGCCGGTGGCGCCTTCGCCCTCAACGCCTGCTTCGTCGCCGGCCTGCTCGTGCTCAGCCAGCTTTCCGTGCTGCAGCAGCGTCCGGTCGTGCGCACGTCCATCGTTGCCGCCGCGCTGTTCCTGCTCGCTGGGCCGAAGGGGAACGGGATCGGGCAAGAGCTCCCTGGTCAGCGAGATTCTCTACAAGGCGCTGTGGAAGCGACTCGTCGATACCCGCGCGCTTCCGGGCGAGCACGACGGCGTGGACGGCCTCGAGCACGTGCACAAGGTGGTCAACATCGACCAGTCGCCGATCGGCCGCAACAGCCGCTCGAATCCGGCGACCTACGTCGGCTTCTACGACACGATCCGGGACCTCTTCACGGCGGCGCCGCTCTCGGTCGAACGCGGCTACAAGCCGGGGCGATTCAGCTTCAACGTGAAGGGTGGACGCTGCGAGGAATGTCAGGGCGAGGGCGTCATCACGACGCAGCTGTATTTCATGCCGGACGTCGAGGTCACGTGCGGCGTGTGCAAGGGCGCGCGCTTCAACGGCGAGACGCTCGAAGTCACGCTGCGCGGCAAGACCATCGACGACGTGTTGAACATGTCGATCGAGGAGGGCGTCGCGTTCTTCGAGAAGGAGTCGGGGATTCACCGCAAGCTGGAAGTGCTGAACGCGCTCGGTCTCGGCTACCTGACGCTGGGGCAGTCAGCCACCACGCTCTCGGGCGGCGAGGCCCAGCGGGTGAAGATTGCGACGGAGCTGGGGCAACTCCAGCGCGCGAAGCACACGGTTTACATCCTCGACGAGCCGACCACCGGACTCCATCTCGCTGATATCGAGCGGCTGCTCGAGGCGCTCAATCAGTTGGTCGATGCCGGCCACACGGTGATCGTCATCGAGCACCATCTCGATGTGATCAAGACCGCCGATTACGTCATTGATCTGGGTCCAGAGGGCGGCCACGCCGGCGGGGAAATCGTGGTGACCGGCACGCCGGAGAAGGTGGCGACGTGCAAGTCGTCGCACACCGGGCGCTTCCTGAAGGCGCGTCTGCAGTAGCGCCAGCGCTTCCGGTACAGCGAGTAGCCCAAGCGACGCACCGAGTCACCGCCCCGGGCCATACGGCAAACCACCCCAGAACCGTGGTGGACGAGGACGTGGCCGTGCTGCGATCCGATTGCGCCTTCGTGGGATTGCGCTCCATTCGATCGGGATGTGGTCGCGCAGTGGTTGCGTGGCATTCTCGAGTCGACGAATCCCGCCGTGCTCGCTATTGACATTGATCTGTCCCCAACGACTGACACAGTGGAGTCGTCCGGGCGCGGCCGATGGCTGCCGCGGCTTCTTGGCCTGTTGCTCCGCGCGCGCCTTCTTGTACACGTCCTTCGCCGCCTGAATCGGATTCTTGATCTGGGCAGTCACCGGGGGTGCGAGAGCCCATGCCACGGGGCCACGACCAGCACTCGGCTGAGCGTTTTCATTGGTTGCCCTTTCTCTTGAGCTCTCCGAGCGGCGATTGCAGCGTGCCATCGTCGTTGATGTCGAGCACCATGTCCTGGGATTCGCCCGGCTTGTGTAGGTAGACTTTGCCGCCGCCCATCCAGCATTCGAGCTCGTCGTCTTCCTGGCTGAATGGGACCCTCATGACGGCCTTGCCCGACCGGAACACGATCGACGTCGTTGCGAACCCGCCGGTGGTCGCATACCGGCCTTCGATCTTCCCTGCGCAGCTCGTGAGACCTGGCTTCGGCGGACTCCCAGCTTTTGGTGCCGCGGGCTTCGGTGCAGCTGTGCCAGGACGCATGGTCTGCGCGTTCGCCCACACGGTTCGCCGACCAGGCAGCTGCACCTGATACTCCATGCCGAGCGTGGTGATGATCTCGCCGTCCACCCACGCCCCGTTGACGTTGACTTGAACGGCGTCGTGCAGGTCGTACTGGCCGTTCGCGTGGTCCTTCGCCGTGAGCGGACCGACACGACGTAGGTCGCTTGGGTACACCTTCGTGACGTCTACGCCGAGCTCCGAGTGGACCCGATAGGCGTTGCCGTTCGCCGAGAGGATGGTGCCCTTCATCCAGCCCCCCGCGCTGCTGATGAGGACCTCCTCACCAACCCTGAATCCGTTGGCGTCGTCCTGCGCCGCCGGCGCACCGGCACGGCCGGGGAGGTTCTTCGGTGGCGCGGGCGACTGCGCGCTCGCGCCAGCGGTCAGCGCGAGGATCGCCATCGACGCGAACAAGGCTTTCATCGTGTTCCTCCGATTCGATGAGCCGCGGCTCACAAATGTGCCGCCGCCAGAAATTCTTCGTACGCCGCGTCAATTGTTCGAATGTTGCTCTTGCCGAAACGTTGGAGCCACCAGCCGAAGATCATCAGCGGGATGCCGAACCACGAGAGGATGATGGTCACCGTGAAGAGGGCGCCGCCGCCGAGGCAGATGTAACCGAGCAGCTTCAGGTGTTTGGCTGGTGTGACGAGTTGCTGCTTTTGCGCGAACAGCACATCCGGATCGCGCGAGCGGCAGGCTTTCAAGCTTCCGATGACGTTCTGTTTGTCGAGCCTCGTAAACTGGCTATGCGGTCCCGCTGGCATCAGGCCCATGACGTGTCTCCTGCGTGTGGTCGGCAGCTGCACGCTGCTTGGCCAACCATTGCGCAGGAAGAGCGGGAATACTGTCACCGATCCCCTGAGCTGGCGAAGATTTGACTATTTGCCGATTCGGGCGGCTTCGGCTCGATATCGGGCCGCGTCCTCCGGACGATGCAGGACGTCGTAGGCGGCGGCGAGATCTTCGCGCGCCGCCTTGAGCCAGCTCACGGTCGGCGCCGTCTGCTTGGCGACGATGTCGTAGCCAGCCTTCAACTCGACCTCCGCCTCGGCCGAGCGGCCCTGTCGAAGCAGCGCTCGACCGAGCTTGATGCGCGCGATGCCTGTGTTCAGATGGTCGGGTGACTGCGCCCCAAAAAAGGTCGCCACGGCCGCTCGGTACATCTTTTCCGCGGTGGTGAAGTCGCGCCGCGCCAAGTACACGCCGGCGAGGTTCGACGTCGCGATCCCGACCAGGTAGTGCCTCTCGCCGTACACCGATCGATAGATCTCGCCGATCCGCCGGAAGTGGCGCTCGGCATCGTCGAACCGCTCCTGACCCATCGCGACGTTCCCGAGATCGTTGAGCGCCGAGGCTACGCGCGGGTGGACCTTGCCGAACACCTGTTCCTGGATCGTCAGCGCCTCGCTCAAGAGCCCGTTTGCCTCGTCGAACCGCTTCTCCTGGTAGAGGCAGCGTCCGAGCATCGTCAGATTCGACGCGGTGCGAAAGCTGTCCTTTCCGTACCAGGTCCGATTGATCTCGAGGGCCTTCCGATAGAACCCTTCCGCGTCGACGTACTTCCCCCGCTCGTACTCAATGGCACCCAGATTGATCAGATCTTCGGCCACCACCGGGTGTGCTTCTCCGTACAGCCCTCGGTGGATGGTCAGCGTGCGCTGATTGAGCGACGCCGATACGTCCAGATGGCCCGCGTAGAAGTTGGCGTTGGCCAGCTCGTAGAGCGTGGAAGCCAGCTCGGACGGGTCAGCTCCCGGCTTTGATCGGAGCGTCACGGCTTCCTGCAGCATCGTAATCGCCTGGTCGTACTTGCCTCGCTGTTCGAGAATCTCGCCGACCGCTTCGGTTGCGTCGGCCACTTGCGGGTCGTCCGCGCGGAGCGTTGCGCGTGCGGTGTCGAGCCCTTCACGCGCCAGGCGTTCGGCATCGTCGAACCGCGCCTGATCGGAGCGAAGGCGGGCGAGGGCCGTTACGCCGCGGGCGATCTCAGGTGAATTCGACGGGAGCAGCGCACGCCGAGTGTCGATGGACGATTGCAGCAGCTTGTCGGCCTGATCGAATTTGCCGAGCCGTTCGTAGATGCCGCCAAGCGTCTGGTACAACTCCGCTTGAACGAGCGGTTCGCGATCGAGGGTGCGCGCGTCGAGGACGCCGCGGTCGATCAGCGTCACGACGCGAAGATTGTCGGCCGGGCCGGCCTCTTTCTCGCCGCCATCGAAGAGCCGAAGCATGAAACGCTGAATGCGATCCGTTCGCGTCGCCTGCGCCACCGCGGCGTTGCGCGCCGCGGCGAGCCGCACGGTGTAGAAGCCGACGAGACCGACGACGAGCGCCAGCACAATGGCGGCAGCGAGGGCCGGCCGCCAGTTGCGGTGGATGAACTTCCGCGCGCGGTAGCCGACTGTGTCCGGCCTCGCTTCAAGTGGCTGGTTGGCCAGATAGTGATCGATGTCGCGGATGACGCCTTCGACCGACCCGTACCGGTGTGACGGATCTTTGTGCATCGCCGTCAAACAGAGGACGTCGAGGTCGCTCCACGCCGCAGCGGACAACCCGTCACCGCCGGCCGTTCCGCGAGCGGCGAGCGAGGGCCGCTGCGGCTGGTCTTCCAGAAGCGTCCGCTCCGCCTGTGCTGGGGAGAGGTTCGAGAGGTCGAACGGTGTTCGACCGGCGAGCAGCTCGTACAAGATGACACCGAGCGCATACACGTCGGTCTGGACCGTGGTGGCTTCGCCGCGAATCTGTTCGGGCGCGGCGTAGGCGGGCGTCAAGTGCCGCACGATGGTCGTCGTTGGATCCACGGTACGACCAATCGCGTCGAGCTGACGCGAGATGCCGAAGTCCAGCAGCTTCACCCGACCGTCGGACGTGACGAGAATATTCGACGGCTTGAGATCACGATGTACGACCATGTGCCGGTGCGCGTGCTGTACGGCTTCACACACGCTCCGAAACGCGCGAAGGCGATCCGCGATCGACGTGCCGCGCGCGCGGCAGTGACGGGTCAACGGCACGCCTTCGACGTACTCCATCGCAAGCCAGGGCGTTCCGCTCGGCAAGGTGTCGGCGTCATACAACCTTGCGATCGATGGATGGTTCAATTGCGCGAGGATCCGCTGCTCGCTCGCGAACCGCTCGCGCCGCGCCGGTGAAATCCATGCATCGCGCAGGATCTTGATCGCCGCCACGCTCTGGAGATCATCGCGGACGCCGTGGCAGACGACGCCCATTCCACCCTCGCCGAGCAGACGCGTGAGACGATAGGGACCGAACCTCTGATCGGCCAGCGTCTCGGGGATGCGTCCGTCGACGACGCGGCCGTCGATGACGCGGCTGGCCAGGTCGGCGACATCGCTATCGAGCAGCGACGATCGGCGGCCGTCGCGATCGAGCATCGCCGTGACGTCCGCGAACAAAGTCTCGTCGCCGGCGCACGCCGCGGCCAGGAACGCGACCCGTGCGTCGAGCGGAAGATCGACCGCCTCGTGAAAGAGCGATTGCATCCGTTCCCAACGGGTATTGTCCATAGTGACACTCTGGCTCACACGCCGCGCGTGCGCACGATTTGTTCTTCCAGCCACGCTCTCGCCGCACGCCAGTCGCGGTGGATCGTTGCTTCGGAGACGTCGAGCAACGCCGCCGCCTCGGCGACGTCGAGACCGCCGAAGTACCGGCATTCGACCATTGCCGCCTGCCGCGGATTGATGCGCGCGAGATCGTCGAGCGCGGCATCGAGCGCCAGGAGATCGTGCGCGGCCGACGCGGTCGGGCCGATCGATTCGTCGAAGGTGACAAACGTCGTGTCCTCGCCGCCGCGCCTCGCTGCGTGTCGACGCCGGGCGGTCTCGACGAGGACCTGACGCATCGCGCGCGCCGCAATCCGCTTGAAGTGCAGCGGCGAGGTCGCTCGAAACGCGGGAGACGCCGCCAGCTTCATCCACGCTTCGTTCACCAGCGTTGTCGGACTGATGCTGGCGTTCCAGTCGCTGCGCTTGACCTTCGACGCCAGACGACGCAACTCCTCGTACGTGACGCTGAAGAGACGGTCGAGCGCCTCGCGGTCGATGACCGGATCTGGCGCGTCCCGATCGCGCGTGGGCGGAGACGAAGAGTCGGATTCGGACATGAGTGCGCGGTCGTTCGCGCAAATAGATGGTGTACGGGGATCTTGCACCGCCCGGCGGCACACGCGCAATGCGCTCGCCCGGAAGGCGTATGCGAAATCGTTCGGTGGGCACCGCTTCGTTATCGCCGATCTTGACCCTGCAACCCCTGTAGTGCACGACGAGCGAGCGTGAGGCCGTGCACCAGGACCTTCGAGCGCCAGTCCTCGTCGGCGGGACAGAACAGCTCCTTGAGCCGCTCTTTCGCACGGCGCGCTTCAGGTGAAACGGGCGTGCCCCAGTGATGCGCCTGATTCTCGGCGCGAAGTCCGGCCAGCATCTGAATCGGAGGGTAGGTCCCGAATTCCGCATACGCGAACAGGTAGTCGGGTGCCTGCGCGCGCGACACGCACCAGCGCCCGAATCCTCCCCTCGCCTCGTACGAGATCCCGCTTGATTCAGCGGTCTGAAATGCGTCGGCGCCGAACCAATCCGTCAACCAGCGCCGCTGCCGCTCGTTCAGCGAGTAGTCGATGAGCAGCTTGCACGCGCCGCGCCGGCCTAACCCTGTGTGAAAGTCGAGGTGGACGACGCTTCGGCTTCCTTGCAGCCAGCGCGGGAAGTGCTCGGTCAGCAGTCGCTGCGTCTGCGAGGGTCCTGCACCTCCGTAGAACAGGCCGCGCGGATAGCTGTGCTGACCTCCCGCGATCGCCTGACGGAGCGCTGGCATCCCGTATCTGACGACGAGCGGCAGCGCCTTGAGCGTGAACGGCTCCCACAGCGAAGACGGACGCCTCGGGTTCAGAAACGGATCGAGCTGCGCGTATCGTTCAGGCGCGCCCTCGAACCGCTCATCGTCCAGCAGGAAGTTCCGGTTGGGATCGACGTTGTTCTCGTCGACGCGCCGGAGCCACGCCAAGCCGTACGGGTTGAGGCCGTGGAGGAAGACGCACTTGATCGGCGGCGGGGGCGTGGATGCCCACTGCTCGAGCAGGGCGAGCTGCACCGCCGACCCGAAGAATCCTTCGACGCCGTGGATGCCGGACGACATGACGAGAACTCGCCCGGGATCGCCCGATGAGGATGACGCGACGTCGATGACGAGTTCTTCGCCGCGCGGCCCGCGTGCGTCGATCGCGTGGGTCTCGAGCCTCCACGCAAGACGTGCTGCCTCCTGACGAAATCGACGACGAGCTGTGGCGTAGTCGGAAGAGAAAAGGGCGAGATCGGTTCGATCCACCACCCATCATTTGACCACGATGGAACTCCGTCGATAGATGGTTCCGGCGCTCGTCGACCGTGGACGGAGCTGCGGCGCTCGAGGGCGCGGATGACTTCGACGGTCGGTCTACGGCGACGGCGCGCGACAGACGAAATTCGCCGCATCGTCGATGCTGCCGGCGCCCTTGTACGCGGCCATCTGCGGATATGGGCATAGCGGCCGCGTTCGATCGATCTTTCCTTCATCGGCGTGCGACGCTCGGAGTGAGCTCGGCGCTTCGCCGTGCTCCACCCACCGCTCGAGCGGGGCAACCTTGTCGAACGTGTTCGGCCCTTCACCACCACCGCAGTGGCCCATGCCCGGCGCGAGGAACAGTCGAACGCTGTTTGACGCCTTCGCCGCCCCGCCCATCGTCTGAACGACGCTGGTGTAGTACTTGATGGTGTTGACCGCAGGAACGTTGGGGTCGCTCCAGCCGTGATAGAGCAGCAGCTTTCCACCGCGCGCGAAGAACGCCTTCATGTCCGGATTGGTGGCGTTCATGATCAGGTTTTCTGGACGGTCGCCGCGCTCGACGTCGGTGTCGAAATTGAATGTCTTCCAGTCCCAGTTCGGATCCTTGAACACGACGTACCGGTACTGATCGTAGATGTTGGCCGACGGTTCCGGACCGAGCGCCTGCACGCCCCAGCCGAGCTCGGTGCCCGGCACGAGAGAGGCGAAGAGTTCTTTGCCCGTTCGCGGGTTGATCGCCGGCGAATAAATCTTCTTTGCCGCCTCGACCTGCGGTGCGGTCAGACACGACGGCCCGTCGCTTTCCTTGCACAGCAGGACTTTTGGATCGAACTTGCAGGTCGTGGGATCGCTGAGGAGGCCGTCCTTCAGTCCGTCATGCGCGTCGCAGGCCGCAACGGCGGCCTGGTGAATGAGCGGGTACTTGTTCGGCGGGATGTAGCTCGCGGGATCCTTGAGTACGGCGTGGGCGATCCAGAGCGAGATCGCCGTGCGATTCGCCGGCGCACCTGCGATGATTCCATCGTAGTCGTCGGGAAACATCTGCGCTTCCTTGAGGCCCTGACGGCCGCCGGTCGAACAGCCGTTCCAGTAGGAGAGTTTGGGCGCGCTGCCGTAGAACGCGTTGATGATCTGCTTCGCCCTCAGGGTCATCTCGTGTTCCGAGCGCCACGCGAAGTCGATCAGCTTCTCGGGATGATCGAGCGCAAACGTACCGCGCCCGCCGACGTGTCCGGTGTCCGTCGACGCGCTGGCGTAGCCCGAGCGAATCGCGTCGGCCATCGCTGAATAGCTGATCGTGCCGGCCCAGCCGCCATTGCCAACCGCCTGGAACTTGCCGTTCCAGCCGCTGGTGGGCAGCCACACTTCGATCTTGATGTCCGAATCACGGCTCGGCGTCAGTGTTGCCGCGACGCGACAGAATTCAGAGAGGCTTTTGTATGGATTGGCGCTACTTGGTCCGCCGCCCTGGCGCCCGCCCGGCGCCGAGAACTGACCGGCCGGCACCACTTGAGCGAGGGTGACGATCCCATCCTGAAGTTTCAGTGTCGAGAGGCTGTCGCACGGTGCGGCGAACACGGGCGTCGCGGCTGCACACGCGAGTGTCCACACGGCGCCGGTCAGGGCGCGGATGTTCATTCTTCCCTCCAGGCGCGAGCGAGTATACACGCGCCGTCAGCTCAGAATGAGCGCCGCAGCCCCAGACGGAAGTCTCACAGCCTTTTTGTTGGAGGCTCTTTCAGTGTTGAGGTGGATGCAGGTGAAACGTCTCGCTGCGATACGCTGACGGCCGTGCCAATGATCAAAGCCGCCGACTTTCGCGATGATCGGGTAAAGGCGTTGCTCGCCCGGCATCTTCAAGGCATGCACACCAACACACCGCCCGGGCACGTGTTCGCACTCGACTGGTCGGGCCTGCAGATGCCAGAGATCAGTTTCTATGCGCTCTGGGAGGGCGACGAGCTCCTTGGCTTCGGGGCGCTGAAGGAGGTCGGGCCACGAGCGGGCGAAATCAAGTCCATGCGCACGGCCGACGCGCATCTCCGGCGAGGGGTCGCTGCCACGATTCTCGATCACATCATCGCGGAGGCTCGGCGGCGCGGGTACGCGCGTCTCTCACTGGAAACGGGATCAGGCCCGGCCTTCGAGCCCGCACTCTCCCTTTATCGCAAGTACGGCTTCACCGAAGGCGGGGCATTCGGCGACTACGAGAAGAGCCCCTTCAATCAATTCCTGCATCGTGACCTGTAGCGCAGCTCACACCGAGGCACCGAGGGAGGAGTAACCGTCGCTCCGACGACAATCCGGTTTCAGCCCTCGGTTTCGTATCGACCCAGCATCAACGGTTGCCCGAAACGGCGCACTTCGGTCACGCGTAATCCCCGGAACGCAAGTTGCGTCGCGCGAACGCGGGTTCTGGGCGCGCTCGGCAACGAAGTGGTCTGACCATGTCGGTCTCCATCTGCCGGCGACGACAGACCGGGAGAACTGACGTGGCCGCGCAGTACATATCTCGGCAAGCGTTCCTGCGAGTCTGCACCTTCAGCCTCATGACCGTTGCGGCGATCGACGCCGAGGCGCAATCGCGTCGGCAGGACGCCAACCACCGGCCGCCGTCCGTCGAGCGGAAGA
>Ga0207428_10002139_pt1 | contig 19861 bp, 18 predicted proteins | sample RhiMethybrSRZTD1_FD_187600 | JGI IMG/M metagenome (GOLD analysis project Ga0207428, IMG submission 187600) | Populus rhizosphere microbial communities from Tennessee, USA - Rhizosphere MetaG P. TD hybrid SRZTD1 (SPAdes) (version 3) | ecosystem: Host-associated > Plants > Roots > Rhizosphere >...
ACAGTAACAATATATCCTTTCATTAACTTGTAATTCACGGAAGACTTGACGGATGATAAATCCTAGCTATTTCACCACATACATGACATTGTAACTAATTAGGAGCTTCAATTGGTTTGTCATTTTGATCAAATTCGAAAATCCATTCTCGAAAGATAGAATAGCAATTATGGCAGAACCTAATCTTTTCGGTTCCATCCCGTCCTCCCTTGATAACTCTATAGTCTCTTCTTACTATCCAGCTGCTTAAAATATTCTATTTTTAGGAGACTCATCAATATATTTATCACGATTGCCTCAGGGAAGCAAAATTCACATGTCAGTGCCATTAATCTCTTAACTTGTTAATAACTTTACTATTCTTATCAAAATCTTTGTCTACAAAAAAATTATGTAAAGTATTATTATTCATATCTCTTTCCACTTTAATGTTTTCTAAATCAGGCAAGAATGGATCATTCGTATTATTCAATAATCTGTTTATATCGCTTATTGACAATGTGGCCAAGACTAATTTACTATCGTCTGGTGATATTATTGGAATTTCAGAGATGGCAGTTTTACTTATCAAATCAAAATAATCCAAAATTGGATCTAAGGGACGTAACATAGGGGGATCACATACCATAATACTTGCCACATTCATATCTTGAATTGTTGAAATATTTCTTAAATCCTCAATATAGACCATTCCTTCAAACTTATCATCATTATTAGTAACAACTAATGTATTAACGTTCAGGTCTCTCATTATTTGTATAGCATCATTTACTGTTGTATTCTTATTTACGTTATAGAAATCTGGATTCATCACATCCTTTACCTGATAATTTTTTAAATTTGAATCATGTTTCTTAGCATTTAACAATTGCATCTTTATATTGGAAACATAATTTTTGTAAATATAGTTATCTTTACCGGAGATAATATTTGATATGATTACCGAAATGACAGTCGGAATAAGGAGAGTATAACTTCCAACAATTTCGATCCCCATCACAATTGCAGAGATTGGAGTTCTAGTACTGGCAGTAAGGAAAGCAAAAATTGAGATCAAAGTAGCGGATGTTGTGTCAATATACATGAATATTCCAAAGGAGTGAAAAAGTGTAATTAGAGCTGAGCCCATGAGACCACCTATAACCAAAGTTGGACCAAGTAGACCTGTACCATTCTTAGATGCGTTGGAAACTGATGTGGCAAAGATTTTCATTAAAATTACCGGAAACATGATCCACAGCGGAAATATCTGATAATTACCAACTGTTCCAAGTTGTAACCATCCATATCCGGTACCAAGAATCTCTGGAAACCCAATTGCGAATATCCCAATAATTAATCCCCCTAACGCAGGCTTGAAATAAAGTGGAATTTTAATAGTTTCAAAATGTTTTTGAAAAAAATGAACTGTCCTTACATATCCTATTCCTATTATCCCTATGATAGCTGCGATTACACCGTATGCTGCTAAAGATTGAAGACTTGTTTTTGCAATAAACTCTTGTGGCACATATAAGAAAGATGGCCAATTTAGAATAATTCCTGAAATAATGTAACTTGTTATTGATGCCAAGAACACTGGAAAAAGAGATTTAATAATGAAATCCCTACGATATAGTAATTCCAAACTAAAAATTGCTCCTCCAAATGGTAATCTTAAGATGCCCCCTATAGCTGAACCCATACCTGCAGTAATTGCAATACGAATTTCCTCATCATTAAGTTTGAAAACTCTACCTATTATTGATGCTAGTGTGGATCCAGTATGCGCTAGTGAATCTTCAATCCCACCACTGGTACCACTTCCTACTGCAAGAATATTGGAAAGAGTTCTTAAGGATGAAATTTTTAGACTAAATTGATTTTTCTTGTTGTGAAATTCATCGCTAATCTCATCTATTCCATTCTTACCAAGAGCTGTTGATAATTTTGTTGAAAGTATTCCTATGATAAGTCCGACAAGTCCTAATATTATCGGGATGAGCCATGGTTTGAGGACATACAATGTGTAATTGGAAGTCAACTTTGCTACGTCTTCCGGATTAGGTTGAATATATCTCACTATATCGCTAAGAAAAAACGATGAAAAAATCCTGATAGCTTCATAGGCGGCAATTACCAATAAACCTGATAGTACTCCTATGATTATACCGATGACGGTCCATTTTCTAAGGTACGCTAGATCGAGGGTCGTCCAGTCAAATCTCCTAACAAACCTATCTAGGGCTGTCGATAAATTCAATTTTATTTATGGACATTGTGATGAAATTAAAGGCTGATATCCATTGAGCTCAGTTATTATTTACAATTTTTGTTAAAATTATTAGGCTCGAACATCTCATGAATATTTTTGAAACATATAGCTTCTTTACAGCTACATATTCACCCAAATTTATATACTTAATTTAAATTACTCAAGAATATCCAATATATCAGTGAATATCTTCCTATTAGTAACTACCATATTTTGTATATTGCTATTAGCATTTATCGCCTATGCATTTGTCAATAACAGTAATCTTAAATTTATCAATCAAGCTGCTAACACTGGTACTCAGTCGGAAGTTGATACATCCACTGACAGTGACACGGGAAATGAGACGGAAAACCAATAAATTGTGTGACCATAGATTATCTTTAAGTCAGTTTATAGCCTTCAATTTTGAATGCCAATTTTTTATTACATTAACTTACTTTCAGATCAAATAACGCCTGTTCTGGCGTGATGGGTATAAAATTAATTCCTACAACGGTTATATTCAATAAGTATTCCCCCCCTTCTTGAAATGTATATGTTGGAAATACAATTCCTGCAGCTGTGTGCTGTACTGGTTGTCCGTATGCATCAGCAGTATTATACACCACTTTATTCATTTTACTTATTACAAAATTCCAGTCAACATGAACCTGTACTGACTGTGTTGATGGTTGTCGAAAAGTAATCTTAAATTGCGTATCCTCATTCTTTGTCACTGGAAAAGGCTTAATTTGTAAATCTACAATGACACTTGTACCGTTCGTAGCTGTTTTAGTATCAGAAGAAGTAATTTGCACCGGTTTCGGAATTTGTCTATTATTTGCCGCTGTAGCATTAGTATTATTTGCCGCTGTAGCATTAGTATTATTTGCCGTTTCCGTGGTTTGTAAAAAGGCAAAAGCAGAATTATTAAGCGTTGGAATAATGACAATTATTGCAAGAGAGAAACAAATTAGAAAATATATACAACCAAATTCTTTGTTCATTACCTAACATAATGATAATTATTTTATAAGTCTTACAATGTCTGACCCTCTAAAATTTTTCTTTGTAATTGTATATGCAATTTAAATTAACTTATTTCTCAAGCGGGTCTGATGTGTAGCCATCCAAATATCCCTTTAGATAAAGTATCAATGAATTTCTTGCAGGTCTTAAAGATAAAATAAAGTAAATCTATTGGTATGCCTTAATTCCTTTGTGTTGTCCAGACTGAAATTATATCTATTTATGAAATCGAAAAATGTGAAATGCTCACGATAACAATATCGTCTAATTTAATAGGTCTTTACTTTTCTACCAACATTGAACCGGACAGGTTTTTTTCCTTTGACTCTGCTTATCGCATGCAGCATGTTCGAAACTTTAGTTATATATTCAGTCCTCTACGTGAAATTGAAAAAAGGCCTACAGTAGCATTAGTTCTTACTCCTATTTTCCCATCAGTTTGATACTATTTTAAAATTTGTAGAACTTAGAATTGTACCGTTATGTCATATGTCGGTGGAGGGATTGGTTGTCTTATTGTTCATTGGGATCAATTCATGTCCCTCCACCTTTTCAATTAATTTATAATTTCTTGGTTAATGTAATTTAGAATTATTCACTCTGGTGGGCATCTGACTTGTCCTCAATCATCCTACGTTGCCCACCAGTTTTCAGTATAAGAATTAGAAAATTTTTTATAAGGAATTTATTTACTACATAAAGAAAAAAGGATTGTAGGTAACGAAAATTGTTACCTATTCTATCGGAGGGTTGAATGCATTGTTCCCAGTGTTTGGTTGTAATACTTCGTTGGTGCATTCAAATGCATTGTCGTTACCACTACCGCTGCCACCGTCACCGCCATCTCCGCTATCATCCTTGGCGTCACCGCCATTTGCATTACCTCCGCCATTCTCTACTTTACAATTATTTTCTTGTTTTATTTTCAGGTCTCTTTCGCTTGTGTTACAGTTGTGGTCATCATTGTTTTTGCAATCTTTGGTGTCAGCATATACTGGTGCTGCTTGTATCATTGTTGCTGTTAGCCCTGTCAACATTCCTGCAGACAGCATTACTAACATCAACACATTTTTTGTATTCATCTTTTTTATCGTAAAATGATACTAAAGTAAGTATAAGTAGATTGGGTAAGAACAAGTGGTAACAAAAGAAGAGATTTTTTTCTACTTGGATAAATCTGAAAATATGAATAGATTCTTATTCAGCAGAATCCTACAAAATTGTTATATACATATTCAATTAGGTTGAAATGTATTCATGTTCAAGTTTTTATCAAATTGGCGGGTTCAGGTTTTTGAGCGTCTGTGAATGCAACCCGCCAATTTTTGAGTAATAAATCGCACATTCTTATCTCGACTATTTTATGAATACCTCAGGAAGAGAATAATCAGATGCACTTTCTAAGGTGAATTCTAGTAGTTCAAGAAAGGGTAGATGGATGATAAATAGTAGCTAGTTCACCACAATCATAACATTGCAATATGTTAGGGACTTTAATTGCTTTCTCATTTTCAAAAATCAAGTCTTTCATGACAGAACTGCAATTAGGACTATAAGTCTTAATTTCATCATCCTCTTCGTCTTCAGGACCCTTAATGATACTAAAGGTCTCTTTTCTAATTATGCCACCACCGAACTTAATTCACCTCGTTTGAGTAGATTTGTCAGAATTCTCTCCATGGGTAGAATAAGTAATCCCCACGAGTAATATGGTGAGAAAGACTATTCAAATTCATCCAAATCAACTTGCGGTTCTGAGAGTTCAGCTAGTGAACGCCTTTTCCTTTTTTTTGGTCTGCAATCAGACATTCACAAACGTGGTTTAGTATAGGGCGCTTCAATTCATAAATATGCGATAAATAAATTATTAAACAATCATTTTTCCATCTTTAAGTATCTATATCTTTAATAGGCAAATTTAATAATAATTTACATGTCTGAGTCTGGGAGTTCCCGCAGTGCTCTTTTTTCGATGATTTCTGTCAGTATGATATTGATGGGGGCTGCTATCTTACATCCAAGCTTTTCACAGGTCCCTACCGCATTTTCTGTATCTTCTTTCATTGTAGGGAAGGATAAACCTCTCTCTATGGCATTTGATCAAAAAACAAATAAAATTTATGGAATATTTGCAACAGGGACTGGAGAAAAGAATCTGATATATGTCATCGACACCGGTCAAAAGAAAGTCATTGACACCATTAAGATTGGATCACAAAAAAACGATTATCTGTCTAATATTGCGATAGATCCTGACAGAGGAGTTATTTATGCGACAGGCCAGCATCTGGTTAATGAGAATGATACCACCGTTGCATATGATACATTATATGTTATCAACCCGACTGATAATAAATTCAAGAGAATTCATTTGTACGGTGAAACAGAAGATGGTAAAGAAGGAGGCTTGGCAGGCGTTTCTGTTAATCCTGTTACCAATAAAATATACGTTGGTTCATTATATCCAGAGGGAGGAAAACCTGGGATGTATGTTATTGATGGAAATACATTCAAACTTGCTCATATAGATAAATGGCAGTACGGAATAAAAGATATTCTATTGGATCCAGAATCTAATCTGCTATATGCTGGTGCAAAGTACGACAACCTGATTTCAATATTAAATCAATCAAATAACGAAATAGTTGCTAATATAACAGCAGAAAGTCCAATTGCAATATCACTTGACAACGAAAATAAGATACTATATGAAGCAGGGAGTGATGGGAAAGTCAATGTTCTTAACCTACCAAATGGGAAAAATACATCAAGTATAGAGGGACAATTTGTAAAAAATATCCTGTATAACCCAAAAGACAAATTACTCTATTTGATTGATCAAAATATGACCAATATTTTATCTAAAAACTCAAATGCCACAAAAAGTATTGCTATAGGGGTAAACATGACAAACAATATCCTAAATAAATTTGAAACAGATTTCATAGTTGATAATATCGTTGTCAATCCATCAACTGACCAAGCATATCTTTTAGGATACGATGGAAAGAATTCAAAATTATTTATTTTAAACGTACATTAAGCAATCTAAGCCCTTCTGTTCAAATAAGCTAATAGCATACTATGCTTGTAAACCGAACTCATAATACCTAAGACAAAATGAACCAGAAAATGTATTCAATATCCAGAAGAATGATGATTTCTAATAGAACTATTTTTGTCCATCCGGATCGTGTCCCGATGGTATCATAAAGATATACTACGATAGCATTGATTAATACAATGATAACAAGTGCAAAAAAGATACTTTTGTTTTGAATGTGGGACAAATGTTGTTGAAGACAAAATGGAAAATAGAATAGCAGATTGGTTTGGTATCTGTAAGCGGTGTATTAGCAATAAGACATTTTCAGTATCTTGAATTAACAGAAGATTCGGAAAGTCAAAGGTATACAGTGTATTAATATTGTAATTAGATATAATAGCCCTCCCCCTCTCTAGGATAATGCAGTAACTATATCATAATTTCACTACTCTTTATTGATGTTGAAAAAATCTCAAAATATTTACTTCAATCTTCTGAGCATAACTGAAATTTCGGTTTACCAATGTGAGTAATGACATTGAAATACAAAAACAGTCTTGATGCTATGTTGACAATATTGAGTGTGGGAGGCAAAATTACACACGCCCCAAACCAAATATCCTATATGTTAAATGGTATAAAATATTACTCATTAGAAGTAAGGATGAATGGAGATGATTACCTTATCCAGGCAATTGAACAAGAAGCAATTGACCTATTTAATGCGGCAATGACTATACTTGATGAAAAAAAAACTATATTAAGAAAAATTAAAAAAATTGGCGTAATCAATCTATTGATCTTTCTCCCTACTACAATATTATTTGAGGTTTAAGCTTCAGTTAGATTATTATCTTTGATTTAATTAATTCACTCAAATGCAGGCAACCGGCAATGATTGGATTAATCTAATTGTAAAATTCAGTAGTAGCTGTAAGACCTGTGGAAAGAGGATATCTAAAGGTGAACTGGCATTATGGTCAAAATCAAGTAAAGCGATAAAACATGCTGAATGCCATACAAGAGATTTATCAGATCCAGCATATGTTTCAGTTAATGTTAAGCAGTTAAAGTGTGCTATCTGTGGCTCATTAGCTGGATGTCCCGATTGTGAATTTGAAAAATATTGTGACAGAACTCTCGTTTCACAATTATGCATTTGTAAGAAATGTTACGATGATGGAACGGCCTTGGAAAATTATTATACAGTTATCAACCCTTTCATATCTGGTAAACGGTAATGATGCTTCAGACTGGCTATTAAAATGGAGAAGATCTCATTTTTATTGATTTGTCCTTATTTTTTTAATAGTGAATAAATAATACATAGTGATACTCTAATTAGATGGATTGTAGAGGTTATTATGCCATACTTGGAGTCTCAGAAGATGCTAATTTTCAAGAAATAAAGAAATCATACAGGAAGCTTGCAAAAAAATATCACCCTGACAGAAACAAGTCGGCCAATGCAGAAGAGACAATCAAAAAAATTAATGAGGCATTCGAGAATCTATCTGATAGGAGGAAAAGAAAACAATATGATTTAGAATCATCCAATATATTTGATCTAGAGGAATCGAATAATGGAGAAAAAGAAGAGAATTTATCAGATCAAAAACAAAAGAATTCACAAAAATTCGCAAAATCGGAATTCAAAAATAATCTTGTGCATGATAGCTCACTTCTAGATACTATAAGAAGTAGATTTCATATTCTAATTGAACCAAGCTTGTGTTTGGCTTTCGGGGGATGTGAATCCATAGCACCAAAGGTGTTTGTAGTTGATAAAAATAAACGTATTAACCCAAAGGCAAGAGTCGAATCAGAAACGGCTGATACCTTGGACAGGATCGTTATGGCAGCTCAAGCTTGTCCGACAAAGGCAATAAAGATCATTGATAGATACACTGGAAACCAGATATATCCATAAAAAGGCAGCATCATCACTTTCTAAAGAATTTTGCTCGTTAATCAAATAACATTAAATAATCTTCTATGTTCAGCCATTATACACCTATTGAACACAACCTCAATCTTGTTATCTAAGGCAATTTTTTCTGCTTCCACATTGTGAATACCTTCCTGTAACCAGATAACACTAATTCCATGTTTTTTTATAGAATCTTCTACTATCGGAAGGACATCATTAGAAGGCCTAAATATATCTATTATGTCTACTTGAGATTTGATATCTGATACCCGAGAATATGTTCTTCTATCGAGTATTTCACTAGCTAATGGATTTACTGGTATTATATTATAGCCTCTTTCAATCATATATTTAGGAACAGAGTGGGCTTCCTTGGCAGGATCTCTTGACATTCCAACAACTGCTATATTTCTAAAAATGTAAAATTTTCGAATCTCCTCGTCTGTATGATCATCAGTTGTACCCATAAGGATCTATTATGATAATCATTTAAAATGATTGAGATCCAAAGTTGCTATATAGTATTTATACTGAACAATTTGTATTCCTTTGTGTGAAACTAGATAAAAAAACTCACGTATACAGCGCACAAAGAAGCGAAAGCAAGAAAATAGAAAAATCTAAAAGAAGAAAAAGAAATATCCCGCAAGCTTAAAAAAACATAAAAGTTTTGTAATAAATTCGGCAAAAGTAATTTAAAATTAAACTTTAACATGGAATAGTTCAAAAATTATATATATAATAGACGGCCAGAAATATTTACGACAATGCATATATATGAGAATAAAACATAAATATAAGAAACAAACATTGTCTCAATTTTTGTGGGGTATTAGAATTGGTTAAGGATATTTCTTTGTTCAGTGATCGATGTCCTAGATGCGGAAAGGGTCCAATGGTCACAGATAATTCAAGCGGAGAAATGTTTTGTGGAAATTGTGGATTCGTAGTTACAGAACGGATTGAAGAAACTGGACCAGAATGGAGGGCATTTTCAAAAGAAGAGCATGAAGACCGTAGTCGCGCTGGGATACCAACGTCACTTGCAATGCACGATATGGGACTTGCGACAATCATCGGCCCTGTCGATAAGGATGCATCAGGAAAGCCATTATCAGCTTCTATGAAAAGTACAATTGAAAGGTTAAGAACTTGGGATAGTCGAAGTCAAGTACATGAACCAGTAGATCGCAATTTTAGACAAGCTTTTAGTGAATTGGATAGGCTAAAGGATAAACTTGCAGTGGGCGATGCTGTAATTGAAAAAGCTGCATATGTATATAGAAAAGCACTTGAAAAGGGACTCGTTAGAGGAAGGTCTATCTCCGCTCTAGTAGCTGCTGCACTTTACGCAGCCTGCAGAGATACTGAAACTCCAAGAACACTGAAAGATATTGCTCATGCAAGTAATATCAAGAAGAAGGACGTAGCCAGATGTTATAGACTTCTGATTAGAGAGCTTGACTTGAAAATGCCTGTCGTTGATCCCGTAAAATGTGTGGCACGAATAGCAAGCAAATCAGGACTATCGGAAAAAACTAAAAGAAAAGCTTTAGAGATATTGAAAAAGGCGGAACAAGGTAAAATTTCTGCAGGAAAAGATCCAATGGGATTGGCTGCTGCCGCCCTCTATGTAGCTTGTGTAATGAATGGTGAAAATAAGACTCAGAAAGATGTTGCAGAGGCAGCTGGTGTTACTGAAGTAACAATAAGAAATAGATACAAGGGTTTAAAGATACATTTAAAATTATAATTTTTTTGTACATTAAATTCACTAATATCGTACCAGATAGTTGCTAATTAAATGAACTAAAAAAATAGATAAAAAATAAAGGATTTTTTTAAATTACTTGCCACGGTCTTGTTGCAAATGTTATTCCAAGTCCAGCACCAATCAGTATACACTGATATACGACATTGCCATACGGAATTGGCTTCAATATAGCAGGCCCAGTTACCTGAACAGTTTGACCAGGACCAAGTCCAGGACCAACATGTTCGATATTTAACTGTGTATGAACATGGTAAATACCTGGTTCAAGCGCTTTTGCAGTAATCGAGTATGGGACTGTTCCTTGCGGAGGAATATCAAATATATTACCTGGAGGATCTCTTGCTATAAACTCCCATCTATTACCCGCATTGGTTGACTCGCTAAATAGTGACAACCACGCTCTTAACGGCTTATTTACAAGACTTTGCAGAGTTCCAGTTACCGTCATCTGATCTCCTGTATTCAACGTTTGCGTTGAGAAGGCTTCATCCTGAATCCTTACGAATCTACTTTGAAGCTGAGCCTGGACACCGTGTCCTTGAGCAGTTTGAGTCATTGCTAATATTGTCGAAGTTGACATTACTATTGCAAATAGTGCAACTACCGCTATCTGTATGTTCGACGTATAATTTACACCTAGCCTTACCAGAAAAAACAAAGATATATGCTTTGCTATGAGTTTACTTCCTCGTTCCTTATTTAGCTATTATTTAATGATAATTTTGAGTTTGTCATTTTAATATTCTTAAATCATTTATAGGATAATTAGGAATTTCTAATCAAAAAGAGGACATCAGCGAGTCTTAGACGCAAAATTTAAAAAGGAATCCTTTGATGGTAAAAACAATGACTTTACCAAAGGGATGGGGTAGCGGCGGTGGAGGCGGTGGCCGCACAGGCAGTAGTGACGAGATTGAGCACATGATCGGTCGACGTGTAGAAAACATGAGAGGAATCTTCATCATAGGCTTCATACTTTGTTGGGTTGGGACAGCCGGTGGTGTGTATGTTGGTGTAACTGTTTACCCATGGGCATATCCGTTACCAAGTGGATTATATGCTCTCTCAGTATTAACAGTCATTGAAGCACTAGGATTCTTCTGGATAATGAAAATCTCACGAGAAAGATTGGGTTACGCCTAAACTTTATTTTTTATTGATTATTTTTTATTAATTTTCAAGACGAGAGCTATTTTAGATCATTAGAATAAGATCATTAGAATAATCTTATGATTTATTTGAAATATTTCATTAAACATATTTTTAAAAAATTTTTTAAAATCTATCAAATTTATGACCTGCATCAAATAAGAATTTCAAAATAAAATTTTATATAGAACCTTTAGGAGACATTTGGTAATGGTCTGGCTTAGACGCACTACACACTACCTATTCATAGTTGTAGTTGCTGTAAATAGCACACTATTGACGATCAACGCAGGAGACTACATATTCTATACTGATTGGGCGTGGACCTCATTCGTAGTATTCTCAATATCCCAATCAACAATGCTTGTAGTTGGTGCAATCTATTACATGCTGTTCACAGGTGTACCAGGAACTGCAACCTATTATGCAACAATCATGACTATCTATACATGGGTGGCCAAAGGAGCTTGGTTTGCGCTAGGATATCCATACGACTTCATCGTAGTACCTGTTTGGATACCTTCAGCAATGCTGTTAGATTTGACATATTGGGCAACGAGAAGGAATAAACATGCTGCCATTATAATTGGCGGAACATTAGTTGGACTTTCACTGCCAATATTTAATATGATCAATCTACTGCTGATTAGAGATCCGTTAGAGATGGCATTCAAGTATCCTCGTCCGACATTGCCTCCATACATGACACCAATCGAACCTCAGGTCGGTAAGTTCTACAATAGTCCCGTCGCGCTAGGATCGGGAGCTGGAGCTGTGCTAAGTGTTCCAATAGCTGCACTAGGTGCTAAACTGAATACTTGGACATATAGATGGATGGCAGCCTGGAGTAAGTGGGATTAGAACCACATCCTTTTTATTTTTCTTTTTTTTATTTAGGTTTTAAATTTACGTCGACTAATTATAATTCATTTTTGATAAAAGCAAGAGTCAATACAATTACTCTTAGTGCAAAGTATAAGTTCTAGCTAGCTTAATTTTATATTTGCAAGATGTCCACCGAGAAGAATTCATCTGAAGAAAGTGTTACATGCGAAATTTGTGGAATTGCAATTGAAGCATGCACGTGCTCTTGTCCATATTGTGGAGAACGTGATTCATGTGAGTGCTGTTTATATGATGCTGCAACTGGTGGCGGATAATGAATTCATATTTTATATAACTATAAAGTGAATAATAGATTGGAGAAGAATGTAATTCATTGTCTTTTTCAGATAATGCAAATTCTATATCTTGGTTGATTGGTGGACCACAAGGAAGCGGTGTTGATTCAGCTGCTAATATATTTGCAAAAACGTGCGCAAAAGAAGGTTTCCATATCTTTGGGAAGAGGGAGTTTTATTCTAACATTAAAGGAGAGCATAGTTATTTTACAATAAGAATTTCAGAGAAACCTGTAAATTCACACTTGGAAGATGTAAATATGCTTGTGTCATTCGATGCTGAAACCGTTTTCAGACATGCAGACAAAGTATCACCCAACGGTGTGATAATATATGATTCATCTCTTGCTGAAACAGTTTTAGACGAGGTACCCACAATTGATTTCGAAGCAAATAAGAGAATAGGCAAATTATTACAGGATTCCGGACTGTCTCAAAAATTAAACGGAATGCTTGATCTAGCAAGATCGAGAGGTTGTACAGTATATGGGCTGCCATATTATGAAATGATAGAAGCAGTAGGAAGGAATTTAGACGATCCTAAACTTAGTAAACTTTCGAGAGTAGTTAATGTCATGGCAATATCAGCATCCCTCTCACTACTTGGTATCAAAAAAGATATGTTGATTAGTGCTATCAAGGACGTTTTTGGATCAAAGCCAAAACTACTTTCTAGTAACATCGAAGCAGCAGAATATGCTTACTCTTATATAAATACAAAATTTGATGCTAAGAATATAAAATGCAAAATAACACCTAACGCTGTTCTAAAAGATTATGTCTTAATTTCAGGCAGTCAAGCTGCGGCAATTGGTAAAATACTTGGGGGATGTAGACTTCAAACTTATTATCCGATTACACCAGCAAGTGATGAGAGTGAATTCTTAGAATCGAATCAAATCATTAATCAAGTTGATGGTAAACGTGGGTCTATAATTGTGGTGCAAACCGAAGATGAAATTGCAGCAATTACGATGGCAATTGGTGCAGCCTTGACAGGAGTCAGAACAGCTACTGCAACCTCTGGTCCTGGATTTTCGTTGATGGCTGAAGCACTAGGTTGGGCTGGAATGAATGAGGTTCCGTTGGTAGTTACAATGTACCAAAGGGCCGGACCTTCAACGGGGTTGCCCACTCGACACGAACAAGGTGATCTCTTGTTTACAATAAACGCAGGACATGGTGACTTTCCAAAAATCGTACTAGCTTCTGGAGACATTGAGGAGGCCTTTTACGATTCCATCAAGGTATTTAATTTTGCAGAACTTTATCAATTACCAGTAATTCATCTTCTCGATAAGGCAATTAGTAGTAGCATTCAAACATCCAAAAGATTTAGCAATGAGCTCAAAATTGAAAGGGGAAGATTCAAGCGCGATATTGACAAAGATCCGAGTCCTGGCACAGCGGGTCACTTTCGAAGATTTAAACTGGAAGATTCTCCTATATCTACTAGAGTGCCACTTGGGACAGAAAATGCAATATTTTGGAATACTGGTGATGAACATACGGAGGAAGGTCACATCTCAGAGGATCCCGAAAATAGGAACAAAATGATGGACAAGAGAATGAAAAAGCTAGAACTTGCATTAGAAAAAATAGCTGAAGATGATAAGGCGGCGTGTTATAATTTTGATTCTAATACTAAGAATGTTGTTATCAGCTGGGGATCTACAAAGGGGGCAATTTTAGAAGCCTTAGAAAGATTGACAGAAGAAGGAAGCAAATTAGGATTTATTCAGGTTCGATTACTCCACCCATTTCCTACTGGAACTATTAAAAAATTTTTGAATAATGCAAGATTAATTATAGATGTAGAAATGAATTATTCATCACAGTTAGGATCACTGGTACAACAATATACTGGTAGAGAAATTGACTTTAAAATAGTAAAATACAATGGAAGACCGATGTCCACAACTGAAATTTATATTGCACTAAAGGCTATATTATCTGGTAACAATGAAAGGAGGATTGTATTAGATGGCGGAACTTAAACTAGCTGACTACAAAACAACAGTACATAATGACTGGTGTCCAGGTTGTGGAGATTTTGGTATATTAAACGCAATCCAAATGGCATTGAGTGAAATGCAAATACCAAGACATAAAGCAGTTATTTTTTCGGGAATTGGCTGTTCAGGAAAAACACCCCATTTCATAAATGTGTATGGTATACACACTTTGCACGGAAGAGTTTTACCATTTGCACAAGGTGCAAAAATTGCCAATCCAGATCTTGAAATTATAGCTGTTGGAGGTGATGGTGATGGTCTTGGTATAGGAGCAGGACACTTTGTTGGGGCAGGAAGGAAAAACGTTGACATTCCGTATCTTATATTTAACAACGAAGTGTATGGATTAACCAAGGGACAGGCCTCCCCTACCCTGAGGTTAGGAGAAAAAACGAAATCACTTGTAACTCCGAATACTAACAACTCAGTAAATCCTATAGCGTTAGCTTTAGTCTCAGGCTTTACCTTTATCGCACGTTCATATTCATATGATGTCAAACATCTCAAAGATACAATAAAGAGGGCCATAACACATAAGGGTCTCGCCTTCGTTGATGTTCTTCAACCTTGTCCGACTTACGATGATATACATACTAGGGAGTGGTTTCAGGGAAAGAATAAACCGGGCTCTGAGAATCTAATACCTAGAATTTATAAAATCGAAGAATCTGGATATGACGGCATTATACATGATGAATCTGAAGTTAATAAAAAGATGTCAAAGATATTAGAATTTTCAAGCGAATGGGGAGATAGGATCCCTATTGGTATCTTTTATCAGAACGAGTTAGTTCCTTCTTTTCATGAAAGGATAGCCCAAAATATTAATGATTACTTTGAGAGGCCCCCTTCTCATCAGGAAATATCGGACGCCGAGAAAAAACCTACTGCAAGAATTGATAAAATTTTAGATAAACTTCAGATAAACGATTAAAAAATATGAATTTCGTTCAAGTTCCTTGCTTGCATTTTTTCTGTACAAGATAAATTAGATTCTAGGTCATGATTATCTATTAAATTTATATATTATAAAATATATCTGCTAATATGTTGCACACAAAAACTTTAGTTGCTTTAGGCATAGTTGCAGCTTTTTTCTTCTTGACCGGAGTTCAAGTGTTCTCATATGCACAGTCAAATGAGTCAGCATCTCAGAATAGAGAGCAGGCTAAACAAACTGAAGGTACGGAAGAACAAGCTAGGACATCAGCAGAAGAACAAGCTCTAGCAGGAACACCAGAAGTGACTAACTTGACAAATGGAACAATGGCTAATGCAACAGGCGTTCGAAATATGACTGGAAATATCTCTGGCTGAATGGTTTTGCGATGCTTGTTTCTAGAAACATAAAAGCGAATTAGACAAACGATTAAAAAATATAGAAAATAAGTTTTAAAATTAGTTAAAGTAAAATAAGGATTAAAATCAGTTCCATTTGCAGTTATTTGCACTAACATAACATTTAGAATAGCGTAAGGCTTAAAAAAGGCAATATAGCAACTGATGGAAACGCGGTTGAATGATGAACAAGAAACAACCAAGTCCACCAGTTGCCTGTGTTTAGGGATCTATAATTGGTGGATTCTTATAAATAAGGAAATTGAATAGTGAAAAAAATGCATTCTATTTCATCTTCTGAGGAAATTTCTTAATTGCTTGTAATGTTCGAATATAATTGACATAAGGATTACATGAGTTAAGAGTGGTCTACAAGCCATAGTGCCCGCAACGTTGTACAATCGAGGAATAGAGAGCATTTCACCAATCTTCCTGTCTTGCTTGGTCGGGCGAAGAAAAACATCACATCATTCGTAAGTAAATAAAAAAAATTTTAAACTAGGTTAATTACCTAGTTGCCTTCGTTACCCTTATTTTTGCCATTGTCAGTAGCGTTGTTAGAGCCACTTGATGACTTTTCAGACGATCCGCTGGACGATTTATTTTCTTTCGGCATAAAGTCCTTTAACGGCTGGCACGATTGCTTTCCTTCTTTCATGGACGCACAAAGTTGCACATCCTGTATTTTAGTATTATTTGGCACTTCTGCTGTTACTGGTACCTTCGTTGGACTTCCGCCTTCACCCTGCGCAATATTTACATCCACAGAAATAGTCTTATTTTCTTGACCTTGTTTTGCTTTCTCTCCACCCTTTGCTTTTAGAGTGAAATTTAATGGAACCTCAATCTGCGACTGAGATGATGACTGGTTTCCTGTTTGTTCGAACTGTGCTAAACTCATCATTGGATACGCGATCGCCAATGAAAGAGCAAATGTTGCTACCAAAACTGGTGTTATTATATTCATTACTTGCAGCTAGAACTTTAATCCTTATAACTGTTAAGTGAAATGAACTAGTTTTACATGCAATAAAGACGCTAGATGGTTCTATTAACCAAACCAGTGGCCCCACCTAGGGCCCACTAGAATGAATATGTAGTTTAACTTGGTGGCGCTTGCACCATAATAATTCAACAACTTATAAAAAACTTTAAGCCTGACGCGAGAAAATAAGATTAGTAAACACTGATGAGCCAATGAAAGAAATACAATAATTAGTTATCACGAGATAAAGTCAAGCCAAATACAATTATCATTAATGAAACAAAACACATAATTCGAACAAGACAAGATAGATAGCACTGAAAGAAAAATGATACCACCGAACACGATGGACGCCATTAAGAACTTGTATGAATCTAACATAGATGTGGAATTCATAGCTATGCAGGTTGACTTGGACATTCCGACAGTTATTTCCGTTCTGAAAGAACTTGGAATCTACCGGGAATAGTGATAATTTTTGATGACCAATAAATTATAATAAAGTTAAACACTGATGGCCTTAAATTGATTGCTACTAGACAGGAGCTAAGCGGCCCATCCGGAGTTTTGCATTGCTGCGGGGTTGATTTGTACAATATTGTACCCAACAAATTATAAAAAAGTTCGTTCATTTTTTAATTTCACACTTGTACTAAAGCTTTTTTATAATAACGTAGCGATGATAATGCACTGCATTAAGGAACGATTCATCCAGATGGGCCCGTGGTCAATTACGGCTCTCTACCGTCTCCCTGGGCCCATCAATCTGTTATGCTCTAGAATTTATTTTATCCCTCGTCTTCTGGCACAATCTATACAGTAGTTACCCTGGTAATGTACAATTTCAAAAAGACTTAGTTTGAAAGGTTACCAAATTTATTAATCAGTTTTCATCTTTTGGTAGATTATATATTCGAGCGGCTAGATTTGTTAGGGCTTCATTTAACTTTTCCAAATCACCTTGATTTAATTTTAAATTTTGAGTATCATACGTAGTAGAGCCAATCAAGTAATCATAGTCAGACCATGCTCTTTCTGTATTTGGATCATTCTTGTCTTTTTTCATTTTTAAAGCATTTTGTTTTGCTTGTAATAATCCCAGAGCCGCTAAAGACAATCTTTTCAAAGTTTCATGTGGTAATTTAATTTCTAATCGTAACAGGTTGTGTTTGTTTTTTTTGTCGATTCGGCCTTCTTCATCAGTTCTAGTTAAATTTTCATAAAAAACAATTTTCGCGTTATCGTATCCTAATTCTAGGACTGCGTTATCGGCGTATACTGAATCATAATCTAGCGATTGTTCAAATTTAGACATGTCTTGTTCATTTCTACCAATACAGATAAAGGTGTAACTATTTCAACGCAGCACGTTCTCAGCTTCAATTTACTTCAATTCAAAAGCATCATCATATCAAAATAGATTTTCGACTAGTTTTACTAGATATAAAAGTAGGTTAACTTCAGATTAACTGCTTTGGCTGGTATATTGAGTGTAATATTGGCATTAACATAATTTTTTATACATTATGGAAAGATTAAGCTGGCCATAAACTGTCAGATTGGTAATCGATGGGTGATGGCATCACATTTAAATTGCCTAAATAATGATTCCTCAATTACATCGACCAAACCGATGGGGAACATATTCTGGATAGGCTTAATCGCTTATCCAGAATAATTATTAAAATTTAACCACTAAATCTACAATGAATCACTTGGATTTATTATCAAGTTGCTTGATAAATTCTGCAAATTTTTGTTTTGGTATAACAGCGCCACAAGCTTTCTCATGCCCCCCGCCACTTCCAGAGAGCTCCGAGGATAAGTTGTTAACAATTCTTCCAAGGTGAACTTTGCATTCATTTGATCCCCTGATGGAGATTATACAGGATTCAATTTCCTTCTTAATCTTATACACAAGCGCAACTGGTTTTCCAGAGATACCAAGCACAAAATTGACCACCATGCTAGATGGTAATTCAGAATTAATCTGAACATAAGCTAAATTCTTTTTTAAATTTATTGAATTTTCAATATTCGTTACTACTGATAAGACCTTCTTTGCATGTTTTTCAGCCTTTAGGAATCCGCCTTCAATATCGTGTGGATATTTGCCTAGAGATAAATCATCTACAATTGTCATTAGAAAATCATTATCATGTTGGCTTGAAGAAATCATGTAAGATAAAGCCGTGGCTTCAAGCATCAAAAACTGTCTATCGAATCTGGATACCAAATTTGAAGCAATAGGTCTTGTTTCCAGATAATCCGTCATCGCTGCTGCAGCGGCAATAAATGCTGATTGGGAACTGAGTTTTCTTTTGTATTTGTTGTAAATATGTATACTTGTGCACTCGGCAGTTCCATGCATTAGTTTTACCCCAATAGTTTTTAAATCTGATAAAATTTTTTTATCCAAATCATGATGATCAATATAGCTAACCTGGCATTTTGCCTCAATCAGTTCCTTTAATATATTGACAAATTCATTTTCATTTTTTTTGCTTAGTCCTAAATCACATATAAATAAATTATCTATCTTAATGTTGCTTTCATAACTACTTGATACCATACTACGTAATGTTTTGATCATATTTGCGTAATCAACAAGAATTACCGTATTAACGTCAAAGGCAGTTTTGATAAGAGCAGCAGAAGAGATACCATCGACATCTTCTTTGTGCGATATACAAATTTTATTCTTCATAGACCAAGTATTTCTGACAAGTGAATATTTTAAGTGTACCTATTTCAGGTTATTTCAAATTATGATCGGACATAATACGATCGTTCAAATTCCATTTTTAAATCTAAAAATGAATTTAAAGTTTTTATCAAGCGAACGTTTATATCTAAATTAGACAAGAATTTGTAGGAACGCAATCACATAGGCGGCGTCGTAGATGATTTTTGGTCAGTTGGCCATTTCATGATTCATCGACCTCCAGTTGCGCTCATAATATGGAGATTCGATAACAAATTGAATCTGACATGGTTACACAATATGCACAATAACTTGATTGTCCGACCGTACTAATTTTAATAAATTATGGATCGACTCCGGTTGATCCTGCCGGACCCGACTGCTATCAGAGTGAGATTAAGCCATGCGAGTCAACGTAGCAATACGTGGCACACGGCTCAGTAACACGTAGTCAACATAACCAAAGGACGTGGA
>Ga0207428_10002140_pt1 | contig 19855 bp, 20 predicted proteins | sample RhiMethybrSRZTD1_FD_187600 | JGI IMG/M metagenome (GOLD analysis project Ga0207428, IMG submission 187600) | Populus rhizosphere microbial communities from Tennessee, USA - Rhizosphere MetaG P. TD hybrid SRZTD1 (SPAdes) (version 3) | ecosystem: Host-associated > Plants > Roots > Rhizosphere >...
GAACTTGAGCAGGCCGCCGCCGCCCGCATACGCGACCTCGAGCAAGCGCGCGAACACGAGGTTCATCACCTCGGTGACCTCCTCGGCGCCGACCTTGCCCTTCTGCGCCAGCCGCTCCGACATGGCGGTGAAGCCCGAGATGTCGACGAAGGCGAGCGTTCCTTCGAGCTCGCGCCGCCGCGCGTCGGGCTCGGCGCGCAGCCAGTCGATGACAACGCGCGGCACGAACGGGGTCAGGTCCGCAGGGGCTTCTGTGGTGGTCTCGGGAATGGCCGTCACGTGCGCTCCGGCGCAGCCCCCCTCATGAACCTTTGCGCCGTCCAGATTGTCGCACGGTCTCCGGCAGTTCTCATCCGTCCGTAGCGACTAGATGCACGCCAGCCGCCCCCGTACCCTTTCCACATGGCCTTTTGCACCGAGTGCGGTACCGAGAACCCGCCGCAGGCGCGGTTCTGCCTCGCATGCGGCACGGCGATAGCCGAGGCGCCCGCGCCTGCGCCGCCGAGCGAGGAGCGCAAGGTGATCACTGCGATCTTCGTCGATCTCGTCGGGTCCACGGCACGGTCCGAGCAGCTCGACCCGGAGGACGTCAAGGCCCTCGTTGCGCCGTATCACGCGCGCGTGCGAGCCGAGCTCGAGGGCCACGGAGGCACCTTCGAGAAGTTCAGCGGCGATGCGGTGCTCGCGCTGTTCGGCTCGCCGAAGGCCCACGAGGACGACCCCGAGCGTGCAATTCGGGCGGGCCTCGCGGTTCGCGAGGCGATCGACGAGCTGAACGCCGAGGACGAATGGCTCGATCTCCACATTCGCATCGGGATCCACACCGGCGAGGCACTGGTGATGCTCGGCGCTCGCCCGAGCGAGGGCGAGTGGTCGGCGGCCGGTGACGTCCTCAACACGGCGGCACGAATCCAGTCGGCCGCGCCGCAGGACGGGATCCTCGTCGGCCGCATGACGTACCAGGCCACGAAGCAGGCGTTCGACTTCCGGGAGGCAGAGCCGGTTCAGGCCAAGGGCAAGAGCGAGGCCGTCGCGGTCTGGGAGGTCGTGGCAGCGCGCGACGGCGCCGCTGCAAGGCCACGCGACGAGACGTCCCTCGTGGGCCGAGAGGCGGAGCTGGCCCAGCTCGCCGGCATCTGCGACGAGTTCCTCGGCGAACGCCGGGCCGGACTCGCCACGATCGTGGGCTCGCCCGGAATCGGCAAGAGCCGCCTCCTCCACGAGCTCGTCTCACGGCTCGAAGAGCGCTGTGACGTGCACTGGGGACGGTGTCTCTCCTACGGCGAGGGGATCACGTACTGGCCGATCACGGAGATCGTGAGGTCGGCGGCTGGGATGCTCCGAAGCGACGAGCGCGAGACGATCGGGGCGAAGCTCGACGCCTTCCTCGAGTCGCTCGCGACAGACGACATCGACGAGCTGCGGACGATCGCCGCCGCTCTCTCGAACCTGATCGGGATCCCCACGACCCCGCGCGGCACCTACGCGACGAGCCAGATCTCGCAGGCAGAGCTCCACTGGGGAATCCGGCGCACCCTGCAGCTTCTGGCCTCGGAACGACCGACGGCGATCGTCGTCGAGGACCTCCACTGGGCCGAGCCGACGCTGCTCGAGCTGATCGCGTACATCGTCGGCGACGACACCGACGCACCGCTGGTGCTCGTCTGCTCCGCCCGTCCCGATCTCGAAGAGGTGTCACCGGGCTTCCTGGGGTCCGAAGGTCGGCGGCGGACGGTGGAGCTGCAGACCCTCGGTGCGGAGCAGGCGGCGGCTCTGCTCGCGGACCTGACGGGTGATCCCGAGCTGGCGGAGACCCCGTTCGCGTCGGCGCTGATCGCGAACGCGGGCGGCAACCCGCTCTTCCTCGAGGAAACCGTACGCATGCTTCGCGACCAGGGGCTGATCGACCTCGAGCGTTGGAAGAGCGAGGAGGCCGGTGAGCTCCCCGTTCCGACCAGCGTTCAGGGGCTCATCAGCTCGCGACTCGATCGCCTTGCGCACGGCGAAAAGCAGCTCGCCCACCACGCGTCCGTCATCGGGCCCGTGTTCTGGGCCGGTGCGGTCGCACACCTGGGCGGCGAGAACGGAGCGCAGGCGGACGATCCGCGCCCGGGCCTCGGAGAGCTGGAGCGCCGTGACTTCGTCGCGCAACGGGCCGTCTCCACGGTCGCCGGCGAGGACGAGTACGTCTTCAAGCACATCCTGATGCGCGACGTGGCGTACGGCCAGGTGCCGAAGGGCCGTCGGGCGCAGCTGCACCTTCGCTTCTCCGACTGGGTGACCGTCGTTCGCGGCAAGGGCGAGGAGTTCGTCGAGATCGTGGCCTGGCATCTCGAGCAGGCGTGCGGGCTGTCGCGGGAGGTCGCACGCAGTCCGATCGAACCGCCGATCCGACAGGCTGCCGAGGCGCTTGCGATGGCCGCCAGCCGGGCCGAGCGACGCGAGAGCCTCCGTGAGGCCCACCGGTACTACACGCGTGCCCTCGACGTCCTCGACGACGAGCACGCCGACCTGCGCGTGACGCTGCGCGTGCAGCGGGCGGACATGGCGATGCAGCTCGGCGAGCTCAAGGAGGCGACCGACGAGCTGCTCGAGGTAACAGAGCAGGCGGCCGAGCTGGGCCGTGCCGAAGCCGAATCGGAGGCGCTGCTGCTCCTCGGCGACATCGACCAGCGCCAGGGGCGGCCGAATGACGCGCATCGCCGGCTCCTCAAGGCCGAAGAACTCGCCGGTTCGACCGACGACGCTCGCCTTCGCACGAGAGTGGCATTCGTCATGAACACGTTCGTCGTTGATTACCTGGGCGAGCTCGACCAGCCGATCGAGAACCTCCGGGCCGCGATCGTCGCTGCCGAGGCGCTCGGCGACCACGCGCTCGCCGCCGAGGGCCACCTCCGCATCGCGGCGCCACTGATGAACCACGATCTCGCGGCCGCGGAGTCCGAGCTCCAGCGCTGTCTCGAGCTCGCGGACGATCTCGGCAGTCACCGGATCGAAGCCGAGGGAGCGTCTTGGCTCGGGGTCGTCGCGTACTACCGCAATCGCCCCGAGGAGGCCGAGCGCCTCTGCCTCCAGGCGCGGACGTGGTTCGAGCGGACGGGGGACAGCTACTTCCAGGTGCAGAACATCATCCTCGGCCTGGCCATCTTCGCGCTCGAGGACGGCCGGGCGGAGGAAGGTGAGAAGTGGCTGCGCGAGGCGCTTCCAGTCGCGCTGCAGATCGGCGGTTGGGCCCTGGTGAAGACGTACTGGCACCTCGTCCAGGCCCTCGTGGCTCAGGACCGGCTCGACGACGCTCGCGAGATCGCCGCCTTCGCGGCTCGCGGCGTTCCTGAGGAGGATCCGCATTCCCGCGCCTGGCTCTCGCTGAGCGAGGCCTGGGTTGCAACTGCGGCCGGCGAGTCCGCGGCGGCCGCGGCGGCGTTTGCCGAGGCGGTGCGGCTGTTCGAGCAGCTCGACTACCCGCTCGACCTCGCGGACGCGCGCTTTGCGTTCGCCCGCTCCCTGCTGGCGTTCGGCGAGGTGGTCGGCGGCCGGACAGAGCTCGAGCGAGCGCGCTCCACCTTCGCCCGCATTGGCGCCGACGTCCGCCGCAACGCCGTCGATGCCGAGCTGGCGGAGCTGGTCGAGGGACCGGCTCCTGCCGGCCCCTCGACCGTTTGATCTATCTCATCGAGACGAGGTCTCTCAGTGCCAGTGGTTGCCGAAGAAGTTGAGGTTGTAGCCGTCGAAGCTGAAGTCACTGATTGTGTACGTGGCGCTGACGCCAGGCGGCCAGTCCGCTTCGACGAGTACATCGGTCACCTTCGCCGTGCCTTCGGCGGCCGTGACGTCAGCCCACGGCACTTGGGCCATTGCCGTGCAACCGACGTGGCCGCAGTTGACATCCCACGACCTACCGTAAGGCGCGTTCGATGGGTAGCCAAAGAGGTAGTCACCGTTGTCGAGGTCGATTTCGTAACGGGGTGCTCCACCCGAGAAGGTGTCCGTAGTGAACGTCGGCTCTGCGGGCAGATCGCCGATGGCGATCCCTTCGAAGTTGTGGAGCGTGAACTGGGCGTACGTCCCCGGATCAGACCCAACGATCAGACTGATCGGCGACGCTCCAGGGGTGCCTGACCAGCCCGCGAAAGCCCCGTCGTCGGTCGCCTCGAACGTCAGGTACGGGACGATCGTCCAGGTGAACGAATCCGCAGCGCTCTTGTTATGGGAAGGGGTGGTGTCAACCGCCCTGACCTCGAACGTATGGGAACCAAGGGCGAGGTTGGAGAAAGTGGCACCCGAGGAGCACGCGTCGAACGTCCCCTCATCGATCCTGCACTCGAACGTCACGCCGGCCGTGGCGTCATCAGTCCACGTGAATGTGGCACTGCGCGACTCGCTCGGGTCGTCCGGCGTCCCGGTAATCTCGGGCGCCGGCGGCGGCGTTGCAGTACAGGTGCCATTGCCGTTGGAGCAGTTGATGGTGAGGCCTGCAATGGTCGGGCTCGTATAGCCGTCGTTGATGCCCAGGCCGTTCAGCGTTGCGGTCTGACCGGCCTGACAACCCAAGTTGGTGCCGCTCGTGCAGTCGCCGACGATGATGTTCTTCTGTGTCGAGTGCGGGCCGCCGTCGTTGTCTTGCTTCGAGGTCTGGGTGAGGAAGAACTTGTCGCCGGTGTTTCCGGTCTGCTGCGACTGGCCGTAGCCCTTGTGGGCGAAGGGGACACGACCCGAGTGCCGCGCCGGGGGCGTGAAGACCCCCAGCGGGCCGTACTGCTTCTGCGTAATCGAGTAGCTCGGCACGGTGTCAATGTGGTCTGTATCGCACGTCGCCGGGGTCGTCGGAAGATTGACCGCGTCCTCGCACTGGGTCTCTTTCTGCGTCGCGTGCGCGGTCGAGGTGTTGCTGCTGTCCTGGTTGATCGTCCCGACGATGCCGCTGTAGGGCGGGTTGGGGACATCCGCGCTCTGCGTCTGGACCACCGGCCCCTTCGGGGTATTGGCGATCGCCTGCTGGTTGCTCGACTGCTCGAACGCCGCGTTGTTGAGACCGCTTGCGGCCCCGAAGAAACCCTGGAAGCCGTTGATGTCCTGGTTCTGCTCGATGTCGACCACCACATTCGCGTTGCCGGTGGTCGCCGTGTTCTGCTTCTGCGTGATCGACCCCTTGCCGGTCACGGTCGAGGTCAACGTCTCAGCCTGCGTCAGCGGCTGCGTGGCGTCCGGGTTGCAGTCGTAGGTGGGGTTCCTTTGAGTGCCCCCCTTCAGTGCGCCCTGGACCGTGTTGTCGCCCTGGAGCGAGTTCTGCTGGATGAAGATCGACTGATGAGCGTCGTTCGTGACCGTGACACTCCCCGCAGTCGATTTGGTCGTCGAGCCATCGATCGTCACGGCCTGAGTAACGCAGGCGAGGTTGTCGTTCGAGGAGCTGCCCGCCGAAAGCGGACCCTGCGTGATCGACGCCGAATACGTCGCCGACTGTGTCAGCCCGGTCAGCTTCGGTGTGACCATCCAAACCACGGCCTTGTTCGTACCGGTCGCGTTCGGCTGGTTGATTACGCAGGACTGCGTAATGCCCGTCGTCTTAACGCACAACGCCGTGTTCACCGGTGGCGTCAAGTCGGACGCTCGGCCAGCAGCGTCGAACCTCAGCCCTCGGGACGCACCCCCGAACTGGACGACAGCACACTTCGCGGTTCGACAAGCGAACCGGTTCAGTCCGCCCGGTTTCGCGATCTGGACGACCGTGTGCCTGGTGCGCGCACAGGTCCAGCCCTTACCGGGACAGTGAGCGCCGGCGTAGTTCCGAAGGCCACGCTGGATCACGACCTTGCGCGTGCTCACGTGGATCGACCGCAGGTAGTGGATGACCCCTCTTGTGGTCGAGACGTCGATCTTGGCGACGCCCCGCTCCTTGGCCGTGGCGGCTCCCGAGCCGCCGACCGCCACGGCTGCAGCGATAAACACCGCAAACAGACTGAAGATTTTCACTTGCACGAGCCCTCCCCTCGTTTCTGAGCAACGCTGACCCGACGAACGCCGCAGGTCCGCCGCCGAGCTTATGAGAACGCGGTGGATATTTCTAGATCTCGCCGCCAACGCGCGTTCACGAAGACCACGCGGGTGCGGCCAACCAGGCTTCCAACCGACTCACCGCGCCTTGGAGCTGAGCGGCAGAAAGGCGGAACGGCTCGGCGTAGGGCACCTGCGCAATCGCGGCGGCGGGGTTGCGGCCCTCGACCGCGTCGAGCACGTACCGCACCGGGAGGCCGTGCGCCACCACCAGCACCGAAGGCTCCGGCCGGTCGAGGAGCTGCCCATACGCAGCGACATAGCGCGCGACGGTCTGCGCGCGGCTGTCGCCGCCGCCCGGCGCGGGCTCGTCGGGCCCGTGTGAATGCGCCCAGGCGCGGTACTCGGTCAGCAGCCGCCCCTCGAACTCGCCGAAGCGAATGTCGTTCAGCTCGGCCAGCACGAGCCGCGGCACCTCGCGGCCCTCGAGTGCGAGGTCGGCGGTTTCCTGCGCGCGGAGGAACTCCGAGGTGACGGAGAGGTCGATCGCCTCGTCGGCGAGGTCGCGGCCGAGCTGGCGCGCCTGCTCGCGCCCTGCCTCGGTCAGGCCGACGGCGAGCGACGGGTCGCCGTTCGTGCGGCCGACGAGCGAGAGCTCGCTTTCCCCATGCCTCGCCAGGACGACCCGCTCCACCGGCTCACCCTAATCGGGAAACCGGCGGTCGGTTTTGGCGCTATTTCGAGGGTAGGCTTGAGCGCGCGCGGGCGTAGCTCAATGGTAGAGCCCCAGCCTTCCAAGCTGGTTATGAGGGTTCGATTCCCTCCGCCCGCTTCCTACCCGGCCGGTGGATCGTCCGCGAGCGGCGCGATCGCCCCGGCTGTCGGCTCCAGCTCGCCGGACTCCAGGCCCGCCACGATCCGCCTGGCCAGCGCGAGCGCCTCGCTCTCCTGCTCGGGGAGCAGCACGGAGTTGACCGCGGCCAGGTGCTCGTCCGCGGTGAACAGCTCCACGTCGACGGTGCGGATCTCCTTCCTCGCGATGTAGGAGTCCTCGGGAATGCCGATCCGGATGGTGACCTCGCGCCCGTCGGGGAGTGTCGCGGTCTTCTCGATCGGGCGGCCGTTGAGGCTCACGCGCGGGAGGTTACTCGCGCGTGCGTGCGCGTGGAAGAACGTCCGACCGCTCCGCGACGATGGTGCCGTGATCCCGGAGCGCCTGGTCCGGTTCCAGCTGCGCACGGTTCTGGCGCTGCTCGGGACGATCATCGCCGTCGCGGTCGTGCTCGAGGTGATCTGGGTCGCGCGGCACATCCTGACGTGGATCGTGATCGCGCTCTTCCTGACGCTTGCGCTCAACCCGGCGGTCGAGTGGTTCCAGCGCCACGGCCTGAAACGCCGTGGGGCCGCCGCCGCCGTCACGTTCTTGCTCGCGATCGCGTTCTTCGTCGCGATCGGGTTCACGTTCGTGCCCACGCTCGTGAACCAGGTCAACGACTTCGTCCAGAAGCTGCCTGACTACGTGAACGACATCACGAAGGGTCGCGGACGCCTCGGCTTCCTCGAAACGAAGTACCACATCCAGGAACGGATTCAGAAGGCGGTCAGCGAGGGTGGGGCGACAAAGGTGCTCGGCCTGTCGGGAGTGGCGATCAACGTCGCCAAGGGCGTGATCACGATCGTGGTCGCGACCGTGACGATCATCTTCATGACCTTCTTCATGCTGCTCGAGGGCCCGATCTGGGTCGAGCGGTTCTACGGCGCGCTGCCGGCCGCATCGCGGCCGCGTTGGCGCAAGGTCGGCCACGACATCTACCGGACAGTCGGGGGCTACGTGACCGGAAACCTGCTGATCAGCCTGGTCGCGGGCGGCTCGACGACGATCGTGCTCCTGATCCTCGGCGTCCCCTACGCGGTGGCGCTCGGGCTGATCGTCGCGATACTCGACCTCATTCCGCTCGCGGGCGCGACGATCGCGGCGATCCTGATCGGCATCGTCGCCTTCCTCCACTCGGTTCCGGCCGGGATCATCGTGATCGTCTTCTTCATCGTCTACCAGCAGGTCGAGAACCACCTCCTGCAGCCCCTCGTCTACGGGCGCACCGTGCAGCTCTCGCCGCTCACGGTGCTGGTCTCGATCCTGATCGGCGCCGAGCTCGCGGGAGTCGTCGGCGCGCTCGGCGCGATTCCGGTCGCAGGGTCGATCCAGGTGTTGATCCTGGACTGGCGCCAGCATCGGCACGAGCACGCAGCCACCGCGCTCTGATCCCTCGTTCGGTGGATTGCCGCTCGCGCCCAGCGCGCCGATCGCGTGTGTATGGGACGGGTCCTGGCGCTGCTGGCCGCTGCTCTCGTCGTCGCGGTCGCGCCGTCGGCCGGCTCGGCGCGCCCAAGCGGCACGCAAACTCGTGCGACGCGGCTGCAGGTCGCGCTCCTGGCCCAGATCAACTCTTTCCGCACCGCCCACGGCCTCGCCCGCCTGCGCGTCTCGGGAGGCCTGACCGTCGCCGCGAACGCCCACTCCACCCAGATGGCGCGCCTCGGCTTCTTCAGCCACAACTCGGCAAACGGCCAGTCGTTCTCGCGGAGGATCGCGCGGTCGTACTCGGCGCGCGGGTTCCGCAGCTGGTCGGTCGGCGAGAACCTCGTCTGGGGCGGCCCGGACATCGATGCCACGCGCGCCTTGAAGGCTTGGCTCTCGAGCCCGCCGCACCGTGCGAACCTGCTGACGGCGCGCTGGCGCGAGGTCGGCCTCGCCGCCGTCCACTCGACGAGCGCCCCGGGCGTCTACGGCGGCTACCCGGCGACCGTCGTCACCGCCGACTTCGGCGCCCGGAGCCGGTGAATGTCAGGCCGCTTCGCGGCCACGATGACTTTCACTGGGATGCCTGTTCCTAGAGCGTGAGCGTGCCGCGGCCGCGCAGATCGGCTGCGGCGGCGAAACGGAGAGCAGCCCGAACCGGCGCTACGCTTGGCGGACGCGCCTGTAGCTCAGTGGAAGAGCGACGGCCTTCTAAGCCGTTGGTCGGAGGTTCGAATCCTCCCAGGCGCATCGCAGTAGCCATGCGGGATGCGGTCGAATCCCGTGCCGCCTCCCACTCTTGGTCGTGTGCCCTACCAGTGCCCTAAACGCCTCGGGTTCGGCCCAGGGCTGCACGGATGGCAGCGACTACGAGTGCGGCTACTCCGACCAACGCAAGCACGATCGCGAGAACTGCCATCGAGGTGAGCCACCACGGATCTTGTGATCGTGACTCGTCGTAGTAGCTGAGCCCGATCACGGCGGCAACAAGGTAAAGAAGGAAGCCGGTGAAGACGCAGGCGACGCCAGAAACCGCCTGCGCCGCTGGTGTATTGAATTGGGTCACGCCCGCCTTCCCTGGAGCGGCCGGCACGAGTCGAGTGTACGGCGTGCCCTACTCATGCCCCAAACACCCGAAACCGGCTGTCGCCGAGCGTCGTTGGTCAGTCGTCAGTCGTGCCCAGCTCGGCTCTCCCTCGTCTCAGGGTGCTCGTTCGAGTGACGAGGGCCGATAGCGGCATGCGTGAGCGTCGTCGTTCGGATGCTCTGTGCGGCGGCCGCGCTCGTGCTGCTCGCTGCGCCGAGCGCAAATGCCTCTGAGACCGCGAGCGTGCGGCAGGTCGTGACCTACCGCTCGCTCGCCGAGCTCGAGCGCTCCGGGGCGAGGGTCGTCCGGACGCTGCCCAAGCTTCGCATCGCGGTCGTCAAGTCGAGGCACTCTGTCGGCGCGCAACCAGTTCTGCGCCGGGCGCTGACCGTCGACGAGCCGGCGCTTGCGGAGACCTATCAGCCGGGCGTCGCCTGGGAGTGGCAGTGGAAGGCCTCGCGGATGGACGAGGTGCCCGAGTGGGTGCTCCGCGCCGCGGCCTCCGTGAAGATCGGAGTGATCGACAGCGGGGCCGACCTGACCGCACCCGATCTCGCTGCCAAGGCGCCGCGGGCCTGGAGCATCCTCTCGCATTCGCACCGTGTGCGCGACCCGCTCGGCCACGGCACTTTCGTCGCGTCGCTCGCCGCCGGCTCCGTCTCGAACGGCATCGGCGTCTCGGGTTTCGGGGGCGATGCGCAGCTGCTGGTAGTGCAGGCGCTCGACGCCGACGGCTACATCACCGATGTGGACGAGGCGGCGGCGATCGTCTACGCCGTCCGGCACGGCGCGAAGATCGTCAACCTCTCGATCGGCGGTCCCGAGACGTCGGCGGTCGAGCAGCGCGCACTTAGATGGGCGGCGCGCCGGGGAGTGCTGGTCGTCGCGGCGGCCGGCAATGGCCACGACGAGGGGAACCAGCCTGAGTACCCGGCGGCGTTGCTGCAGCCGCTCGGCTCGCGCGGGCGCGCCGGGATCGGCCTTGCCGTTGGCGCGACGGCGATGAACGGTAGCCGCGCCCCCTTCTCGAACACCGGGTCGTACCTCTCCCTCGCCGCGCCCGGGTACAACGTTTTCGCCGCCGAGTCCGAGGACGCTGACTGGCCTAGGGCGCAGCTGCCCTGGACCTCACCCGGCTCCTACGGGTGGGCCAGCGGGACGTCGTTCGCCGCGCCCGAGGTCGCCGGAGCCGCGGCGCTCGTGTGGGCCGCGAATCCACGTCTGACCGCACCGCAGGTCGCGAAGGTGCTCAAGCAGAGCGCCGTCGGCCCGGGATGGACCCCCGGTCTCGGCTGGGGCCGCCTCGACGCGGCCGCCGCGGTCGAGCTCGCGCTGAAGACGCGCGGAGCCGCGCTACGCCGCGCCGACCAGAATCCGCGGCCGATCCATTCGTCGCCGCCCTCGTAGACCTCCTTCATCCGGAGCGAGGACCTGAAGGGCTTCTTTGGTGGCCGAAGGGCCGCCAAGCCGAGTCGCTTTGCGGTGATGGTCGCCCCACTTTGAAATCGGTGCTGGCCCCGTAACCGAAGCCAAACCGAAGTCAGGCGAGCGCCGTCCGCAATAGGGCGGCGTCTCGTCTTTCATGGGCCATGCGACGCAGGAATCCCTTCGCAGTGATCAACGTCAATCGCGGACGGCTCTCAAATGCGGGCGCCCGCGGTCTGCTCGACTAGGATGCGGTCGTGAATCCCTTCAAGAAGCTGATCTCCTGGTGGCGGGGATCCACCGACCCGGAGACGCTAGCCTCGGAGGCCGAGAGGCAACGTCTCCAAGCTGATCGCCAGACGATCAGAATCTCGCAAAACACCGTCGCGAAGCAAACCGGCAGCTCCCTGCTCTCCGCTCCCACGCCGGACCTCCTCGATCCGGACAAGAGCCCCGACTCCCCTTAGACGCTGGCCTCCCGCTCGGAAGGAGCTAGAGCCGTCGGGCGGAACAGGACCGCGTCCTGGATGCTGGCTGGATCGTGGTAACGATCTTCTTGGCCGTCCTGGCGGTCGTGGTGTTCGCCGTCGCGCGAGGAATGTGGCGGATCTGCCGAGGCGAGCCCGAGTCGGAGGCTGGGGGCTCCTACGGGCGGCAAATCTTTGGCCGCCGCAAGAAGAGCTAGCCGGCCCGGTGTCCGAAGCGGCCGTCACGCGGCGGCGCGGAGCGCCTGCAACCAGGGCCTGGCGGCTTTTCGGCCCTCGAAGAAGCTCGTGGCGTTCTCGATGGTCGCCTCGTCCTGGTCGCTGCCCTTGAGCATCGCGTCCCGTCCAGTGAACGGGTCGTAGAACCAGAAGTACAGCTTGCCGCCGCCGACGATCAGCTCGAAACCGGCTCCCAGCATCGAGCGCGGGAAGCGGAGCTCGATGTCGGAGAGGCTCGAGGACCAGGTGCCGCCCTCACCGCGAACCGTGAGGGTTTCGCCTTCGAGGCCGAGGATTCGTTCTTCGGACTGCTGGAACGGGCTGTAGCGCTTCGTTGCGATCCAAACGTGTGTCTCCATGTAAACGGGACGAAGCTGCGCCCGCTGATCTTCCTAGGACGGCTAGCGCGGAAGCAGCTGGTCGAGCCGCTTCCGAAGATGATCGCCCGCCGCTCTTAGCTGTTCCGTTCGAGCTGCTCGATGCGACGCTTGACGCGCGCGATCTGCCGCTGGGTGGCCATGCGGCTCCAGCTGAACGGGCGCGCAGCCCCGAGCTGTCGGTAGAGGTCGGCGAGCTCGCGCCGGGCTGCTTCGAGCTGCGGATCGGGCTGGGTCGCCATGACTCGGCACTCTACGCGGCCGGGGTTCGCAAAGGCCGCGGCGCGGGTAGGACGCGGGCCATGGGAATCATCATCAGCCTGATCCTGGTCGCTTTCGGGGCGATCCTGACATGGGCGGTCCAGACCGAGGGCAGGACGGTCGATCCGCAGGTCGTCGGCGTGATCCTGATGATCCTCGGGATCGTCGTCTTTTCCATCTCGCTCGTGCTCTGGCGGACGTGGTGGGGCGGGGGCTTCTGGTCGAGGCCCGCCTACGACGAACCGGTGGCTGTGAGGCGGCGCGTTTACCGGCCGACCCGGCGGCGCACGACCTACATCGAGGAAGAGCCGCCACCACCGCCGGCGCCCTAGGCGTCGCGAACACGAGGAAAGGAGTCACCGTGGCAGACAAGCTGCAGGGCAAGCGCGTGGCGTTCCTCGCCACCGACATGGTCGAGCAGATCGAGCTCACGGAGCCGTGGAAGGCCGTGAAAGACGCGGGCGGCACACCCGAGCTCGTCTCGCTGAAGGAAGGCGAGATCCAGGGCTTCAACCACTACGACAAGGCCGACACGTTCAAGGTCGACCGCACCGTCGAGGAGGCGCGGGCGGAGGACTACGACGCGCTCGTCATCCCCGGCGGGGTCGGCAACCCCGACACGATGCGAACGGACGAGAACGCCGTCCAGCTCGTTCGCGACTTCTTCGAGCAGGGCAAGCCGGTCGGCGTGATCTGCCACGGGCCATGGATGCTGGTCGAGGCCGGCGTCGTGCGCGGCCGCAAGGTCACCTCGTGGCCGTCGCTCCAGACCGACATCCGCAACGCCGGCGGCGACTGGGTCGACCAGGAGGTCGTGGTCGACGACGGTCTCGTCACGAGCCGCAAGCCCGACGACCTCCCCGCCTTCAACGAGAAGATCGTCGAGGAGTTCTGCGAGGGCCGCCACGAGCAGCAAGCGGCCTCTGTGAAGGCCGACGCCACGCCGTCCTAACGCCGGCTCCTAGGTGGCCGGCGTGCGCAGCAATGCGGCGTAGGGCACGCCGGTCTTCGGCTGTGTGTAGACAGCGCGGTAGAGCAGCGGCCGCAGCGGGCGCTTGTCGCTGAACGTGAACGAACCGTCGCGCGACGGGTTGACAGTACCGGCGAGCGATCGTGCCGAGCCCGGTCGCTCGCGGTAGATCGTGACGCGGCCTCCGGTGTAGCCACGGATGCGGCCGCCGAGCTGGACGCTCCCGTTCGCCTGTTCGGCGGCCGTGAGCCGGATGCGCGGCGCCGTGCTCGACGACGCCCGGAACCAGCTGAGGCCGCGCGGCTGGGCGAGGAGCAGGTCGCGCGAGCCGGCGCTCCTCGAAGCGACGCCGGCGAGCCAGCCGTCGAGCTCCGTCCTCGTGGTCCGCGAGGCGACCGTGCCCGCCCAGGTGACCGCTCCGTTGTCGAGGCCCAGCTGAGCCGCCGCGACCCACTCGTTCGCTCCCACGACGACGCCGGAAGCAGAGGCGGCGAGGCTCGTCGTCACCGCGCGGGTCAGCACCATGTCGGACTCGATCGACCGGCCGTTGGCGGCCAGCAGGACGGGGTACTCGCCGGTGCCCAGCAGTGCTTCCGACCAGGCGGCGTAGACGGTTCCGGTCGGCCCGACGGCGGTCAGAAGCGGGCCGACCGGGAAGTCGCCGATGCCGCTGTCGAGGAACTGGCCGCTCCAGCCGCGCCGCTGTGCCCGCGGGCCCCACTCGATCGTGCCGACGGCTCCCTCGTACCCGTAGGTCTCGATCACGTGGAGCGCCCCGCGAGTGAAGACAGGCGCCGCCGGAGGCGCGACGTGGCTCTTCGGGAAGCCCTCGTGGGTGATCTGCTGGGTCCGGACGCGGCCGCTGCGATCGAGGCGCGAGACCAGGAGGATGCTCTTGTGCGACTCCCGGCTCCAGCGGGTGTACGCAACCGCCGGCAGCCCGTTCCTCGGCTCGAGCGCGAGCCCCGGCCAGCCAAAGGTCGTCCCGACCGGAAAACGTCCTCCGAGCTGCGTCACCGCCCAGCCGGGCCCGGCCTGGCGCACGAGCAGCAGCCGCCGTGCGTCGGCGCTCTGCACGAGCGCCACCGTCCCGGCGGCGCCCGCCTCGAGCGCCACCACTGTCGAGCCGCGCGAGACCGAGGCGGCGCGGGTCGTGCGCCAGCGGTTCACACCGATCCGCGTCGCAATCGCAAGCGAGGTGCCCCGCACGTAGGCGACGACCGGCTTGCCCGCGCGCGTCATCGCCAGCTGGCCGTCCTGCACCCCCGGGGCAACGACCTCCGCCGACGCGCTCCCCGCAAGCACGAGCGAGAGCGCACCGGCCAGCAGGAGCCTTCTCACTCCCGCGAGCCTACCGCTAGCGGCGGCGCGGGGCCACGCCGCGAAACCTAGGTCTGGCCGATCAGCGCCTTGAAGCCGGCCTCGTCGCGAATCGCGTCGAAGTCGGAGTCCTCGGCCGCGTACTCGCGGAACCGGTCGTTCCCCTCGATCGCGAGCCTGAGGTGCTCGATCGCGTCGTTCTTCCGGCCCGCGAGGCTCTCGGCGCACGCAATGTTGTACGTGACCATCGGGTACTGAGGATTGGCCGCGATCAACTCGCTGCCACGGTCGGCGGCCTCGTCGTAGCGGCCCGCCTCGAAGAGCGGGCGGACCTGCGACCAGATCTCGTAGCCGTGCGGCTCGTAGGCCCGCCCAGGCGTGCCGCCGAGCGCGAGGATCGTCGTGCCGGGCTCCTCGGCGAAGGCTGTCCGCCTGAGGCCCGGCCGCGCGAACACGAACGTCCCCGCCGGGGCGTCGACCTGCTCGTCGCCGAGCTCGAACCTCGCGCGGCCGGTGTGCACGAGGTACAGCTCCTCGTTCTCGTCGGCCTCGTCGTGCTCGTTGATGATCCGGTCACCGGTCTCCCGGCCGGTCCAGGCACCGACCCCGAAGGACGTGATGCCGAAGTGGTGTCGAACCGGCCGCCACGGACAGCGGCCGTCGGTGATCTCGTCGATCTCCTCCAGGTGCACGACTGCGTATTCGCTCATGACGCCTCCTGCCGGTCGTGGATCCGGGCCGCAGCGAGGCCTAGCCTACAGGCGCCTGTCTACCCTTCCCGGCCATGGAGATCAGCCCCGCCCGCAAGCGATTTCTCTGGGGCGTCGTGGCCGGCGCGGTCGTCCTCAACGCGCTGATCTTCGTCTGGGACCGCCTCCGGGCGCGCCCCTCGTCCGAGTAGACCGGCCGGTCAGAGGCTGTGCGCTTCGGGGTGGCGCGGTTGGTAGACCAGCATCTCTCCGGCGCCCGGCAGCTTGAGGCTGGCCGCGATCCCGAACCCGAGATCTTCGGGTGGGCCTGAGAACTCCGCTCCCCGAGCCTCGAGCTCCGCCACGGTCGCCTCGATGTCGTCGCACATCAGCGACACCTTGTGTTGCAGCGGGTATGAGTAGTCGTGGCCTTCATGCGTGTCCGACGTCGGATGCACACCGAGCTCGCTCGGGCCGCTCTTGAAGATCAGCCAGCCCGGTGTGGACTCGACGTAGGGCCAGCCGAGCACGTCGCGAAAGAACGCCCGCGTGGCCTCCGGGTCGTCCGAGTAGACGAGCGTGTGAAGGGCCGTGAGCATGCGCGAGAGAGTACGCGAACCTCGCTGTTGCCCTGAGCTCGCGGACGCCCTCGCGTAGCGTCCAATATTGGCAGGGAGGAGCCGAACCTTTGCACGCCGCATTCAGGAGTTGACAAGGCTCGGATTCCAGTTGCGTCGCAATTCGTTCGCATAGTCCCTGCCAAGCCACGAGGCGTTCGCCTCGAGCCAGTCACTGAAACGACTCTCGGTGGTCGCCCTCTCGCAGGCGAGGAGGTTGGCCGTGAGGGCGCCGAGTTCGTCGCGTGTCAGTAAGCGGTCGCGGAGGAGGAAACCCGCAAGCCGCGAGCAGGTCGAGACGACGCCGCCGGGCGCAGAGACGAGGCGGGCGTCACTCCCGACGGCGTCCCTGATGCGGGCCACGAAGTCGGCGAACGTGAATGTCTCAGGGCCGGCGAGATCGAGCACAACGTTGCCGTCGCTCTCGCCGAGATCGGCCGCGACGCGGGCCAGGTCGAACACTGAGATGGGTTGAAGGCGGCAGCGGCCCGCGTCGGGCAGCAGGATGAGGGGCAGGCGTCGCAAGAGCCAGGCGATGTTGTTCACGAGCACTTCCTGGCGGCCGCCGAAGATCAACGTCGGTCGGAGGATCGCGTACGGGCAATCGCCGCCGTGCAGCGCCTTTTCGACCGCTGCCTTGCCGCGGAAATAGGGGAACGGCGAGTCGGTGCTGGCGTGACTGACGCTGAGATGGACGATCCGGCGCACCCCCGCGCCGGAGGCGGCGCGGAAGAGGCGGCCACTGCGCTCGACTGCCTCGGCAAAGGTCGTGTCACCGTGCTCGAAGCGCACCCAGTAGGTGTTGAAGAGCGCGTCGCTGCCGGAGAGGGCGGTGAGAAGCGCCTTCTCGTCATCAAGGCGGAGCGGATGAAAGGTGACGCGTTCGGCGAGGTAATCGGTGGGCGGCGGCCGCCTTCTGCCGAGGGCGACGACCTCCCAGCCGCGCGCGAGCAGCGCCTCTGCGATGAAGCGGCCGCTGTAGGAGAAGACGCCGGTTACCGCTCCCCTCATTCCCCAGACATCACATCATTCCGTCCAGAAACGGATACAGCGAGCGCGTCGGCGGGCGTCTTGCGCTCGTCTGTGATGGCCCCGGGAGGAGTCGAACCTCCGCACACGGATTCGAAGTCCGTCGCTCTTCCGCTGAGCTACGGGGCCACGTCGAGACCAGTGTAGGAAGAGGGGTGGCGGAGGGGACTCGAACCCCCGACCACCGGGACCACAACCCGGGGCTCTACCAACTGAGCTACCGCCACCGCGCAGCCCGGACAGGATAGCCCGTCCGAAGGGGAAATCTACGCCGCGTTCGCGGGAAGGTGGCGTCGAATGAGTGCGTCGACGAGCGCCTGCTGCAGGCGGACGAGCTCGGCGCGGTTGCGCTCCAGCTCCTCGCGGCCGGCGCCGACGGCACGCAGGGTCTGGCGCTCGTAGACCACGCCGCGGATCTCGTCGCTGAGCGACTCGACGGTTGGGAGTTCGATAACGGTTGCGTTCATGACCGAGTTTTCAGACTCAACCCGGCTCTATTAGTTAGTCGTGACCGTTTTCCTCTTACCGAGGCCTTGCCGATGCGGCTCTATCCTTCGCTACAAGCGGGCGTGGCGGAACTGGTAGACGCGACGGGTTTAGGTCCCGTTGGGGCTTCGGCTCCTTAGAGGTTCGAGTCCTCTCGCCCGCACTCCGGTCGAAGCAGCAAGAGGAGTCCCGGTTAAGGATCGGCTCTTGGGCTAGGGTGGCGCCTAGGGCGCGGGACCCGTTCCGGACGTTCCCTGGCCGGCAACGTTCCAGTTTGTGGCCACATCCCGAATTGTCTGTTCGGTGTCGATCTCGCCGAGCAGTCGTTGCCGTTCGCGCTCCTGCAGGTAGCGCTCGTGCGCCTTTCGGCGCCAGCTTGTCCTGAGCCTGTCCATGAGCTTCATCTTCAGCCGATTGTACGCCTCTGCTCTGCTGACAACGCCACGCCGGCCCGGGCCAGAGGATAAGGTCGCTCTGCGGGACGGCTCCTCCTGAGAGACTCTCCCGCGTGCGGAGGATTCTCGTCGGCTACGACGGCTCGGAGGGAGGGAGGCGCGCGCTCGAGCGGTCGATCGCGGAGGCGCGCGATTCGCGCGGCCGAATCACCGTGCTGAGCGTCGCGAACGTGCCGCTCGACCTCGACGTGCCGCGGAACTTTGGAACCTTGGACGACCTCTCCGCCAACGAACGCCAGCCGCTGGCCGCACCGCCAGAGGTCGTCGCGCAGCTGCGAGACGCAAGCGAGCGGCTTGCCACGGCCGGGCTCGAGCCAGAGTTGATCTGGACGGCCGGAGACCCGGGCCGAGCGATCGTCGAGACGGCGAAGGAGATCCGCGCCCAGGTGATCGTTCTCGGCGAGCAACACCACGGGCTCCTGGGAAACCTCTTCGGCGCCGACGTCGACGCCGAGGTGCAGCGCGAAGCCGGCTGCGACGTGATCCTCGCGTAGCCGCCATCGCCATCACCCGCACTCTCGTGAGCAGCCAAAGCAAGCTTGAGATGGGCAAGGTGCAGTACTTCACTGCCTGCACGCTCGACGGGTTCATTGCCGACGAGAACAACTCGCTCGACTGGCTGTTCGAGGTGCCCCACGACGCCGATGATCAGCACTGGGACCAGTGGTTCCCCGACGTCGGCGGCCTCGTCATGGGCGCCACGACCTACGAGTGGGTGCTCGAGCGCTATGGCCTGGCAGACAGCATCGACCGCTGGCATGAGTTCTACGGCGACCGACCCGGCTGGGTGTTCACGCATCGCGAACTTCCGCTCATTCCGGGCGTCGACGTCACGCTCGTCGCGGGTGATGTCCGGCAGGTCTACGCCGAGATCGCTGCGAACCTCGGCGGCGCGAATCTCTGGCTGCTCGGCGGCGGCGACCTCGTGGGCCAGTTCTTCGATGCCGGTCTTCTCGACGAGATCATCCTCGGGATGACGCCCGTGACCCTGGGCAAAGGAGCGCCGTTGCTGCCGCGGCGGATCACCTCGAAGCATCTCGCCTTTCGGAGCGCCGAGCTGATCGGCCAGCGGGTGCGAATCGTCGTCGATGTACGGCCTTGAGCGCCGGCTCGCCTAGAGTGCCGCCGACCGGAGCAAACGAAAGGGGGGCATGGATGGCTAACTGGTCTGTCGATCACATCGACGACATCCGCGAGCTGGAGCCGGTCGGTGAGTGCCCGATCCGGCCCGTCCGTCATCACTTCGGGATCACCGCGTTCGGTGTGAACGCCTGGACGGCCAAGGCGGCGGGCGACCGGCTGATCAACGAGCACGAGGAAGACCCGGGAAACGAGGAGCTCTACATCGTCACCAGGGGTCGGGCTGTCTTCGAGCTCGACGGCGAGCGGCGAGAGGCGGGGGAGGGCACGTTGGTCTTCGCCGCGCCGAGCGTCAAGCGGACTGCGTTCGCGGAAGAGCCGGGAACCACGGTGGTCGCGGTCGGCGCGACGTCGGGCAAGCCGTACGAGCCGATCGGCTGGGAACTCTGGTACCCGCTGCGGAAGCGGTACGAGGCCGGCGAGCACGCCGAAGTGGCGACGGAGCTTCGTGAGCTCGTGGCCGAGGCTCCGCAGTACGGATTGCTGTTCTACAACCTCGCGTGCCTGGAAAGCCTGACCGGCGACCGCACGGCCGCGATGGAGCACCTGAAGAAGGCGATCGACCTTTCCGAAGGGTTCCGCGAGTACGCGAAACAGGATTCGGATCTCGATCCGCTTCGCGAGGATTGCGCCTTCGAGGAGCTCCTGGAGGGAAGTGAGGCGCCAAAGGCTCAGGCCTAGCGTCAGCCTAATGACCCTCCTGTACGCAGTCTTCGGCCTGATCCGGTTCGTGGTACCCGGTGGTCCTGGCCCCCAGAATCCGGGCCTCGAGAGACCAGATGCGGAGCGTCGCGGCCGCGTCGACCCCGGACACCCACCACCCGGTTACTACGAGACCCATGACCGGCGCCCTTTTCGCGGACACATTCGTCGACTGATAGCGGCCGCCAGGTCTGCCTTGCTGAAGCGCCGTTCGAACTAACGGCGCGGCCCTCTCTCGCGCGCACGGCGAGCCTTGCGCTGAGGTTCCATACTCCAGGCATGACGCGGTGGCCGCTCGCG
>Ga0207428_10002141_pt1 | contig 19852 bp, 13 predicted proteins | sample RhiMethybrSRZTD1_FD_187600 | JGI IMG/M metagenome (GOLD analysis project Ga0207428, IMG submission 187600) | Populus rhizosphere microbial communities from Tennessee, USA - Rhizosphere MetaG P. TD hybrid SRZTD1 (SPAdes) (version 3) | ecosystem: Host-associated > Plants > Roots > Rhizosphere >...
TGCCCTGTCTTCAGGCGGGATCAGACCTCGCACTCGACGATGACGGTCGAGCCCGCCTTGGCGTACGGCACCAGATCGCCTGCGATCGGCTTGCCGTCGACGGTCAACTTCGGGGCCGACCCACTTTGCCCGCTGTTCTTGACGTGGATGCGGTACTCGGCGCCGCGGCACTTGCGCGTCACGGTGAACTTGCCGACCTCGCTGCCCAGGCACGGGTGCACGCGCAGGCCGTCGAAGTCGGGACGCACGCCCAGCAGGTAGTGGGCGATGGCGACGAAGTTCCACGCCGCCGTTCCGGTCAGCCACGAGTTCTTCGCCTCGCCGTGGCGCACGGCGTCCTTGCCCGCGATCATCTGGGCGTACACATACGGCTCCAGCCGGTGGACCTCGCTCTGCTCCTCCAGATATGCGGGCGCGATCTTCTTCCAGTATTCGAACGCGCGGTCGCCACGGCCGATGACGGTCTCGGCGATGATCACCCACGGGTTGTTGTGGCAGAAGATGCCGGCGTTCTCCTTGTACCCGGGCGGGTACGACGAGATCTCGCCCAGCTCGACGTGGTACTCGGTGTAGGGCGGGTTGTTCAAGACGATGCCGTACTTCGTGTCCAGCCGCTCTTTCACGGCGTCGAGCGCCTTCTTCGCCTGGCCACCCTCCACGCCGATGCCCGCCATCACGCAGAAGCCCTGCGGCTCGATGAAGATCTGCGCTTCCTTGTTCTCCTTGCTGCCGACCTTCTTGCCGAAGAAGTCGTACGCGCGCAGGAACCACTCGCCGTCCCAGCCGTCCTTCAGGACGACGTCGGTCATCTTGGCCGATTCGGCGCGCGCCTTCTTCGCCTCGTCGGCGAAGCCCTTCTTCTCCGCCAGGTAGGCGTAGTCGGGCGCCACGCCCACGAACATGCCGGCGATGAACACCGACTCCGCCGTCCGCCCCACCCGGTTGCCGGTGGTCTGGAACGACTCGTCGGGCGTCTCCGAGAAGCAGTTCAGGTTCAGGCAGTCGTTCCAGTCGGCGCGGCCGATCAGCGGCAGCCCGTGCGGCCCGAGGTTGTTGAGCACGTGGTTGAACGAGCGCTTCAGGTGCTCGAACAGCGACGTCGCGGTCTTCGGGTCGTTGTCGTACGGGACCTGCTCGTCGAGGATCGCGTAGTCGCCGGTCTCGCGGATGTAGGCGGCGACACCGAAGATCAGCCACAGCGGATCGTCGTTGAAGCCGCTGCCGACGTCGTTGTTGCCGCGCTTGGTGAGCGGCTGGTACTGGTGATAGGCGCTGCCGTCGGGGAACTGCGTCGACGCGATGTCGATGATCCGCTCGCGCGCGCGCTCGGGCACCAGGTGCACGAAGCCCAGCAGGTCCTGGTTCGAGTCGCGGAACCCCATGCCGCGGCCGATGCCGGTCTCGAAGTACGAGGCCGAGCGCGACATGTTGAACGTCACCATGCACTGGTACGGGTTCCAGATGTTGACGGTCCGATTCAACTTCTCGTCGCCAGATTCGATCGAGTAGTTCGACAGCAGCTTCGACCAGTGGTCGGCCAGCGCCTTCATCGCCGCGTCGACCTGTTCCGGCTTGGAGAACTTCGCGATCAGATCGTGGGCGGGCTTCTTGTTGATGATGCCCGGCTTTTCCCACTTCTGGTCACGCGGCACCTCGACGTAGCCGAGGGTGAACACGAACGTCTTGGTCTCGCCGGGGGCGAGCTTGACGTCCAGGCCGTGCGACGCGATCGGCTGCCAGCCGCTCGCCACCGAGTTCGACGACTGCCCCTTCACCGGCACCTGGGGCTCACCCCACTCGTTGTACAGGCCCAGGAACGATTCGCGGTCGGTGTCGTAACCGGCCACGTCCGCGTTCACATTGTAGAACGCGTAGTGATCGCGCCGCTCGCGGTATTCGGTCTTGTGGTACAGCGTCGCGCCGTTCTTCTCGATCTCGACCTCGCCGGTCGAGAAGTTGCGCTGGTAGTTGGTCATGTCGTCGTAGGCGTTCCACAGGCACCACTCGATCAGCGAGAAGACCTTGAGGTTCTTCACGTCCGACGACTCGTTCTTTAGCGTCAGCTGGTGGATCTCGGCGGTGTGGCCCGTCGGCACCAGCATCAGCAGCGACGCGCGCACACCCTTGCGCTCGCCGGTGATGCGCGTGTAGCCGAGGCCGTGACGGCACTCGAACGCGTCCAGCGCCGTGTTGGTCGGCGCGAAGCTGGGGTTCCACACCTCGCCGCCGTCATTGATGTAGAAGTAGCGGCCGCCGACGTCGGTGGGGACGTTGTTGTAGCGATAGCGCATCAAGCGTCGAAGGCGCGCGTCGCGATAAAAGCAATAACCGCCCGCGCGGTGCGAGACGAGCGCGAAGAAGTTTTCAGACCCGAGGTAGTTGATCCACGGATACGGGGTCTTGGGTGTGGTGATCACGTATTCGCGGTGGGTGTCGTCGAAATAACCAAAACGCATCTGGTCTTCCCTTCCTTCGCTTGCCTTGGGTTGCGCCTACTTCTGCTTCTTCGCCCGAGACGAGTGCGCGCGTCCAGCACCTTTTCGCGCCCCCTTACCTGCTCCCGCCGCCGCGTCGCCACCGCCATCGCCCGCCGCCACGGCCGCCGAGGCGCCCTTGTCGTCGGGGAACAGCCAACCATAACTCGCATTCGCGATGGCTATGTCCGCCTGCGCCCAGAGCCGGTGATACTTGAACACCGGCGGCTTGCCGCCCTTCAGATACGCCTCGACCTTGGGCCACTCCGGATCACTCCGGTACTTCGACCGCAGGCTGATGAAGGTGGCGCCGCTCTGGATCGGATCGCCGTTGGGCATCTTGCCGGTCCACCCCGGCGGGACATGGACGGCGTCGTTGAACCGCTTGTAGTCGACCCGCGTCTCGGGCGTCGTGACGCCCAGCTTGTCGCGGTACTTGTTCCACATCCGGTCGAGCAGCTCCTTGGCCAGCTTCTGCGCCGGCTTGTCGCCCGACTTCGCGGCGTAGAACGCCAGCGTGCGCGCCGTCGCCGACGCCACGCCCGCGTCGTCGCCCCGGTCCTTCACCTTGACGTGCAGTCCTGCATTCCAGCCTTTGCCGGCCCCGTGTGACGCCGTCGACCAGCTCGCGCCCGGCTTGCCGCTCCACGCCAGCGTCGACGGGATGTCGTACGTCCCGTCGGCCGCCAGCTTGGTGTTGTGCACGACCCAGCCGACCCACTTGTCCAGCACCACCTTCGCGCGCGCGTCGCCGGTCACGTAGTAGTACTGCGCGACGCGATCCATCGACCACGCCTGGAACCCGAACCACTCGTTGCTGGGCGGATCGTGATAGACGGGCGCCTCGTCGTAGGCCATGCCGTAGAACGTCGGCGTCCCCGCGGGCGGCTGCTCGTAGCGGCCGTTCCAGCTGTTGGTGGCGCCGCCCGCGATGCCGCCCTCGGCGGCCTGCAGCCACTGATAGAACTCGAGCTGCCGGTCGAGGCTCTGCTGCCAGTCGCGCGCCGCGTTCGGCGACGCGGCCTTGAAATCGGGGAGGGCCGCCAGCACGTACGCCGCCAGCGGGTTCTGGTAGCCGCCGTGCGCCGAGCTGGCGCCGATGCGGAACGCCCACGCGCCCGACTTGGAGATCGCCCCGCCCCACGCGTAGTACCAGGACAGCAGGTAGTGGGCCGAATCGTAGTCCTTGCCGGGCGGGCAGCGCGGGTTGGTGCAGCCCATCGTCTTGAAGTACTTGTCGAACAACGAATAGCGCAGCCAGTCGCCCATCCGCGCGGCGCGCTTGGCGAGCTCGGCGACGATAGGGCTGCCGCCGTTCTTGTCGGCCCAGGTCTTGGCCCAGAACACCGCCTGGATCGCGCGCGCGTCGGCGTCGGGGGCGTTGGTGTATTTCCACTGCCGCGCCGGGATGCCCGACTTGACGAACAGATCCAGGTAGCCGTATTTGCCGCCCGACTTGAACTCGTCCCAGCACGGCTGCGGGATGGTCTCCCACACAGATTCCTGCGGCCCGCGCTGGAAGGTGTTCATGTACGACGGCCGCGTGGTGCCGTCGCCGCGCTGGCCGAAGCCGTACCAGTTGTCGACGTCGATGATCCAGTGCATCCCGTAGACGGGCGCGCCGCGGCCGTAGGTGGCGGACAGCTCCGGCGCCAGCGGGTCGCGGCCGACCGGCACGGTGTTGTTCAGCTGCGACGGATAACCTGCGGGCGTGTCGCCCTCGGGCGCGTACGTCGCCGGCTTGCGATCCGTGTACGCCATGTTGGTCGGCTGGTCGGCGAGCGTCGGGATGATGAACCGCTCCATGTTCTTCCAGGCGCGGTCGAGCGGGCTCCAGTCGCGGGTGAGCTGACCGTAGGCTGCCTCCAGCCACAGCCAGTAGCTGTACGCCTCGGAGGTGGTCTCATGCCCGTGGTCAGGGGCCTCGCACAGCAGCGTCTCGACGGCGTGGTAGGGCACACCCTCGGGGCTGAAGTAGCCGTTGGCGGGATTGTGGATGTCGTTCCACAGCGCGATGAACCGATCGGAATAGGCGTTCCCGGTCCGATTCACATCGCCGACGCGGAAGGCCACCGGCGCGGCGGGTGCCGCCGGAACCGCCGCCGGCGCGGGCGCGGGAGGCGCCGCGGGTGCCGGCGTGGCAGGGGGCTGGGCGCTACCCTCGTCGAGGACGATCGGTTGGTCGGCCGCCGGCCTGGGCGCCTGCGCGCCCTGCGACTGTGCGTTCGGATCGACGCAGGACCCGGAAATGGAAACGGCGACCGCGAGAAATCCCGCGATCGCCGCCGTGGAGCGACGGCCCGTCATCTCACATCGTCACGCTATCACCTCGCCACCTTGCCCGCGCTACTGGCAGATGAACTTGAGGTCGTCGATGAAGATGTCGTAGTTGGCGGACGGAACGTTTACCTGGAACTGGATGCCGAACAGCTTGGACGGCGTGATGTGCGGCTTGCGCGGGTTGCCCCAGCCCGGCATCTGCTTCAGCGCCTTCCAGGGGTAGATGTACTGCTTCCAGTCGGTGGTCAGGTTCAGGTCGCCGCCGAAGTCGTTGAAGCACTCCGTGCACGCGCCCCCTTCCGGATCCGTGTTCACGTCGGGAATCTTCAGCCGCACCTTGCCGGTCGAGTTTTCCGCCTTCTTCGCCCAGAACGAGATGCCGGCGTATTTCGAGGAATCGTACATCGCCTTCGGATCGACGAAGTTCATGCCCATGCCGCCGAATAGCGGCGCGCCGGTGCCGATCTTGCCGTGGAACCGCGCCGCGAACTGCGAGCCGTGGCCGCCCTCGCTCATCGCGAACGTGCCGCCGTCTTCGCCCGCGACCGGATCGATCGTGGTCCCCTTCTTGTCGCGGAACGTGTACCAGTACCCGCCGCGGTTGTCGTTCGGCATGTTCTGGTTGTTGCCGTCCTCGCCGTCGTCGATCAGGCCCTCGGCCGAGCACTCCTTGAAGCCGGTGGTGCCGATCGGCGCGCCCGCCACCGCGGGCGCCGACGGAGCGGACGGGGCGGACGCGGCCGGCGCCAGCTCGGCCGGGCCACCGGCCTGCGCCGCCGTCGCGCCCCCGCCAATCGACGCCGCCGATCCGGGCGCCGGACCCTGGCCCGATCCCGGCGGCGGCTTGATGCAGCCACCGAGCGCGAGCAAGCCCATCGACAACGTTCCCACCAGAAGTTTCGCTTGAGTCTTCATCGTCGTCCTCGTGTCCTGTCGTTTAGAACCAGATGATCGCGGCGATCTGCGCCGCATTCTTGTCGACGCCCAGGAGCTGTCCCGCGCCCGGCTGCTGGTTGTACGGGAACTGGCCCCGGACGTCCGCCCCGACGAAGTAGCGCGAGTACTGGATCATGATCTGCTCGTGCGTCACGAACGCCGTGCGGAAGATCAGCCGCGGCGAGAAGACCGAGAAGTTCGTGGCGCTGTTGTCCACATCCGGCTGCACGACATCGCCGCGGAACCCGACGCCGAACCATTCCAGCGGCAGGTACGTCATCTCGAGGCCGCCCTTCCGCTTCGTGATGCCGCTGAACAGCGGGTTGGCGCCCGCCGCGACGTTGAGGTCCACGTAGTTGTACATACCGAAGATGTTCAAGATGAGATCCGGACCCTGACCCCAGAACGCCTGCGGATGCCAAAAGACCTGGCCGAGGCTGATGCTGTACTGCGCGAGCGCGGTGTAGACCTTCCCGGTCACCAGGTCGGTGTCGCCGGGCCGGCCGAAGTAGTTGTCGTGCAGCTGCCAGCCGCCGAACGAGTGCAACACCTCGATCGCGTCGCCCAGGTAGATCGCGTTGCGGGCGTCGATGACCGAAAAGCCGGCGTACGCGTCGCCGATCCACGGGTGCAGCTGCTTGATGTCGGCGCCGTAGACCATGATGCGCGGGCGGGGCGCATCGTAGGGACGGCCGCAGACGGCCGGCGGCGTCGCGGTGGTCGCGGGCGTGCAGAAGGTGTTGAAGGTCGACTCCGTGAACGCCGTCGACCGCTCGTTGTCGTTGGCGAACACGTCGATGAAGTGCGCGCCAAAGATCCACTGGCGTTTCAGGACGGCGCCCAGGTGCACGTGGGCGAGGAAGGCCGACTCCTGCGGCCGCGGCCCGGGGTACGGCTCCCACATCGGCAGCGACGTCCTCGGCGAGTTGCTCGGACCGGGCGCGCCGTAATACGGGATCGGCTCCAGCTTCGCGCCGCCGCCGCCTTCGATCTGGAACGTCCAGTCTTCGGTCGCGTCCCACGCGACGTTGACCGTCGCGCCCGCGACGTGCGTCCGGCCGAACAGGTAGGTCTCGTATTTGCCGGCGTCGTAACGGCCCGCCGCGCCGTAGCGGTTCGTGAAGCCGCCGACCGTGAGGGTCAGGTGCAGGTTCTCGTTGTTGGCAAGCTCCGGCCAGAGCAGCGTGATGAAGGCCTGGTTGATGCCCAGGTTCGACTCCAGCCGCCGGTAGCCCGGATCGGTCAGGTTGTACGACGCGATCTGGACCTGCGCCTTCACGCGATCGTTCCCGTACTTGAAGTTCAGCTCGGTCCACGGCGCGACCATGCTGTTGGTGTAGCGCCAGTCGATGTAGTTCGCGTCGGGAACCAGCGGCGGCGTGCGGATCTGCGTGCCTGCCGCGCTCGCCGGGATGTCATTGCCGTTCACGTCGACGCCCGGGCTGGTGGTCGACGGGCCCCACGACATGCGCAGCGGGGCGCGGAAGTAACCGGTCACCTCGAACTTCCACTCCGCGCTCGGCTCCGGGGCGACGACGGGCGGCGGTTCGGCGGGCGACGTCACGCGGCCGCCGACCTGCGGCGTATCGGGCGACAGCGAGAGGCCGGGCGACGCACCCTTCTTCTTCTCCGGCGCGGGCGGCGGGGGCGGGGGCGGCATGGCGGGCGGCGGCGCCTCGACGGCCGGCGTCACGGTGGGCGCCGGCGTCTGAGCGAACGCGGCTGCCGCCGGCAGCGACAACGCCAGAGAGACAAGCAATGAAGAAGAAAACGGGGCCCTGCGGGTGGTCACCATCATTATTGACCCTTCGCGTGAGTTTTATTGGCAGTCCCCATTAACACGAGCGGGACCGGGTTTGAAGCGTGGATTTCAGGCTCCTTGATATGGAGTCTCGACGCCCACGGCACGGACCGCGAAAAGTACCGACGGCACCGCCGGTCGTTCCCGCGAGAGCGCGAGTAACGCTCTACATCACGTCGGGAATCTGGAACCTGTCCCAGGCCGGCGTGTGATTGCTGCTGGTGGCCGGCTGGTTCCAGAGGTAGACGGCCGGGTAATTCGTCTGGATGTTGATCTCGTCGGTGGTCACGGCCGTCATGTACAGCTGCGCGATCGGTCCGCCCGTGGGGTACTTCCCGCCCTCCCGCCACGACGAGAAGATCAGCCAGTAGTAGGTGCGATTGCCCGACGTTTCGACCGAGGGCGACCACTTCGGCCAGCTGTTGTTGATGCCCGGACTGGCCGGCTGGCCGGGACACTGGGGCGGCGCGTTCGCGTCGAGCCGGCGCTTCGGGCCGCCGTCGCTGCGCAGGACGAAGACCTCGGTCTGCGGCTGCGCGTACATGCCGTCCAGCGGCGACGTGTCCATCGAATCCAGCGGCGGGTGCGTCGTCCCCGCGACGGCCGCGTCCAGCTCGTTGTAGGCGATCATCCTGCCGTCGGCGGACAGCACGCCGTAGTACTGCGCCTTGCCGGCCGCCGAGCCGTCCCCCGGAACCGGCGTCGCCGCCTGCGGGCCGGCCTTCGAATACGGGACCGTATAGAGGTGCGCGTTCGCGCTGGTGCCGAGGCGGCCCGACTTCACCTTGTCCGTCATCGTGAACAGCACCTTGGTCCCGTCGCGACTCCACGATGGCGCAGCCGCGAAGGCGCCCGCCACCGGCGCGTAGATCCAGTTCCAGGCCGTGCCACGCAAGGCCGGCGCGACGCCGTTGTCGATGTTGGGCGCGGCGGCGCTCTCGAGGTCGAACCAGGCCAGGCCCGGCTGCTGGTCCATGTCCTGGCCGTTGCCGCGCCCGCAGGGCTGCAAAGGAACGTTGTTGACGACGCAGGTCCCGAGCGGGGCAACCATGATCCGGTCGCCGCTGGCCCAGTGAGCCTGCGAGAAGGTGGTGATCCCGACCCACGGCTGGGTGATCGCATTGAGGCCGCCCGCGCCGAGGATGCTCGCCGGCGGCGCCATGCCGGCCGGCGACGTGCCCGACGCCAGCACCGCGCCCCAGGGGTAGAAATCGTTGAACGCGATGTACGACCCGTCGGGCGTCGAGGTGTGGCAGCCGATGCACTTCACCGGGCGCTTGTTCTGTCCCTGGTCGTAGGTCTGCATCGCCACCTGGGGCGTCGCGCCCACGTACGGGCGCAGCACCTCGACGACGCTCTCGTCACCGACCGCGAAGCCGTTGAGCACGGTCTCGGTGCCGGTCGGCTGGCCGTTGAAGTACGTGGTCCCCGACGTCGACCAGTAAACGAGCTTGCCGTTCGCGGCCACGGGCGCGATCGTGAAGTGGACCTGGCTGCCCAGCAGCACCTGCCCGCCCCCGGGCGGCGCGCTGCGGACCGTGACCGTAATCGGGGTGTCGCGCGTGTGGACGGCCAGCCCGGTCCAGATCGGCTTGTCCATCGTCCAGGTCGTGTTGCTGGTGTAGACGACGAGATCGTTGGCCTGGTTGGAGGCGTGCAGCCGGATCTCGTAGAGGCCGGCGCCGCCCGTGAACCGGAAGCGCGGACGCAACCAGTTGTTGGGAAACAGCGTGTTCTCCTGCGGCTCGATCACGCACGGTCCGCCGGCCGCACCGGATCCGGGGGCGCCGAAGATATCGGCCACGTTCCCGGGAACCGTGCCCACGGTGACCGGCGTCGCCGGGAAGTCGGTGCACATCCCCTGGCACGGCATCGGGGGCGGGCTGCTGCCCCCAAAGCCACCCAGGCCGGTCGCGTTGCCCGCGCCCGCGGTGCCCGACTTGGTGGCGTCCTCCTTGACGCCGGCACATCCCAGCGCCAGCGCGAATGAACCAATCATCGGGCCCAGCAGGCGCGCGCGATTCATCGGCGTCTCACTTCCTTAACAACCTTTATAAGCAAATCCTGCGCAAAAAGCACGGCGGCGCGCCCGCTTCCACGGAACGCGCCGCGCGAAAGGGTCGATCGGCCGTTACTTGATGAAGTAAAGGTCGTCGATGTAGAAGTCGTACGGCTCGACCTTGTCCTTGGACTGGATCTGGATCGACGTCACGTGCGCCGGGTTCCAGGCGAACATCGCGCCCCAGCCCTCCTGCTTGAACGTTGCCGTATTCGCGAACAGCACCGTGATCCGCTTCCAGGTGCCGGTGCTGGGGAGGTTGAAAAATTCACCGAAGTCGTCGCTGCACTTGTTGGTGGACGACTCGACGCACAGGCCACCGTCCTCCACCTTCGTCTCGTCGGTCATCGGGAACTTGATGCGCAGCGCTGTGTCGGAACCGACCACCGCCATCGCCAGGAACGTCACGCCCTTGAAAGCCCCGACGTCGTAGGGGACCTTCGCGCCCATGTACGTGCCACCGTCGGGCAGCGCCGGCTGACCGAGATCGGCGCCGATGCCCGCGCCCCAGACGCTGCAGCCGCTCCACTTGGCGTGAAGGGACAGCGAGCCACCCGGGGTCGCACCCGGGGTTGCCGGCGGGGCGGTCGGCGGGGCCTCGCCCATGTACGTGACGGCCGGCATCCCGACAAGCTGCGGCCCCGAGGGCGGTACCTGGACGCAGGTCGCGTCCGTTCCCTTGGGGTTGTCGTCGTTGTACGTGTACCAGTAGCCGTTGCGCCCGCCCGACATCACGACCGTCGCGGCCGCGAGATCCTCGAAGCTGCTGATCAGGTCAGCCGGGTCCACCATGGGGTCACCCGCGCCGCCCGTGCCGGTCGATCCGCCGGCGCCGCCGCCGCCGCCGCCGCCGCAGCCACCGACGATCCCCGACGCAGAGGTCAAAAGAACGTAAGCCGTCGCAAGAGAAAAGAAGGAGAAATGACGCGTTTTCATCGAAGAGGACCCTTTCGTCGGTAGGTTAATCCGCGAGCGGCGACACCAACTACGATCGCGCGCCCGTGTTGATAACAGTGTTGCACCTACACACAACCACAGCAGTCAGGGACAGTCAAGCGGCCGCGCCATGTCATCCCCCGCGCCGGCCTTCAGCTTTTCGCCGGCGACGTGGTCAGCGCGCTTCCCGGCGAAGCTCGGGGAACAACGTTTCCATCAGGTCGGAGAGCTCGGAGCGGCCGGCGGTGAAATGGCCGACGAGATCGTGCGCGAACTCGCGCGCGGTCTGATAGCGCCCGGCCGGATCCAGCGCCAGCGCCTTCTTGAGGACGTCGGCGGCCATCGGCGGCAGCTCGGCGAGCTGGTTGAACTCCGCGACGTCCGGCCCGCTGGCGGCCCGCACCAGGCGGTTGAACATCGTCTCGTCGCGATACAGGAACTGGGCGGTCAGGCAGTAGTGCAGGACCACCGCCGCCGAGAACAGGTCCGACCGGAGATCGACGGCCTCACCGCGCGCCTGCTCGGGGGACATGAAGCTGACGTTCCCCTTGATCATGCCGACCTCGGTGCGGCTCATACGCCCTTCCGCCTTGGCGATGCCGAAGTCCGACAGCTTCACCTCGCCGCTCGCCGACACCAGGATGTTTCCCGGCGCCACGTCGCGGTGAACGATCGCCAGGTTCTTGCCCTCCGCGTCGGCGCGCCCATGGGCATAGGCGAGCGCCTCCAGCACCTCGTGCATGATGTAGAACGCGACCGGCACGCTGAGCGACCGGCCGAACTTCTCGACGTGGCGGCGCACGATCTTTTCCAGATCGCGGCCGTGGATGTATTCGAGCGCGAGGAAATACTCCTCGCCGACGCGCCCGAAGTCGAACACCGGCACGATGTTCGAGTGCACGAGGCCGGACTGCAGCCGCCCCTCGTCGATGAACTGGTTGACGGCGTCGCGGCTGCGCGCGAGGTGCGGGTGCATGCGCTTGACGACGAAGTGGCGGACGAAACCCTCGGCGCCGTGGGCCGCGGCGATGAAGATCTCCGCCATGCCGCCCTCGCCGATGCGCTCCAGCAGCCGGTAGCGGCCGAGCGTGACGCCCGCGCCCGCGGGCGGCTCCAGCATCGCCGCGGCGGTCGCGCCCGTCGCGCCGGCCGGGACCGGCGCCTCGGAGACGGCGGGCGCCGGCTGGCGCGGATCCTTCGCCCGCTCGAACTGGGGCTTGCCGGGCGGACGCAGGTGCTGGCCGCTGCCCATCGGCTGGGTGATCGCCAGTGGGTTGTCGGTGTCGACCTTCGCGCGCCGCCGGCCCGACAGCTGGATGACGAGGCCCGAGCCGCCCAGCAGCGCACCCGCCGCGGCGATGAACAATCCCAGGTGCGAGCCCGCGGGCTGCGGGAGGGCGGGCAGCGCGGCGTCCAGCCACAGACCGCGATCGAGCGCGATGGTGATGCCCGCAGGCCCGTCGTCGAGCGTGACCAGGCCCGCGTCGGTCGCCCGGTCCTCGCGGCCGACCAGCGCCGCCAGCTTCGCCTGGACGGCGACGGGCCCCGCCGCCGCCACCAGCCGCCTGCCGTCCGACAGCGCGACGGCCGTGCCGGCGCCGTCCGCGATCGCCTGCAGCGCCGGACGTTCGAGCGGCGCGCCCACGACCACGACCGCGCCCGGCGGGTGGTGCTTGCCGCGCGGCACGCGCGCCGCCGCGAACATGAAGGCGCGGCCCTCGATCGCGGCGACACCCGACGCGACGCCGACCTCGCGCGCCTGTCGCACCGCAGACGAGCCGCTGACGTCGGCGGCGCCCGCCCCATCCCCCGCCATGATGATCGCGAGGGCGCCGTTCGCGGTCACCACGCCGGACAAGGGAAACTCGGCGCGGTACGGCGCCCACCAGTCCTCGTTCTGGAGCAGGTCCTCGAACGTGTGGGCGTCGGCGTCGAGATCCAGCCCCGAGACGATCTCGGGCAGGCGCGCCGCCGCCATCGCCTTCGGCTCCAGGACCCGGGTCGCGCTCGCCAGCGCCTGCTCGACGCGCCCGCGCAGCGCGGCCGCGGTCACGCGCCCGTCGTCGTTGCCGCCGCCGAGCGAATGCGTCCGCGCGAACACGCCGGTGGCGATGAGCAGCAGGCCCACGACCAGCAGCAACGCACCCACCACGCTGGCGCCGCGAGCGGGCACGCGCGCCGCGGCGGGCGCGCGATCGTTCGCGGCCCGACGCGGCTCAGTCATCGTACGAACCGTAGGCCTGCCCGCGCTTGTTCAGGTGCGGCCGGATCGACATCGCCTCCGACGAGAAGGTGACGTTGCCGCCCTTGGGCGTGACATCCACCTGCTGCGACACCGCCTTCAGCGTCGGGCTCCAGAGCACGATCTTGCGCGTCCCCACCGGGACGCCGGCGAGCTGAAACGACCCGTCCGCGGCGACGCGCGTCCAGTGGCTGTTGGGAACGACCAGGACGTCGGCGCGCATCTTCGAGTGAATGTTGCAGAAGATCTCGACCGGGCCGGGCTTGAGCAACACGATCGGCGGCGACGTCTCGCCGCCCTTGACCGACCCGAGATCGAACGCGTTGCCGGGCGCCGTCGAGAACACGTTGTGAATGACGGTGTCCTGGTTCGGGAACACGACCTTCGTGCCCAGCGGCACCACCACCACGCGCGGCGCGAACTGCTTGTCCCGCTGCTTGATCTCCACGGTGTGTCCGCGCGCGCTGGAACGCAGGCCGTCGACGTACACGTAAGCCTCGCCGAGCGGCTGGCCGCCGCCGGTGCGCACGCGCCCGGTCACGGTGGCCGCCTCGCGCCCCGCGCCACCGGTGCTCTCCTTGCCCGCATCGCCCGCACCGCTCTTGGGCGCGATCGCCGCCGCCGACGGCGGCGGGGGAAGCGCCGACGACAGGTCCGCGGCCGACGCGCCGCCCGCGCGCAGCAGCTTGAGCACGACGTCGTAGCGCTGCTGCTCGGCCTGCATGAGCTGCAGGATCAGCTGCCGCTGGTCCGCCAGCTCCTGCTTCAGCCGATCGATCTCGCCCTGCAGGCGCGCGGCGTCCGTCGGTGAGGGCTCTGCCGCCGCGGCCGGCGCCACCGCCACAGACGTCAGCACGAGCACGCAGAACGCAGCCCGGCCGCATGCACGAATCATCATCGGCATCACGATCCCCCTGTCCGGAGTTTTGAATTCTGGTCCATGTCCGGCCGCCACGTCAAAAGCCCATGACAAGGCTGGTCGTGAACACGTCGTCGGCGATGGGCGGGACCCCGTCGTATTCGCCGTTCATGAGGTACTCGGCCTTGACCACCGCACGCGGCGTGAGGACCCAGCGAAGCCCCAGCGTGGCGCGCCACACCTTGGTCAGGTACGCCCGCTGGGTGTCGAGCCAGACGAACGCGTCGCGGAACTCGCCGCGGCCGACGACGCCCAGCGAGGACGTCAACATGGCGTCCAGCTCGAGGTAGGCGCCGTTGTTGAGGTCGAGGCCGTACACGCCCTGTGACGGCTGGCCGTCGGCGTGCCCCTGCATCCACTGGCCCTTGAGATCGACGGGCCCCCAGTGGGCCATCAGGTCGACGCCGTAGAACCACATCCAGTGCCCGGTGTCCGTCGCCCGATCTTGCGGGCCGGCGCTGCCCGAGACGCCAATCTCGATCGACAGGGGCAGCTTGATCGACAGACGCGCGCTGCCGGTCTTGCCGGCGTTGCTGTCCAGCTCGTCGTAGAAGTGGAATTGCTCGGTCGTGTTGGATCCGTTGGTCAACGCGATCGCCAGCACCACCCGGTCGTTGCTGCCGAACTTCGTGCGCAGCTTCAGCCCCAGCGCGGTGCCGATCGTGTAGCGCGCCATCAGCGACGGCGTGATGCCGAACCGCCGGTCGGACTTGCGATCGCGGTATTCGATGCCGAACACCGGGTCCATCTTGCCGACGAAGATCGACGTGCGTTGCGAATCCGTCGGCAGCCACTCGACCTGCGCGATGTCCACGTCGAACGCGTCGCCGAGGGCGAAGTCGTTGCCGGTGCGGGGCGTGAAGTTGATGCTGGCGGACACCAGCGCGGTCGGCGTCAGCGCGGAACGCAGCGCCACGTTGACCTCGTTCAGCACGAAGCCGGGCGCGCCGCGCGAGTTGATGCTGTCGGTGCGGTTCACGCCGGGCGCGGGCCCGAGATCCGCGACCTCGCCGCGTGTGTTGATCGCGGGCGCCAGGATGTCACCCAGGAACACCCAGCCGAACTGGCCCGCGTATCCGGGGAAGTACACGTGCCCGAAGTCCTCGATGTAGCCCGATCCGTTCCCCTGCGGGACGAAAAACCCGAAGTCGACGTAGCCCCCCACCTGGACCGTGGGCTGGGCGTTGCGGACCAGGGCCTCCGACTGCGCCAGCCGCTGCTCGAACGCCGCGTTGTCGAGCACGACCCCGGCGGACTGGTCGTCGTCTTCGCCGTCGCCCGCGACCTCTTCCGCGCGCACCCGCGCCGGTATCCCGGACGCGGCGGTCAGCAGGGCGGTCACCAGGAGGATCCTTTTCGAGATTTTCGGGATCCGCGCGCGCGACGCACCCCCGCCGAAGACGTAGGGGCGGCTACAGGCCGAGGACGCGCCGAATGCGAAACCCATTGCCCGGGCGGCATTATCAGCCGCCTAGACCCGCAAACCACAAGCAGAAAACGGCAGCGGGCGCCGGCAGCCGCCCGCCCCCCCGGGGCCTGGTTTCGGGCTAAAGTCGAGCCCCGGGCATGCAGCAGCGCGCGCGGTTCACCCTTCGTCACGCCGGCCTGCTGGCGCTGGCCAGCATCGGGCTCGGGCCCGGTTGCGCCCAGAACGGGCCGCTTTCGGACGAGGAGATGGCGAAGCTGCGCGAGTTCAGGCTGCCCGCCACCCCGCCGCCCGATACGTCGAATCTGCATGAAGACGATCTGATGGCGGCTCGACTGGGCAAGCAGCTCTTTTTCGACGGGGCTTTCTCGGGCGCGCTCGGGCCGTACAACGTCCTGGGGACGAACGGCGCGCTCGGGAACGAGGACGATCCAGGGAAGGTGTCGTGCGCGTCCTGCCACGACCCGCTGACCGCCGGCGTGGATCGGCGTTCGAGGCCGAACGCCACCAGCCTGGGCGTCAGCTACACCCACCGCAACGCCCCGACCGTGATCAACGCGGCCCACTCGCCCGTCTGGCAATTCTGGGACGGGCGCGCCGATTCGTTGTGGAGCCAGGCGCTGTCGCCGCCGGAGGGCCCGGCCGAGTGCGGCGGCTCCCGGCTCGGCGTCGCGCACGTCCTCTACGAACGCTACCGCGAGCCGTTTCGGGCGGTGTTCGGCCCCGACGCGCTGCCGGACGATCTGGCCGACGCCGCGCGGTTCAAGCCCGAGGGAAAGCCGGGCTTCGAGAACGGTTGCCAGGTCGGCGATGCGCGAGCGCGAGAGCCATTCGACGACGCGTTCGACTGCATGGTCGACGAAGCTGACCCGGGACCCGGAACGGCGGACCAGCGGATCGTCAACCAGATCTACGCCAACTTCGGCAAGGCGATCGCGGCCTACGAGCGGCGGCTGGTCAGCAGCGCCTTCTACCCGTCGCCGTTCGACGCCTTCATGGCCGGCACCGAGACGGCGATGTCGCCGGCGGCGATTCGCGGGGCGCGCTTGTTCATCGGCCGGGCCGGCTGCGCCGAGTGCCATAGCGGGCCGATGTTCACGGACTACTCCTTCCACAACATCGGCGTGCCCCAGACCGGCCAGTATCCCCCGGCGACCGACGACGGCCGCTACGACGCCATCGGGGGCACGGAAGGTATCGACCGCATCGAGAGCGTCACGAAGAACATCTTCAACCGCGGGGGCGACTTCAGCGACGACCCGAGCGACACCAACATCGGGCACCTGACGTTTCCGACGCCGGCTCCCGACAGCACGAAAGGGCAGTTCAAGACGCCCAGCCTGCGCAACGTCGGCAAGACCGCGCCCTACATGCACAACGGCGTCTACCAGACGCTGTGGGACGTGGTGAACCACTACAACTTCGGCGGCTCGACCGGGCCCTATTCGGGGAGCAAAGATCCCGCGCTGGCACCGCTGCTGCTCACCGATGCCGAGCTCGGCGACCTGGTCGAGTTCCTGCGCGCGCTCGACGACGGCGACGTGCGGCCCACGGTCGACTTCGATCAGTGTGACGACGGGCAGGGACTGCTCGGCGCGCCGAAGCCGTCGCCCGAGCCGCCTTGCGGCCCGTGACGGGCGACTAACGAAGCGTTCCGAGGTTGCGCGCGGCCTGCTGGAACACTTCGACGGCGGCGGTCGGGCGGCGGGTCAGGGTCGGGTCGTCGAAGTCGATCTTGAACAGGCCGAACCGGCCGTGGGTGCCGTGCGACCACTCGAAGTTGTCGATCAGCGACCAGTGCAGGTAGCCGATGACGTCGATGCCGTCGGCGCGGGCGCGGTCGACGGCGTAGAGGTGCGCGCGCAGGAAATCCGCGCGCTGCACGTCGCGCCCGTCCGCGATGCCGTTTTCGGTCACGAACAGCGGCCAGCCGCGGCGCGCGTAGCGGACCAGCAGCCGGTAGAGGCCCTCGGGGTAGATCTCCCAGCCGAGGTCGCTGCGCGGCTGTCCGGGCGCGGCCGCCACCTCGTACGGATGCCCGCGTTCGAGCCGGCCGACGATGAGATCGCGCGTGTAGTAGTTGACGCCCAGGTAGTCGAAGCTGCCCGCGAGCAGCGGAAACGGCTCGTCGATGTCGATCACCCCGGGGAACACGACCCGGATCCGCCCCAGCGTCACCGCGTCCAGGAACGATTCGTCGTAGAACCAGTCGGCGACGCCGGCGACGATCCCGTCCATCGGCCGCGCCGAATACGGATCGAAGATGCGCAGGTTGTGCGCGATCCCGATGCGGGTGGCGTGGCCGTCGCCGTCGGCGTCGGCGCGATCGTGGTCGCGTAGCGCGCGCGTCGCCAGGCCGTGCGCGCGCATCAGCGCCGCCAGCACCAGCGCCGCGCGGCGCGGATCGCGCGCGCCCGGCGGCCACTGCCCCGCCAGATAGCCCTTGGCGACGAACACGTTCGGCTCGTTGATCGTGCACCACCAGTCGACCGTGTCGCCGAACGCCGCGCCCGCCCGCCCGGCGAACGCGGCCAGCGCGGCGGGCGCGCCGTCCCAGTCCCAGCCGCCGCGCGCCGCGACCCAGGTCGGCAGCGTGAAATGGTGGAGCGTGACCATCGGGGTGATGCCGGCGGCGCGCAGCCCGGCGAACATCTCGCGGTAGCGGGCGGCCGCCGCCTCGTCCCAGGCGCCCGGCGTCGGCTCGAGCCGGCTCCACTCGACGCCCAGGCGGTAGAAGTTCGCGCCGATCAGCTGCAGCGCCGCGAGATCGGCGCGCCACAGGTTCCACGAGTCGGAGATGCGCGCCGCGCTGGCCCCGCCCGCGACGTGCGGGGTGCCGTCCGGATAGCGGCCCTTCTCCCATTCGGTCCAGTCGTTGTGCGTGCCGCCTTCGATCTGGTGCGCCGAGGTGGCGGCGCCCAGGAAAAAGCCGCGCGGCGCGCCCGCGAGCAGTGGCGCGGCGGCGACGTCGGCGGCGGAAAACGCGATCGGCCGCCCGCAGCCTAGCCCGCCCGCGGCCAGCCCGACGACGGCGCCCAGCAGGCACGCGACAGCGCCACGCCCGCGCGTGGAAGGACAACAATCATCACCTGTCGCGTCGGGGCCCATTCGCGAGCAAAGCCTTCGAACGTATTCTCGCGCAGGCCGTTCGCCGGATCGAGGGAGAGGATGAGACGCCGGGCTCGGTTCAGGCCCACCACGACCTCGTAGTGGGCCAGCGCGCGGCCGCCGGTGAACGCCATCGGCTTCGCCAGCCCTACCAGCACCGGTCGGCCGCGGCTCACCTGCGCGAACAGATCGTCGAACGTCCCCGCCACGACGTACGCATCCAGACCCTGCGCGCGTGCAACATCGCGCAGCGCCCCGGCGCGGACATCACCCTTGGCGAGCTCCGGGTGATCCTCCGCGGGAGGCGCCGCGCGAAAATGCGCAAGCACCATCGCCAGCGCGGCGGGCCCGCAATCGCGCGTCGTCCGCTGCGGAACGAACGGTACGTCGGGCACCAGCTGCCACGCGGGATCATGCGCCAGCGCCGCCACACTTTTCGGCGGCGCGTGCGCGGAGCCCGAGTAGCAGGCGGGTGCCGCGAGCGCGAGCGCCGCACACAGACCGGCGGTCGCTCCGCGCCATAGGCGCGGTTTGCGACCGTCAGTCGTCATGACAGCTGCCCTCCCCGCGCTGTGCGCGGGGAGCAGCTGGCGCGCGCGGCTTTCATTGCCGTTACACCAGTATCAGGATGAGAAGGATCACCGCCAGCAGCGCGGCGCCGCTGCCGAAATATATGTAGAGCGCGCCACCCTTGAAGTTCTGCGCTTCCTGCGACTGCTGTTCGCGCTGCGCGTATTGCGCGCCCTCGCTGCTGCTCGAGCTGGTCGAGCTGCTGGCTGGCGCCGCCGCGCCGGCCACCGGCTCAGTTACAGCCGGCGCAACGCGCGGTTCGGTCTTCGCCAGCCCGACCGCGGGTGAAAAGAACGCACCCAGGAGCACCGCCACCACCGCCGTACGAAATATCCTCATACTTGCCTCCTGCCCGCCAAGCTAAGCATCAGCAAAAGCCTTACAACCGCTTGCAAAGCGCGGCCGTGGGAGCGGCAGAGGTTCGGTCCCGCGCCGTGCTAAGTAAGCCTCCATGGCCGACGCCGCACCGCCGAAGCGATCGCTCATCTGGCGCCTCTGGAGCCTGATCATGTTCCTGCTGGTCGCGGCCGCGCTCGCGTCCTCGGCGTACCTCTACCGGCGCCTCCAGCGTGAGGAGGCTGCGCGCGCGGCGCTGGCCGCCGAGGTGACCGCGTTCGGACCGCGCTTCGAGCAGTTCAAGGGCGCGGTGCGCGACGTCGGCAAGAAGATCTCGACCACCGTGTTCCAGGAGGTCGACCTCGCGACCGCGGGCTGGCAGCCAATCGCGGGCGGCTTCTACGTCATCGACCTGTCCGTGGTGGCCGTGGGCAAGGGCACCCGCATCAGCGGCAAGATCGTCAACCCGACCTCCGTCGTGCACGAGAACGCGCAGTTCTCCGCGCGCATCGACGAGCATCGCGGGACGTTCGCGCTGACGCGCGTGCCGCCCGGCGTGGCGCAGCCGTTCGAGGTGACGCTCGCCGACGTCGCCCCCGGCGAGGCGAAGAAGGCGTTCTTCGCGCTCGACAGCTCGACGATCAACTTCGCCAGCTCCACCACCCGCAAGCGCGCCGGCGGCGAGCCCCTCGACACGGACAAGCTGCTCAAGTAGCCGCTCCGCTCGGTTTCACTTTGGGGGCGGCGGGGGACGGGGAGCCCCTC
>Ga0207428_10002151_pt1 | contig 19792 bp, 16 predicted proteins | sample RhiMethybrSRZTD1_FD_187600 | JGI IMG/M metagenome (GOLD analysis project Ga0207428, IMG submission 187600) | Populus rhizosphere microbial communities from Tennessee, USA - Rhizosphere MetaG P. TD hybrid SRZTD1 (SPAdes) (version 3) | ecosystem: Host-associated > Plants > Roots > Rhizosphere >...
CGCCGCCGGGCTCCGCTGGGCGTTCGAGCACGTCGGCTTCTACTACCTCCGCGGGCACGGCATCGACCGTTCGCTGATCGACGCGACCTATGCGGCCGCCGCGTCCTTTCACGCGCAGCCGATGGAAAAGAAGCTCGCTCTCCGCACCGACGAGCACAACATCGGCTACCTGGCGATGGGGAGCGGGCAGTGGGCGGAGCGCCGCCGGAGCCGGAACGACGCGTTCTTTCTGCGGCGTGAGCGGCGCGCCGACGACCCAGACGTCCTCGCCAACCGTCGCTTCCACGCGATGAACCGCTGGCCCGACGACGTGCCGGGCTTCCGCGACACCGCGCTGACCTATATGCGGGCGCTCGAGCGGCTGTGCCAGCGCCTCGTCCCGACCTACGCGGCCGCGCTCGACCTGCTCCCCGACACGTTCGCCGCGGCGTACGCCGAGCCGCACATCATCCTTCGCATGTCGCACTACCCTCCGCTCGGCGACGACGAGGGCGACGATGTCAGCCTCGTCCCTCATACCGACTCCGGCTTCATGACCCTGCTGGCGCCGAATCCGGTGCCCGGCCTCGCGATCCAGCTGCCCGACGGCCGCTGGATCGACGCGCCCGGCGTCGAGGACGCGTTCGTGGTGAACGGCGGCGATATCCTGCATCGCTGGACGAACGAGCGCTTCCTGTCGACCCCCCATCGTGTGATCAACCGCTCGCGCCGCGATCGCTACGCGATCCCGTTCTTCTGCGATCCCAATCACGACACCCTCATCGAATGCCTGCCAAGCTGCTGCTCGCCGGCGGATCCCGCGAAGTACCCGCCCATCCAATTCGGCGACTACGCCGCCTGGTTTGCGCGAAAGAGCTACGAGCATCTCGCGACCCGACCCGGGCCGGATGACGCCGCGATCGCCCCGGGCGACCGGGCGACCCGCCGCTGGTAGACGGGACGACCGCCCTCTCTTCCCGGCCATGACGACGGGATGGGTTTCGCACGAGCTGTACATGTGGCACGACACCGGCCGGGCCACCGCCGCGTCTCCGGGCCGGAAGTGGATGCAGGCCTGGGAACACTACGAAAATCCGGAGACCAAGCGACGGTTTCGCAACCTCGTCGAGGTCGCCGGCCTGTTCGACGATCTCGTCGCGCTGAAGCCGCGGATGGCCACCGTGGACGAGATCCTCCGCTTCCACACCCCGGACTACGTCGAGTCCATCCGGGCGATGAGCGACGCATCGGGAGGGAACGCCGGCGAGCTCACACCCTTCGGGCCCGGCTCCTTCGAGATCGCGCTGCTGGCGGCGGGGGGCACGATCACCGCCGTCGATGCGGTCCTCGAGGGGCGCGTGCGCAATGCCTACGCCCTGGTGCGGCCGCCCGGCCACCATGCCGAGGCCGACCGCGGTCGAGGGTTCTGCATCTTCGGAAACGTCGTGGTGGCCATCGAGCACGCCCGCGCGAAGCGAGGCGTCGCGCGCGTGGCCACGGTGGACTGGGACGTCCACCACGGCAATGGCACGCAGAAGGCGTACTACCGCGACCCCCAGGTCCTCACGATCTCCATCCATCAGGATCGCTTGTACCCGCGCGACTCCGGCGGCCTCGACGAGCGTGGTGAGGGCCCCGGCGCCGGCTTCAACCTCAACATTCCCTTGCCGCCGGGCTCGGGCCATTGCGCCTACCTCGCCGCGGTCGAGCGAGTCGTTGTGCCGGCCCTCCGCCGGTTCCGGCCCGAGCTGATCGTCGTGCCGTCGGGCTTCGACGGCGGCATGTACGACCCGCTGGGGCGGATGATGGCGTACAGCGAGACCTTCCGGGCCATGACGCGCATGCTCATGGCCGTCGCGGACGACGTGTGCGGCGGGCGGCTGGTCCTGAGCCACGAGGGCGGCTACTCCCCCGTGTACGTGCCGTTCTGCGGCCTCGCGGTCCTGGAGGAGCTGAGCGGCGTCAAGACCGCCATCGACGACCCGATGGCCGCGTTCGTGGCCTCGGTGGGCGGCCAGGACCTGCAACCGCACCAGGACGACGTCATCCGGCGAGCCGAGCGGGTCGCTACTTTCCCCGCGACGGATACACAATGATGAAGTTCGGCTGATTGGGCATCTTCACCTTCGGCAGGGTCTGCGCGTTCATCTCGTCGGTCTCACCAATGATCCCGTTGAGGTGGAGCAGGTCGGCGGTGACGGCGTACACGTCGTCGTCGCTGAGCGACTGGGGCTGGATGTAGGGCATCGCACGGCGCACGTAGTCGAAGATGGTCGTCGGGTACGGCCAGTAACTGCCGATCGTACGGACCGGCGCCTTGCTGGCGAGAGTTCCTTGGCCGCCGACCAGGCGGTCGTTCGGCTGACCCCCGCCCTTCGCACCGTGGCAGGCCTGGCACTTCTGCTCATAGACGATCGCGCCCGCCGCCGAGGTGCCCTTGCCCGGCGGCAATCCGATGCCGTCGGGTCCCACGCTGATGTCCCAGCCCGCGATCTGTGCAGGCGTCGCGTCGCTGCCGAGGTTCGGGCCCTCCGTTGCGCTCGGGTTCGCGGCCATGCTCGCGCAGCCACCGGCGACGAGCGCGAGCGCCAGGCAGGCCAGATCACGCGTAGACATGCTTCACCTCGCCGTTCGCCGCCACCGCCCAGGCCTGGATGGCGTGGAAGTGGAAGATGGCGTTGTTCCCGTGCTCGGTGATGAACTGCTGGCGCTCGGGCTGCATGACCCCGGTCTCGTCGGTCGCGCGTGATTTGAGCACGGTCGCGGCGCCGTCCCACTTCCACGGCTGCCGGAACCGCGTGAGCGCTCGCGGCAGGACGGGCGCTACGAGCGGGGCATTGGCCCACGTCCGGCCGCCGTCGGACGATACTTCGACCTTCCTGATGGCGCCGTTCCCAGACCACGCGATGCCGGAAATCTGATGAAGCCCGGCGCCGTGCAGTGTCATTCCGTGCGAGGGCCGCGTGATGACGGACTTGACCTCCATCGGATAGGTGAACATCAACGACTTGCCGTCGGCCTGGAGGTCGGTGTAGCGCGACGTCTCGTCCTTGGTCATGATCGGCGCCGACACGATCTTGAGGCGCCGCAGCCACTTCACGTTCATGTTGCCTTCCCAACCCGGAAGGAACAGGCGAACGGGATACCCGTTCTCCGGCCGCAAACGCTCACCATTCTGGAACAGCGCGAGCATCGCGTCGTCCATCGCCTTGGCCATCGGGATGCTCCGGCTCATCGCGGCGGCGTCCGCCCCTTCTGCGAGCATCCATGGCGCGCTCCGGTCGACGCCAGCCTCCTCGAGCAGCAAGCGTAAAGGCACACCGGTCCATTCGCTGCACGACACCAGCCCGTGCGTCTCCCCGGCGGTAAGATTCGGCGGCGCCGGCTGGTACAGCGTCTGGCTGTTGCCGGAGCATTCGAGAAAGTGGATCCGAGAGACCATGGGATAGCGCAGGAGCGCCTCCACGGTGAAGAGCAGCGGGCGCTTCACCATGCCGTGGATGAGCAGCCGATGCTGGTTGGGGTCGATGTCGGGCACGCCACTGTGGTGCCTCTCGAAGTGCAGTCCGCTGGGCGTGATCATGCCGTCCAGCGACTCCAGCGGAGTGCGCGAAGCGCCGCTGCCCGTGGTCCCGGGCTGCGAGCGGATGAGCAGGCGGGTCACCGTGCGTTCGTACTTGGCGGGACTGCCGTACTGGCTCATCCCGTCGCCGGGGACTTTCATCGACGGCGGGACGTCCGGCGGGGCGGCTCCGGCGCCTGGCGCGCGGCCGGCGACGAGGCTGGTCGCGGCGATCACGCCGAGACTCTGTTTCATGAAGCGACGCTTGGATTCGTCTACCGCTGTTTCATCGATGGCTTTCTCTGGCACGGCGAAGTCTCCTCCTCGGGGGTCCATGCAGGGAAGAAGGCCGGATGCAGGCCCGGCGCCCGGGCTGCGTCAACCACAGAGCCTGCGGGAAGGCGCTCCGACGATACCACACGACGCGCGCCGCCGCCGGGGATGGGACTCCGGCGCCGACCGGTCGCGATGACAGGACATGCCTGCGGGCGCTCTTGACGAGGCTGGATGCCCCGGATACCGTGCTGCCACCGGCTCGTTCCCCGCTCCGACCGGCTAGGAGGCCCGCATGCAGTGCCCTCGGTGCCAGCATGTCAATCCCGCTGGCACGAAGTTCTGTGGGGAATGCGCGGCCCCGCTCACCGCACTCTGCGAGTCCTGCGGCGCGACGAATCCCCCCGGGAACAAGTTCTGCGGCCAGTGCGGGGGGTCCCTGCAGCGCGCCGCGGTCGCGAAGGCTCCCGCCCCTCACGCCTATACGCCCAAGCACCTCGCCGACACGATCCTGACGTCCAAGGTCGCCCTCGAGGGCGAGCGCAAGCAGGTGACGGTCCTCTTCTGCGACATCGTCGAGTCGTCCCGGCTGGCGGAGCGCCTGGACCCCGAGGCGATGCACGAGGTCATGGACCGCGCCCTCCGCCTGATGGCCGAGGCCGTGCATCGCTACGAGGGAACGGTCAACCAGTTCCTCGGTGACGGCCTGATGGCGCTCTTCGGGGCCCCCGTGGCGTTGGAGGACCACGCCTTTCGGGGCGTCCAGGCGGCGCTGGCAATCCGCGAGACGCTCAGCGGCTACAGCGAGCAGCTCACCCGCGAGCGCGGCGTGGATCTTCGGCTCCGTCTCGGCCTCAATACCGGTCTCGTCGTCGTGGGCCGGATCGGCGATGACCTCCGCATGGACTATACCGCGGTGGGGGACACCACGCACCTGGCGTCGCGGGTGCAGTCGATCGCCGAGCCCGGGACGATCCTGATCACCGAGGCCACCCACCGGCTCGTCGACGGGTACGTCCAGACCGAAAGCCTGGGGCCGGTCCCGGTCAAGGGGCGAAGCGAGCGCGTTCGCATCTATCGCGTGATCGGGCGCCGTCAAGGGCGCACCCGCCTGGAAGTGAGCGTCGAGCGAGGCCTGACCGCGCTGATCGGGCGCGAGCGGGAGCTCGGCATCCTGCGCGAATGCGAGGCGCGCGTCCGATCGGGTCGCGGCCAGGTGGTGGGGCTCGTGGGAGAGCCCGGCGTCGGGAAGTCGCGCCTCCTGTACGAGTTTCGCCAGGCCCTGGGGGGGGACACCGTGACGTGGCTCGAGGGCCACTGCGTGGCGTACGGCGAGGCGACGCCGTATCTGCCGATCCTCGGGATGCTGCGCGTCTACTTCCAGATCGAGGAGGATGACAACCCCCTCCAGATCGAGGAGAAGCTTCGTCAGGGTATCCGCCGGGTGGATCCGGCTCTCGAAGGGATGCTCCCTTTTCTCGGCGAAGTGTTCGGGCTTCCCGACGCGACCGAGGCGCTCAAGCATCTCGACCCAAAGGACAAGCGACAGAAGACGTTCGAAGCGATCCGGACGCTGATCGTGGCGGGGAGCCGGCAGCGCCTCCACGTGCTGCTCCTCGAAGACCTCCACTGGATCGATACGATCTCGGAGGACTTCCTCGCGTTCCTGGCCGCCAGCCTCGGCGGTGTCCCCGTGCTCGTGCTGACCACCCAGCGCCCGGGCTACACCGTGCGCTGGGCGGACAAGACCTATTACACGCAGATCGCCCTGGACCTCCTCGGCGAACGCGACACCGAGACGCTGGTGGCCGCTCTGCTCGGCACGCGCCACCTCCCGGCCGGTCTGGTGCGCTTCGTTCGCGACAAGGCCGAGGGCAATCCGCTGTTCATGGAAGAGATCACCGCCTCTCTCCTGGAGCGCGGGATGCTGCGGCGCCGGGACGGCGAGATCCTCTGGCCCGGCGGAGCGCCGGCCGAATTCCCCGACACCATCCAGGACATCATCCGAGCCCGCATCGATCGCCTGGAGGAGCCGGTCAAGCGGACGGTCCAGGCCGCAGCCGCGATCGGACGCGAGTTCGGCCTGCGCTTGCTCACGCGTATTTCCGAGGCGACGACCGAGGTCCCGCACCATCTCGAGACCCTGACGCGTGCCGAGCTGATCCACGAGACACGCTTCTTTCCCGAGCTCGAGTACATCTTCAAGCACGGTGTCACCCAGGACGTGGCCTACCAGAGCCTGCTCGCGAAGCGCCGCAAGGACCTGCATGGCGCGATCGGACGGGCCGTCGAGAGCCTCTACGCCGACCGCCTGGACGAGCACGCGCCGATCCTCGCGTACCACTACACCCGGAGCGAGCATCAGGACAAGGCGATCGCGTATGCGCTTCGCGCCGGGGACCGCGCGGCCCGGCTCTACGCCAACGCGGAGGCCACGACGTACTACGAGCAGGCGCTCGCCATGGCGCGCGCGCTGCCCCCGGCGCCCGAGGCGCAGCGCTCCGAGATCGACGCCGCATTCAAGCTCGCGGCGGTCGGCATGACCCGGCAGCACATCGAGCGTGACCAGAAGAACGTCGGGCGCGCGCGGGCGCTCGCCGAAGAGCTCCCGGACGCGGGCCGGCTGGCCGAGGCGCTCTACTGGCTGGGACGGCTCCAGTACGTCCTCGGTGACCCGGCAAAGGCGATCAAGTTTGCCGGGCAGAGCCTGGACATCGCCGACCGGCTCGGTGACGAGCGCCTGGCCGCGCCGCCGGTCAATCTCATGGCCAGAGGGTACTGGCGCTCGGATCCTCCCAAGGCCCGCCGCATGATCGAGCGAAGCGTCGAGCAGATGGCCCGGCTCGGACACAAGGGCGAGGAGGCCACCGCGCTGGGCTTCGCCGCGATGCTCTTCGCGGCCGCGGGCGCGTTCGACCGGGCCCTCGCCTACGCCGACCGCGGCGTGGCGCTGGCCCAGGAGATCCAGAACCCGCTCGCGGAAGCCGCCGCCTACATGTATCGCGGGACGCTACACGACCAGCGGGGCGACAACCCGCGCGCGATCGCGGACTACGAGCGCGCGACGCGGGTGGCGGAAGGGGCGGGCGATCTCTTCCGCGTCTACATCGTCAAGTTCTGGGAATCGCGGGCGTACACGCGAGCCGGCGACGCGAGCCGCGCGCAGAAACTCGCTAAGGAGGGCTTCACCCTGGCCGAGAAGATCGGCACGCGGTTCGTCCTCGCGCACGGGAAGGTGTCCCTCGCGGACGCCCTGCTCGCCCTGGGCGAGCTGGACGAGGCGAGTCGCGTCTCCCGGGAAGCGATCCTCCTGAGCGAGGCGACCGGTGATGTGTTCGGCGCCGCGCTCGCCCACCGCGCGCTCGCCGAATCCCTGGCCCGGCTGCGCCCGTCCGACCCGCAGTGGCGGCGCGAGATCCAGGACTCCCTCCGCATCCTGGAGGACGCGGACGCCCAGCCGGAGCTGGCCCGCAGCCACCTAAGCTATGTCCGTCTGCTCAACGCCTCCGGCGATGCCCGAGGGGCCAGAGCCCACCTCGCTCAGGCCATGGACATGTTTCGCCGGATGGACATGGCGTGGGATCTCGGCCAGGCGGAACGGATTGGCCGCGAGCTCGCGGGCGCCGGACACGGGGAACGATGACCGCTCCATCGCTCAGCGACCGCATGTTCCAGCGCATCATGCGCGCGCTCGTGGACACCGGCGCGGCGCCACACTATGCCGAGCTCGGCCCCGACCTCGGGCTCGACGTCGAGGCCGCACGCCGCCTGCTCCACGAGGTGATGCGGGCGTATCCGATCGGCTGGCTCCATCCCGACACGGACTACATCGCCTCGTTTCCCCCGCTGAACAGCCTGCCGACGCAATACCGGGTGACGGTGCGCGGGTCGCAGCGCTGGTTCGCGCAGTGCGGCTTCGAGGCGACGTCGGTCACGTGGCTGTTTCCCGGCGAGACGGTGCGGATCGATGCGCCGTGCCTGGACTGCGGCGAGCCCATGATCCTCGAGATGCGGGACGGCCGGCTCGAGCGGGTCGATCCGCCGGGCCTCGTGGGGCACCTCAACTACGGCTTCGGCCCGTCGCGCGGCCGGCCGCCGTTCCTCTGAACGGGCATGAACCTCTTCCGGTCGGAAGAGCACGCTCGTCGCTGGCCGGACTTCCAGGCGCGCGCCGAGGAAGGCTTCATTCGACTCCCCGAGCTCGCGGGGTTCTTTGGCACGGAGTCGCGCCATCACATGCTGGATGCCGACTACCTCTCGGCCTGGTACCCGCGTCGCGCGGAGGAGCGCCGGCGCTACCTCGAGCGGCTGGGCAAGACCTCGCCGTTCTGGCTCGGCACGCCAGACCCGGCCTGATCGAACGGCGCCTGGGCGGGTGGCCGAGAGCGATCGCGCGCTTCCCTTCTTCACCATCGGCCATTCGACGCGCCAGGTGGTCGAGCTCGCGGAGCTGTTGACCGACGCGGAGGTCGGCGTGCTGGTTGACGTGCGCGCCATCCCGCGCTCGCGCACCAACCCCCAGTTCAACAAGGACGTGCTGCCGGCCGCGCTCGCCGCGTCGGCCATCGACTACGAGCACATCGCCGCCCTGGGAGGCCGGCGAGGCAAGAAGACCGGCATCCCGCCCGCGGTGAACGCCTTCTGGACGAACCAGAGCTTTCACAACTACGCGGACTACGCCATGGGCGGGGAGTTTCGCGCCGCGCTTGCGCGGCTCCGTGCGCGAGGCCGGGCGCGGCGCTGCGCCATCATGTGCGCCGAGACCCTGTGGTGGCGGTGTCACCGACGCATCATCGCCGACTACCTCATCGCCGCCGGCGAGACCGTCTTCCACATCCTCGGCGCGGGCGAGGTGGCGCGCGCCCACCTCACGCCGGCCGCCGCGCCGCGGCCCGAGGGCGCGCTCGTCTACCCGGGCGGCGCGCCCTCTGACCTGGAATAGGCGCGGCGTGGGCAGAGATTGACCATAGGTCCGGCGGTGCATAGAGTCGTGCTGATGCGCAGAGAGTCGTCCTGATGCACGTCGCCTGCGGAAGGCCAAGCGTATGAGCAGCGCGCGCTTCCGGCAGCGCCTGGCGGCCATCCTCGCGGCGGATGTCGCCGGCTACTCGCGTCTCATGGCGGCCGACGAAGCGGCCACGGTCGAGGCGCTCGATGCCGCGCGGGCCGTGTTCCGCTGCCAGATCGAAGCGCTTCAGGGTCGGGTCATCGACATGGCCGGCGATTCGGTGCTGGCCATCTTCGACCTCGCCAGCGGAGCCACCGCCGCAGCGCGCGCGATCCAGGAGGAGCTCGACGCCGCGCCCCGCGAGGGGCCCGAAGAGCGCCGCATGCGCTTCCGGATCGGTATACACCTGGGCGAGATCATCGAGAAGCCGGACGGGACGGTCTACGGTGACGGCGTCAACGTGGCCGCGCGCATCCAAGCCTTGGCCGAGCCCGGTGGCATGGCGCTGTCCGACGAAGCCCATCGCCTGGTGCGCGACCGGCTCCCGCTCGACTGGCGGGATGGCGGTGAGCACACGGTCAAGAATATCGTTCGACCGGTCAGGATCTGGTGCTGGTCGCCCGGGCTCGCGCCGGCGGCCGCCCCGACCGCCATGCCCGTGCCGGGCGCGGGCCCGCACCCCCTCCCCCTGCCCGACAAACCCTCGATCGCCGTGCTGGCATTCCAGAACATGTCAGGCGATCCGGAGCAGGAGTATTTCTCCGACGGCATCACCGAAGACATCATCACCAACCTGTCCAAGTATCGCGGCTTCTTCGTCATCGCCCGCAACTCGAGCTTCACGTACAAAGGCCAGGCGGTCGACGTGACGCGGGTCGGGCGCGAGCTGGGCGTGCGCTACATCCTGGAAGGCAGCGTGCGCAAAGCCGGTAGCCGCGTGCGGATCACCGCCCAGCTGGTCGAAGCTATCGGCGGCAGCCACCTGTGGGCCGAGAAATACGACCGTGACCTGACCGACTTGTTCACCGTGCAGGACGAGATCACGCGTGACATCGTCGCGAGTCTCGCCCCGCAGATGCTGGACACCGAGATGCAGCGCGCCCGGCGAAAGGATCCCGGGGCGCTGGACGCCTGGGAGCTCGCGATCCGGGCGCAGTGGCACCTCGCCCGGCTCACACGGGAGGACAATGCCGAGGCGCTGCGGCTGGCCACGGAGTCGACCGGTCGGAACCCCGACGCCACCGCGGGCCTCAATATCGCCGCCTTCGCCCACATCTATCAGGCGGTGTACGGCTGGAGCGCGTCCGCGGGCGCGTCCTTCGTCGCCGCGCACGAGGCAGCCCGCCGGGCGGTCGCCATCGATGCCCGCGATGAGGTGGCGCAGACGGCGCTTGGAAGCACCGAGATCTTCTTGGGGCAGCATGACAGCGCCGTCGCTCGCCTGCGCGATGCCGTGGAGATGAACCCGAACTTCACGTGGGCGCACGGCGACCTCGGCCTGGCCCTGACCTTCGCGGGCAAGGCCGAGGAGGCCATGGGGCCGTTCAAGGAGGCGGTGCGGCTGAGCCCGCGCGACCCGTTCTGTTTTCTGTGGTTCTACTTGCTCGCGCTCGCTCTGTTCCTGGTCGGCCGCTACGAGGAGGCACTGGCGCACCTCGACCGGTCAGTGCGCCTGAATCCGAACATCCCCGGCCCCTACCGGATCCGCGCCAGCTGCCTGAGCGAGCTGGGGCGCCTGGACGAGGCGCGTGCCGCCCTGTCGGAGTTTCTGCGGTTCGTGCCGGGTGCGACCATCGGGTCCATGCGGGCCCAGCTTCCGATGAAGAATCCGGAGGATTTCGAGCGCTATGCCAGGGCACTCCGGCGAATCGGTTTGCCGGAGTAAGGCGCGCAGGGCGCGCTGAAGGCTGCGCCCTGCGCACCGCCCTTCTCTATCGGCGGCGTCTACTTCCGCCGAAGCTCGCGAACGAAGATATGCTGCGCGGTGACGCTATTGGCCTTGATCTCATCGGCGTAGATGGTGGACGCGACGACTTCAGGCGCCTTGACGTCACCGGTGGTTTCCCCGATCTTCACGTCCTTGGTCTGATGGACCTCGCCCACAATGTGATCGGCCTCGATCCGGTTCGCATAGATCGTGTCGGCGCGCACCTGATTGGCCTTGATCTCATCGGCGTTGATGGTCCGCGGCGGAAGCGGCGCAACCACTTGGGGCGCCGTGACCTGTTGGGGCGCCGTGACCTGCGGCGGCGCCGGCACGTATTGCGTCGTCCCAGGGGCAGGGGCCGGCACGATCACGGTGGTCGACGGAGCCGGCTGTTGTGGCGGCGTCACGATGACGTCGGCGGCCCCCGCCCACCCGATCGGGAATGAGAGAGCGACGAGCCCAGCAACGGCAGCTGCAGTCCATGCACGACGTCTCATCGTCATGTATCCTCCTGTGCTTCGATTTGTTATTCCATGGCTTGAACTGAGCATCGACCATGCCATCCGGCCGGGGACGGTAAGTATGGGACTCCGCGGGACGCTTCGCGTGCGACAGTCGGGGCGAGATGAGCCTGCCTGGGAAATGGCGGATCGGTAAGAACGACTCTCAGCTAGACTACGAACCTTGAAGCCGGAGTATCATCGTGGCTCCGAACCCCCCGTGACGGCAGAGGAGATCATCATGGCCACCGCGCTTGCGACATGGATCATCGATCCGGTGCACTCGAGTGTCGAGTTCTCGGTCGACTACATGGGCTTTTCGACGTACCGGACGCGCTTTCGCGCGCTCGAGGGGTCGCTCCAGTTCGATCCCGCCCAGCCCGGCGCCTCGTCGGTCACCGCGTCGATCCCGGTGGCCAGCGTGGACGCGACCAACGATCGCCTCATGAGCCGGCTCATGGACCTGGACCTGCTCGGCGGCAAAGACCATCCGACCATTACCTTCAAGAGCACCCGCGTCGAGGCCTCCGAGCCGACGCACTGGCAGGTGACGGGCGATCTCACCATCCACGGCGTGGCGCGGCCGGTCGTGCTGGACACGCGCTATCTCGGCGCGGCCATGCACCCCTTCAGCAAGAAGATGTCCGCCGCGTTCCGGGCGGAGACGACCATCGACCGCCGCGACTTTGGTGTGACGTGGAACGCCGCGATGGACACGGGCGGCGCGTATCTCGGCGACCGGGTCCGGATCTCGCTCACCATCTTGGCGGCGCGCCAGGATTGACTCGGCTCGCACGGCACCTGGCTACTTTTTCAGGACCTCGGCGAAGAACTTCGACGCCTCGGCCTTCGCCTCCTCGTTCGCCTTCGCGTCGTAGCGCAGGGGCAAGTTGAACTTCTTCCCGAGCTCCGTGGCCTCGGGGTTCGTGAACGCGTGCACCGCGCCGGGATATTCGATCACCTTGTAGTCCGCCTTCGCGGCATCGAGGTCGCCCTTGAACTTGACGTACTGCTCCTTCTTCACGAAGGGATCGTCGGCGCCGTTGAGGACGAGGATCTTCGACTTCACGGTCCCGGGCGCGGGCGCCGGCGTGTTGAGGCCCAGCGAAGCGTGGAAGCCGGCGACGCCGGTGAGATCGGCGCCGGCCCGCGCCATGTTGAGCACCACCGCGCCGCCGAAGCAGTACCCGACTGCGCCGATTCGCATCGGATCGACGCTGGGGTGCTTGGCCAGTTGCTCGCGCGCGGCGTTGAAGCGCGACTCCATCGTCGACGGCTTCTGCATGACCGAGCTCGAGAGCGCCCCCGCGTCCTTTGGGTTATCGGCCGTCTTGCCATCGCCGTACATGTCGGCGATGAAGACCGTATAGCCCTCGCGTGCGAAATCCCGCGCCTCGTCGTGGATGTGCTTCGTGATGCCCCACCACTCGTGCACCATCACGATGCCGGGGCGCTTGCCCTGCTTGGCGGTGTCGTACACGACGGCGCCCTTCATGGTCGTCTCGCCGTCCTTGTAGGTGATCGGCTCTTCGGTGACCGCGGCGAGCGCCGGGGTGGCGAGCGAGAGCGCGAGGAGCACTCCGAGTAGCTGTCGCTTCATGGCGTCTCCTGTCTTGCCGCGCTGCCGCGCGGGGTGGCCCAGCGGGCGAACCGCCGGCGGGGTGCGGGTAACGATCACGAGTGGATGCCTCCAGAGCCGATGATACAGCGGAAGCGGCTCCGCGGCGGGTCACTGCGGATTGTGCGGCGCCTCGATACACGACGACTCTGCGATCACGACCTCGGCCGTCACGGCGCCATAGCGTCGACGACGCCACAGGCGATAGGCAATCAGCGTCGCGAGCGCAGCCGGGCCCACGAGCAAGAGCAGCCGCGCACCGCGGTGACGGCCTAGTAGATCGATCGCGCGCTGCCCGACCAGATATCCGACCGTCGTCCACACCGCGATGTACGCGAGCGTGCCGAGCAGATCGAATGTGACGAACTTCCAGTACGTGATGTGGCCGCACCCCGAGAGCGCGGACGCGAAGAGCCGCACGCTGGTCGAGAAACGACTGAACAGCACGGCTGCCGCTCCGAAGCGTTTGAAGTAGCCGGCGGTCTTCTCGACGCAGGCCGTCGAGCCGAGCGTGATCCAGCAGTAGAAAGCCAGAATCCGCGGCCCCATCAACGCGCCCGCGAGGTACGGCACGTGATCGCCGATCACCGAGCCCACCGTGCCCACAACGACCAGCGCGGCCGCCTCTCTCGCGTCACTTGCCACGGTCGCCGCGACCAGCAGAATGATCCGGCTTGGAAGCGGCACGCCCGCCGCTTCGACGAGGAACGCGACGAAGACGACGACCAGCACATGGCGCAAGAGAAAGTCGAGATGGGGCTGGATGACGTCCATGGACTCGATTATCTCGTCGAAGGTGCGGGACCGTGGTGATTGCCCCGCGTTCCAGGTCGAAGGCGCGATTATTTATACGGTTTGAAGGGTCTTTCTGTAGAGGGCGGCTTTCGCTATGAAGTTCGACAAGGGCCGCCGGGCTCACTTGGTCGGCGCGTGTGCTGGGTTTCCCATGCCCCAGGTGAGGATGTTCCACCCCAACCGCCAGTGAGCTCAGTACGCAGAACCCTTTGATTTTAAGGGGCCGGGAAGCCTGGCATTCAATTGGCATCTCAATGGACAAGGAGACTCATCGATGGCTATCCTCCCGGCGGCGGCGCCTCGCGGCGCCAGACGGGTCCTGATCGTCGGCGGCGTTGCCGGCGGCGCATCGTGCGCGGCCCGACTCCGGCGGCTTGACGAGTCGGTGGCGATTGCGCTCTTCGACCGTGGCCCCCACGTTTCGTTCGCCAACTGCGGCCTGCCCTACCACGTGGGGAACGTGATCGGCGACGAGCGGTCGCTGCTCGTCGCCTCCCCCCAGAGCTTCCGCGAACGCTTCAACATCGACGTGCACACGGACACCGAGGCCACCGCGATCGACGCTTCCGCCCGCACGCTCACCGTGGCCGATGTGCACACACGCGCGGCGCGAACCGAGCCCTACGACGTGCTCGTCCTCTCGCCCGGGGCCGCCCCGATCCGGCCCCCGCTTCCCGGCGTCTCCCTGCCGGGCGTGTTCGCGGTGCGGAGCATCCCAGATACCCGCCGCATCCGCGCATGGATCGAGGAGCGGCGCGCCCGGCGGGCCGTCGTGGTGGGCGGCGGCTTCATCGGCCTCGAGATGGCCGAGAATCTCGTCCGCCGCGAGCTGACAGTGGCGATCGTCGAAAAACTCCAGCAGGTCATGCCTCCGCTCGACCCGGAGATGGCGGCGCCGGTGGCGCAGCACCTCGTCCGTCGGGGGATCGAGCTGCATCTGGGTGACGGCCTCGCGAGCATCGAGGCGGAACCCGACGGGTGCCTCGTCGTCGTGACGGAGAGCGGGGCACGCATCCCGGCGGATCTCGTGATCCTGGCTCTCGGCGTCCGCCCCGAAGTCGACCTGGCGCGGGGGGCGGGTCTTGTGATCGGTCCGCGCGGCGGCATCGTCGTCGACGAGCAGATGCGGACCTCTGACCCGCACATCTGGGCGGTAGGCGACGCGGTGGAGGTACACGACATCGTCACCGGGCAGGAGACGGTCCTCCCCCTGGCCGGTCCGGCGAACCGGCAGGGACGCGCAGCGGCCGACTCGATCGCGGGACGAGGCAAGCGCTTCCGGGGCGTGCAGGCAACCGCCGTAGTCGGCGTGCTCGGGCTGACGGTGGCCTCGACGGGGGCCAGCGAGAAAGGACTGCGCCGCGCCGGCGTCACCGGGTTCGAGAAGGTCTATCTACATCCCGGCCACCACGCCGGCTACTATCCGGGGGCCCAACCCATTCATCTGAAACTGCTCTTTTCCGTGCCGGACGGGCACGTTCTCGGCGCGCAGGCCATCGGCACCGAAGGCGTCGAGAAGCGCGTCGATGTGATCGCCACCACCATCCAGTTCGGTGGCACCGTCCACGACCTGGCAGAGGCCGAGCTCTGCTACGCCCCGCAGTACGGCGCCGCCAAGGACCCGGTGAACGTCGCCGGCATGATTGCCGAAAACACGCTTGCTGGAGACATGCTGGTCGCCGACTGGGAGAAGATCTACGCGACGGACGCGCTGATCGTCGACGTGCGCGAACCGGACGAGTTTTCGGCCGGCCACGTCCCCCGTGCGATCAATCTGCCGCTGTCCAAGCTGCGCACGCGCTTCAAGGAGCTGGCACAGGACAAGGAGCTCTGGATCTGCTGTGCCGCCGGCCAGCGTGCCTACTTCGCGGCTCGCTTCCTGACCCAAGCCGGCTACCGCGCGCGCAACCTCTCAGGAGGCTACACGACGTACAAGGCATTGCGGGCCGCGCATCTCGTGCCGTGAATATCCTGGCCGACATCAATGCCCAGGGGAGGGCCTGTCATGGCGTTCAAGCATCTCCTCGTGCCGACGGACTTCTCGGAACCCGCGAACGGCGCCTTGCGCTACGCGATCGAAGAGGCCGCGCTGCACGGCGCCAGGGTGACACTGCTCCATGTGCTGCCGACAGATAGCCACACGGACGTTCACTATCTCTCCGGAGACTCGGCTCCCGGACCCCGGGGCAGCTTCGATCTCATGGCGGGTGGACGCGTCGTAGGTCGGCCCCTCCGGTCGGAGCCGGAAGCGGTGCGCCGGGACCATACCGATGAAGCGCTCACCCGGCTCAAGGACCTCATCGCGAATGCTTTTCGGGGGCCGTGGGACGCCGATGTCGTCATGGGGCACCCGGCCGAGGCGATCGTCCGCGTCGCCCGGGAGCGTGGTGTGGATCTCATCGTGATGAGCACGCACGGTCGAACCGGCCTTAAGCACGTGCTGATGGGCAGTGTGGCCGAGAAAGTGGTGCGGCTGGCTCCCTGTCCGGTCTTGACGATCAAGCGAGGGAAATCGCGCGCGGGGCGCCGACGCTCCGTCGTGGCGAGGCCGCCCCGATCACGAAGCCGATGACAGCATCACACGAGCGGCCGATTCCCATCGACCGCTACGTCACCAGAGGGAGGGTCATCATGCTCGGCAAGATCTGCATCAGGCCGGTCGTCACTGTCTCAGCCCAGAATACGGTGGGGCATGCCGCGCGCGCGATGCGAGCCAGGAACGTGGGCGCCCTCGTGGTCGTCAACGCGGGCCGTCCCATTGGCATGCTGACGGATCGCGACATCGCGGTCGAGGTCGTCGCCATGGGAATGGATCCGGACTCGACCCGGGTAGGCGACGTCATGCGCAAGAAGCCCGTGACGATCCAGGAAGATCGCGGGATCCTCGACGCGGCCAAGACGTTCGCCCGGACGGGCGTACGGCGGCTGCCGGTGGTGAGCGCCAAGGGCGTTCTGGTGGGTGTGATCGCAGTCGACGACCTCTTCATCCTGCTCGGCAACGAGCTGGGGCACATGGCAAGCGCCCTCTCCGCCGGGCTGAGGAAGGCGTCGTAGGCGCGCACGCCAGGATCCGCTGGCCGCGGCCCGATTCCCCTCCTGCATTGGCTCCGGGGTAGGCGCTCCGACCTGTCGTCCTGGCCGATTCCCGGGACGCTCTTCGGCGAGCGCCGAGCGGAGCTCGAGAGCATCCTCGACCGTGTGGCCTCCGACCTCCGGCCCGTGGCCAAGGACGTGGAGCGCTCGGTCGTGATCGGCCGGCCCGTCAAGGAGATCGTGAGCGCCGCCAACGAGGGCGGAGTCGATCTCATGGTGGTCGGGTCGCGGGGTCTCGGCCAGGTTGGTCGGTGGCTCCTCGGAAGCGTCTCGGACCGGGTCATCCACGAAGTCCAGTGTCCGGTGCTCGTGGTCCCACCACCCGGAGCCCGCCGAGACCTCTCGTGAAGAGCGACACCATTGCTACAGGCGCACCGTCCAGGACCGACACCCGGGCCCCTATCGTGCGCGAAGCGTGGTGGAGATGGCGTCGAGGAGCGCCCCTTCTTCTCCCGAGACGCCCGAGCTAAGGCCGAGCACCTTGCCGAGCCCGCCTGACGCTTCCGCCACTTGGCGACACGCATCGACGATTCGCTTGGTCCGCTCCGCCTGCTCCGCGGGAGTGAGGACGGACAGGCCCGTCTTGATGGCCTCGATGGCAGCGTCGAAGACCGTGTCGTCCGGTCGCTGGCGCAGCCACTTTTCGAGCTGCGCGTAAGCGGGCGAGCCCTTCTCGACGCCCCGTGCGGTGGCGACGCGCAGGACAGTCTCGCGTTCGTGATTGGTCACAGCGCCTCCCGCCCAGGCGACCTGAATCAGGGGGGCGAGGAGGAATGCCGCCCCCGTGTCCAGCGTCACCCCGAGCGCCATGATCCGCGTGAGCAGCTCGGGGTTGTCGACCTGGAGCTTCACCGCCAGCGCCTCCGCGATCCCTTCGAGCCGGGCCCGCTCCCGGAGCTTCTCGATGAGCTTGGCCTCGTGCTTGCGGAAGTACTCCTCCTCGAAAGACCGCTCGCGCTCCTTGAAGATATCCATGCCCATCACCTCGTTCCTCTGTTGACCGGCCCGAGCCGCGCGATCCACTGGGACGGGGCTCCAGCGGCGCGCGGGCTCGTGCGCGATCGTCCTCGAGCGTTGGAGTGGTGCTCGTATCAGACCCATCATTTCGCGTCAATCCTTGCCACGATCGACCCAGCAGCGCCGGCTGCAGAGGGGCAGGTCCACCTTGCCTCGCTGCGCCCAGTGTCCAAAGATCACCGTCTCCGGGCCTCGCCTGACGTCGAACCAGGGGCAATCCCGGCATGCACGAGAATATAGCCGTCGTGGCGGATGAAGGCGTGAAGAGACTCCAGCCACGCAAGCCAGTCCTCGAGTGAGGACCCAGCTGCTTGCGCACCTGATCCAGCGTTCCGGTGGCGCGGCCCTCGAGCAGTGCGACCTCGTGGTTGCCACGACGGTGAGGGCGTCCAGGCGGCGGGCGAGGTCGAGACCCCCCGCGCTGTCCGGTCCGCGGTTGATGAGGTCACCACACAGCGCGAGGCGATGTTGCTGTCGGTTGAAACCGGCGACCGCCAGTAAGTCACGCAGCTCGGCCGCGCAGCCTTGGACGTCGCCCACGAACAGCACATCCCCATGTACGCACTTGTAGCATGCGCCGAGCCAAGGCCGTAAGCGCCTGCTAGGCGTCGTTTCCGTCAACTCGAAGGCGCCTCTCGGGACGATGGACAGCCGCCGATCCCGCGAGCCAGATCGCGCGCGGGAGCGTGCCCTTCCCCGGCCAGCGCGGCGGCGAGGCGCAAGTCGCGCCCGTAGACGTCGTCGCGGAACTGCACGAGCCCGTCCGGGCCGACGAACGCGGTCCAGTACACGATATACACGGGCAGGGGCCGGGCAACCGGAATTCGAGAAGAGTCGCCGCCCGCGATGGCCTCCGCGAGCCGTCGTGGAGTCCACCGACCCGTCCCGTCGTTCAGCACGTGGGCCGCGAGGTCGTCGGCCCGCTCCACCCGGATGCACCCGTGACTCGCCGCTCGCAGCGGTCGCGCGAATAGCGACCGCATCGGGGTGTCGTGCAGGTAGACGTCGAAGCGGTTCGGGACGTCGAACTTGATCCGGCCCAGCGGGTTGTCTGGGCCGGGCCGCTGCTGGAGCGTGAACGGGAACGCCTCCTTCGAGACCGCGGACCAGTCGACCGCGAGCCCGAACGGATCGCTGTCGCGCCGCTCCAGGATGACGATGTCGTTGTCGGCCAGATAGCGACGGTTCGTGCGAAGCCGGGGCAGAATCTCTCGCGCCGCGATCGAGGCAGGCACGTTCCACGGCGGATTGAGGATTACCGCCTGCACCCGCGCCTGCACCACCGGCGTCGGATGCAGTAGATCGCCGACCACGACCCGTGAGGTGAGCACGGTCCGGCCGTCCTCGGTCATCTGCAGTGTGGCATCGGCCGCGTTCACCGTGATGTGGCGCGGCCCGGGATCCCGCGGGAGCCAGCGCCAGCGCTCCAGGTTCAGGATGATCTGCTGGATCCGGTCGGACGCCGGCACGTTCATGGCGCGGACAGTCGCCTCGCCCACGACTCCGTCGCCGGCGAGCCCGTGTCGCGCCTGAAAACGTCGCACCCCCGCATCGAGCCGGACGTCGAAACGCGTGGCCGCACTCGCGGTCACGCGCTCGCCCTCCGCCGCGAGACGCGCCCGGACGGCGACGACCCGGGCGTCGTCGTCTCCCGCCCTGAGCGCTGCGCCCGAAGGCACCACCGGCCAGCCGCCCCGCGCCGCGATGGCCCGGTAGCGCTGCAACGCCTCGACGAGCTGTCCGTACTCCTTCGCGGGCGGCGGCAGCGAGGCCAGTAGCGCGCGAAAGGTCGTCGGCCGCCGGATGGTGTGGGTCAGCGACGCGACCGCGTCGAACGACGGAGCGGCGATCCCCCAGTCCGGGTCACGGCGCTCGGGCGTCAGCCTCCCCGTACGGATATCGCGCGCGTAGTCGAGGAATGCGGCGGTCAGTAGCAGGTCGAGCTCGGCGGCCAGTCTCTCGTTGCCGCTCGACTGGCGAGCCTGGATCGCGTCGCGATGATAGCGGGCGAGATCAAGCCCGTGCGTATCGGCGGTCGCCAGCGCCCGGATGAGCGCGGCCGAGCGTTCGAGCCCACCCG
>Ga0207428_10002155_pt1 | contig 19782 bp, 16 predicted proteins | sample RhiMethybrSRZTD1_FD_187600 | JGI IMG/M metagenome (GOLD analysis project Ga0207428, IMG submission 187600) | Populus rhizosphere microbial communities from Tennessee, USA - Rhizosphere MetaG P. TD hybrid SRZTD1 (SPAdes) (version 3) | ecosystem: Host-associated > Plants > Roots > Rhizosphere >...
GATCGTGAGCGGCTCGGCGCCGCCCTTTTTGATCGCGCCATCGACGGCGATGGCGGCGCGTTCGGGGACGATGCGAATCGACGGATTGGTGAGGGTACGGCCGTCGACGCTGACGCGGCCCTCGAGAATCAACGCGCGTGCTTCGGATCGACTCGCGAGTCCGAGCTTCGAGAGCGCGCGCTCGAGCGAGACCTTACCGGTAATTGCCAAACTGAAGCGCGACCCCGAAGTCCTTCGCCCGCAGCGCCTGCATCGCGCCCTGTAATTCGTCTTTCGACGCCGAGCTGACGCGAACCTGATCGGCCTGAATCGCCGCCTGCACCTTCTTCTTCAAATCTTTCAGGTGCTTGACGATGTCCTTGGCGGCTTCGATGGGGATGCCCTGCTGCAGCGTGATCACCTGCCTGACGGTGCTGCCCGCGGCCGGTTCGATGTCGCCGCGCTTCATGTTCTTGACCGGGACATTGCGTTTGATCAGGCGCGTCTGCAGCACGTCCCAGACGGACTCGAGCTTGAAGTTGTCTTCGGCGGTCAGCGTCAGCGTGCTGGCTTTCTGATCGAGATCGATCGCCGCAATCGATCCCTTGAAGTCGAAGCGCTGGCCGATCTCCTTGCGCGCCTGGTTCACGGCGTTGTCGACTTCCGGCATTTCGATGGTGGATGTGACGTCGAAGGAATACGTGGCAGCCATCGATAAATCCTACCCCGGACGAACCGAATGGTCGTCGCCGAAATATCTATGGATGGCAGCGGAGGGGGGACACGTAGTCTGAAAATGTGACGCTGTTTCCGTTCGCGGAGTACTGGTGGTTTTATGGCGGCTTCACACTATTCGTGCTCGCCATGCTGGCGATCGATCTCGGCGTCTTTCATCGCCGTGAGCATGCCGTCAGCGTGCGCGAGGCGGCACGGTGGAGCGCGGTCTGGATCTCGCTGGCGCTGGTGTTCAACGTCTTCCTCTATCAGTTCACCGCCGCCAGGTTCACACCCGAGATCGCTGCCGAGATCGCTCTCGAATTCCTCGCCGGCTACGTTGTCGAATACACGCTCTCGATCGACAACATGTTCGTGTTCGTGGTGATCTTCTCGTTCTTTTCGGTGCCGTCGCACTTGCAGCATCGAGTGCTGTTCTACGGCATCCTTGGCGCGCTGGTGTTCCGCGCGATCTTCATCGCGCTCGGCTCGGTCCTGCTGTCATACCACCTCATCGTGATCCTGTTCGGAGTCATCCTGATCGCGACCGGCGTGCGCATGCTGTTTCACGATCCGGGCGAGACGTCGCCCGATCGCAATCCGCTGGTGCGGCTGACCAGGCGGATCCTGCCGGTCACCGACGGATTTCACGGCAAGCACTTCTTTGTTCGCATCGATCGCCGGTGGCATGGCACGCCGCTGCTGCTGGCGCTGGTGGCGATCGAGATGAGCGACATCGTGTTTGCGATCGATTCGGTGCCGGCGATCTTCGCGCTGACCAGCGAGCCGCTGATCGTCTTCACGTCGAACGTGTTCGCGATCCTCGGCCTGCGATCGCTCTATTTCGTGCTCGCGGCGGCGGTGGTCAAGTTCACGCTGCTGCGCTTCGGCCTCGCAGGCGTCCTGATCTTCATCGGCCTGAAGATGGCGTGGCTCAACCCGTTTCCCATCACCTGGTCGCTGGCGATCATCGCGGCGATGATCGGCGGGTCGATTGTGGCGTCGCTCGTTGTCGGACGTAGAATCAGCTGAGTGGCGAATCATCCGGCACGCAGCGGCGCTCCAGGGATCCGCGAAGTCTCGATCCTGAGGCAGGGCCAGGCTGCGGCCGAGCGCGACAGCGTGGCGGTCGAGGAGCCGATGGAGGTGCGCGTCAATGGCGTGAGCTTCGCGGTGATCATGCGCACGCCCGGGGCGGATCGCGATCTGGCGGCCGGCTTCCTGCTCGCCGAGGACGTGATTCGCAGTGCCGACGAGATCGGCACGATTGAACACTGTCAGGACGTCGAAGACGAGGGCCGCGGCAACACGATCAACGTGACGGTCACCGGCGAGGCGGCGGAGCGGCTCGACGCGCGCCTCGGCGAGCGTCGTCAGGTCACCATGACGTCGGCATGCGGCATGTGTGGCCGCCGCACCATCGAATCGCTGCAGTCACGCGTCGCCGCGGTGCGTGGCGACTGGACGGTCAGCGCGGACATCATCGCCACGCTGCCGAATCGATTGCGCGCCTCGCAGGCGGTGTTCGAATCGACGGGCGGTTTGCATGCCGCGGGGTTGTTCGATCGCTCTGGCACGCTGCAGATGTCGGCCGAGGATGTTGGCCGCCACAATGCCGTCGACAAGATCGCCGGTCGCACCTTGCTCGAGGGCAAGCATCCGCTCGACACCTCGATCCTGCTGGTGTCGGGGCGCACGTCGTTTGAGTTGGTTCAGAAAGCGCTGCTGGCCGGCGTCCCAGTGATCGCGGCGGTCTCCGCGCCGTCGAGTCTCGCCGTCGATCTTGCGAAGCAGTCGAACATCACGCTCTGCGGCTTCGTCCGCGGCCCCCGTTTCAATATCTACTCCCACCCGCACCGGATAGGTTGAATTTTTTCCACCCTCAAGTTCGCAAGAATGTTGACAGGTTGAATTTGGGGTCAGACCCCGTATTCAACCTAGTGTCTGACAGACCGGGCACCAGTAGGTGGACCGTGCTTCCAGACCCGTCTTCTTCATCTCGATGGGCGTGCCGCACTTGCGGCACGGCTTGCCGCGGCGGCCGTAGACCCACAGGCTCTCGTCATGTTCGGTCGCGGGATTCAGCTGCCGCAGGTTGCGATAGGTCTGGATGCTCGGGGAGGTGCCGTCGACGACGTTGTCTTTGAGGACCCCGCGGGCGATGTCCAGCATGCGCTCGAGCGTCGCGGCGGGCACGGCGCTCGACGGCGTGTCGGGGTGCACGCCGGACATGAACAGCACCTCCGATTTGTAGACGTTCCCGATCCCGGCGACGATCCGTTGATCGAGCAGCGTTGGCGCGATCGCGCGATGGCCGCTGGCGACGATGCGGCGGATCGCTTCGTCGCGATCGAAGCTCTCGCCGAGCAGGTCCGGTCCCAGCTCCGCCACCGGGCCGCGTTTCTCCAACTGCGCCGGCGTCACGAACTCCGCCACCGGCACGTTGAACGCAACCGCCACCCAGTCCGCGGTGTCGATGCGGATCCGCATCGCATGCTCGCCCCGCCACCATCGCTCGCCATGACGATACAGATGCCACGATCCGTTCATGCGCATGTGCGTGCGCAGGATCAAGTCACCGCTGAAGACGATCAGCAGGTGCTTGCCGACGGATTCACACTTCTCGATCGTGCGGCCGACGATCGGCGTGTCGACATTGACGCGATCGAGGTGCGCGTACGCGGTTTCGAAACGAGTGACGACGTGGCCCGAGAGCACGCGGTGCAGCGAGCGCGCCGCGCGGAATATGGTGTCGCCCTCAGGCATCTTCGTCCGCGATCTCTTCGCCTTGTAATCGCAAGGGCCGTCGCGGCACCCGCAGTTGCAGGCCCATCGCGGTCGACGCGAAGCCGGCTTCGAGCAGGAAGTGGCTGGCGGGATCGTCGATGGCCGGCTTGCCGTTGATGTCTTCGATCAGCCATCCGCGCCTGCCGTCTGGCGCGCGTTGGGCAATCGCGACGAGCTCGCGCGCCATGGCCCGGCCGATCTTCGATCGCTCGGGCTCATCGTCCGGCACGCACACGATCAACTGCCGATCGCCGCGGCCGATCCACGCCGCGGCACGGCCGTTGACGATGATCACGCGCGCGCCGGCGGTCCGCGTCGCACCACGTGAATCCGTAGCGGTGGTCATGGGCCAGGGAATGAGCACGCCGAATGGATTCGCTGGATCAGTGGCCGACATCGTCACGGTGACGATCTCATCGCGATCGTCGCGCAGGTCGCGCAGCAGATCGACCGCGCCCGGCTGCGCGAATTGCGCAGCGCCGAGACCCGCGACGAAATAGCCGCGGCGGATGCGTCCGGTCTCTTCGAGACGGCGGAGCACCGGATACATCGACGAGAATCCGCCGGGCAGCTGCTCGATCGCCGTCACATCGCGCGTGACCACGCCGTGCCGGACCAGCAGTTGATTCGCCATCGCCGCCGCCCACGTCGTCGTCGATGCGGACGGGGAGGGCACGAGCGTCCATCGGCCTTCCGCGGAGGGCGGAATCAGCCGTCGCGATCGAAATGTCGTGCCTTTGCCGGGACGCCGCGTTCGCTCTGGAGGAGACGAATACGCGCGCAACGCATGCAGCGTGTCGTTGGTCAGCAATCCCTTCCACACCAGATCCCAGATCGCGTCGACGGTCTCCTGCGGAAATCCGCCGCCCGCCGCTTCGTGCAGCGGACCGAAGAACGACGCGCCATGGCGATGCAGAAACGCGACGATCTGCGTTTCGCGCCCGCTCAATCCCTCGGTCTTTTTCCCACCGAGCGCATCGGGAGGCAGCAGCGTGGCGATGTGATCGGTGAGATAGAGCGCGATGCGGCCATCGCGATCGCCCAGTGGCTCGACGCCGGTCCAGGTGACCTCGCCCGCGCCAAGCAGCGTGTCGAGCATCGCCGGCGAGTAATCGCGCACTCGGGCCGAAAGGATCTCGGTGTCGAGGACCGATGCGGCGATCGGCACGCCCTGCAGCTGCTCGATCACGTCGAGCAGGCCGTCAAGGCCGTATCGCGGCCGCGCCAGCGCATGCCAGCCGACGAGAAAGCGCCCGAGCGCCGCCGATTCAACCGGCTCGACTTCCTGCCGCAGGCGCGCCAGCGAGCGCTGCCGCACGGTGCGCAGCACTTCGACATCGCACCACTCGCGGCCGCGGCCGCCGGGCCTGAACTCGCCGTCGACGATTCGGCCGCCGGACATCAGGCGTTGCAGCGCCGCATCGATCACGGCCACGCCGAGGCCGAGGCGCGCGCCGACGTCCTTGCTCGTAAATGGTCCATGCGTGCGCCCGAAGCGCCGCACGAGATCGATGACCGGATCGGCGACAGGCTCGAGCAGCGTGACCGGTAATCCCGGGGGCAACGGCACGCCGATCGCATCGCGGTAGCGCGCGGCATCCTCGACCGCGATGATCCGCTCCTCGCCGGCGATGCGGACGACGAGCGCGCGACGCGTCTTCACGAGCTCGTCGATCGCCGGTGCTGCGACGCCAGGCTCGCTGCGCGCGTCGATCTCCGCGCGCGTCATGTCGCCGAGGCGCAGCAACAGATCGTGGACCGCATCGGTGGATCGCGCGTGAAAGCGGGCGGGGAGGTGCTGCAGCTCCTGCTCGAGCGTGTCGAGGACCGATTCATCGAGCAGATCGCGCAGCTCGGTGTCGCCGATCAGGTCGCGCAACTGCGACTGATCCACCGAGAGCGCCTGCGCGCGCCGCTCCGCCAGCGGCGCGTCGCCGTCGTAAATATAGTTGGCGACGTATCCGAACAGCAGCGAAGCCGAAAACGGCGAGGGCTTCTGCGATTCGACGTTGATCACGCGCAGCGATCGGCTGCGCACACGCCGGCAGATGTCGGTCAGCGCCGGCAGATCGAAAATGTCGCGCAGGCATTCGCGATAGGTTTCGAGAATGATCGGGAACGATCCGAATCGCGCCGCCACCGCGAGCAGGTCCGAGGCGCGCTTGCGCAATTGCCACAGCGGCGCGCGCGCGCCCGGGCGGCGGCGGGGCAGCAGCAATGCGCGTCCCGCCGCTTCGCGGAAGCGCGCGGAAAACATCGCCGTCGATCCCAGCTGCCGGACGACGAGCCGCTCGACTTCGTCGGGATCCGGCAACAGCAACGAGGTATCCGGCGGACGCTCGCCGTCCGGATACCTCACCACGAACCCATCGTCGGACCACATCACCTCGACGTCGAGGCCGGCTTCGTCGCGGATGCGCGCCGTCGCCGCCATCGCCCACGGCGCATGGACGCGGCTGCCGAGCGGCGACAGCACCGCGACGCGCCAGTCGCCGAGATCGTCGCGCGAGCGCTCGATGACGATGGTGCGATCGTCCGGCACGGCGCCGGCGGCGGCGAACTGCTCGTCGAGATAGGCGATCAGGTTCGCGGCCGCCTTCGCATCGAGCCCGTGATCCTGTTCGAGCAATGCAATCGCCGCGGCCGGATCCTCCTTGCGCAGCTCGCGAATCAGCTTGCCGATCGCCATGCCGAGCTCGACCGGCCGGCCGGGACCCTCGCCCTTCCAGAACGGCATCTTGCCCGGCTCGCCCGGCGCGGGCGACACCATGACGCGATCGTGCGTGATTTGATCGATGCGCCACGTCGATGCGCCCAGCAGGAACGTTTCACCGGCGCGCGCTTCGAAGACCATTTCCTCGTCGAGCTCGCCGACGCGCGCCTTGTCCTTGTCGGCGCCGGTGAGGAACACGCCGTAGAGTCCGCGATCCGGAATCGTGCCCGCATTCGCGATCGCCACGCGCTTGGCGCCCTGCCGCGCCATCACCATGCCGTTGACTCGATCCCAAGTGACTCGCGGCCGGAGTTCGGCAAATTCATCGGATGGATAGCGGCCCGACAGCATGTCGAGCACGCCGTCGAAGATCGGTCGGGACAGCTCAGCGAACGGCGCCGCCGATCGGACGGTGCGATACAGATCGTCGACCGACCATCGCTCCATCGACGCCATCGCGACCAGTTGCTGCGCCAGCACGTCGAGCGGGTTGCGCGGATAGCGTGACGATTCCACTTTGCCCTGGCGCATCGCGGCCGTCACGGCGGCGCACGCGACCAGGTCGCCGCGGAATTTCGGGAAGATGATGCCTTCGCTCACCTGGCCGACGCTGTGACCGGCGCGGCCGATGCGCTGCAGGCCGCTCGCCACCGACGGCGGCGCTTCGATCTGAATCACCAGATCGATCGCGCCCATGTCGATGCCGAGCTCGAGCGAGGAGGTGGCCACGAGGGCGCGTAACTGGCCGGCCTTCAGCAGATCCTCGATCTCCGTGCGCTGCGCGCGCGCCAGCGATCCGTGATGCGCGCGCACCAGCGGCTCGCCGGCGATCTCGTTGAGCGCGCCGGCCAGCCGCTCCGCGAGCCGGCGGCTGTTCACGAACAGCAGCGTCGATCGATGCGCGCGGATCAGCTCGACGAGACGCGGGTGAATCGAGCTCCAGATCGATTGCGCCACCGGCCCCTGTGAGGCGGGCCCACTCGGCTGCTCGACGGGCTTGCCCATCGCCGCCATGTCTTCGACCGGCGTCTGCACGCTGATCGACAACTGCTTCGGCGCGCTCGCATCGATGATCGTGACGTCTCGGTACGTGACCTTGCGATCGTCCTCGAACTCGTCATGAACAGATTCCGTGAAATCCGTTTTTGTCTTGGTCTTTGAAGTCTTAGCCTTCGTGTTCTTCGTGTCCTTCGTGGTGGCCTTTGCATTGTGAGCACCACCCAGGTAGCGAGCCACTTCATCGAGCGGCCGCTGCGTCGCCGACAGCCCGATGCGCTGAATCGGATTCGTCGCGATCCGCTCCAACCGTTCGAGCGACAACGCCAGGTGGGCGCCGCGCTTGGTCGCCACCATCGCGTGGATCTCGTCGATGATCACCGTCTCGACGGACTTCAGGCTCTCGTGTGCGTTCGACGTCAGCAGCAGGAACAGCGATTCCGGCGTCGTGATCAGGATGTCCGCCGGTGTCCGCTGAAATCTCGCGCGCTCCGACGCCGGCGTATCGCCGGTGCGCACCGCAATCGCCGGCGGATGGAAGGGGGTACCCTTCGCCGCCGCCATGTTGGAGATGCCCGCCAGCGGGGCGCGCAGGTTGCGCTCGACGTCCACGGCCAGCGCCTTGAGCGGAGAAATATAGAGAACGCGGCAGCGCGCCGCCGGCTCAGGCGGCGTTTCAAACATCAGCCGGTTGAGCGACCACAAGAACGCGGTCAGCGTCTTGCCGCTGCCCGTCGGCGCGAGGATCAGCGTCGATTCGCCGCGTGCGATCGCCGGCCAGCCGCGCTTCTGCGGCGCAGTTGGCTCGGCAAAGACGGCGCTGAACCACTCGGCGACCGCCGGATGGAAATCCTTCACCTACATATCTAATTACAATTCGGTGCATGAGGTGCAAGAAGTACACCTGCTATAATCTGAAGATTCATGGGTGATGCCGGAGAAGGACTGATCGACGCTGAAGCGCGCTTGCAAGAGCGCATGGATGAACTCGAGGAGGCCCGCAAGGTCGCAAAGGATCGCGGACCGAAGGTCGACCCCGAGCACGTGAGGCAGGTGGAATCGCTTCGCCTCGCGAAGATCGAACTGCAGCGGCAGGCGGAAACGACCACGCATGCAGCCCGCAAGGATCAAATCGGACAGGCGATCGCGGAGATCGATCGACGCCTGGCTGAGATGAACAAGAAGAAGTAGATCTCGGATCTCGGATTTCGGATCTCAGATTTAGCAAAGGGCCTTCAGGTCGTTCGCGAATTCGAGCGGCGTGGCGGGCCTTTTTTCTTTTTCGTAGGCAATCGCCCGGCCGATCACGGCGGCGAGTTCCGGCGGCATGCCGCTCGTATCGACTTTCCCTTCAACCTGTTTCATGCCGATGTCCCAGAGCGACGAGCCCGCGAAGGGCAGCCGCGCCGTCAGCATCTCGTAGGCCATGACGCCCAGGCTGAACACGTCGGCGCGCGCGTCGACCGCTTCGCCGCGTAGTTGTTCGGGCGGCATATACGACGGCGTGCCCACGATCGTCCCTGCCACTGAAATCGACCCGCCCGTGCCGGTCTCCATGTTCGTCACCTTGGCGACGCCGAAGTCCACCACCTTGGGGCCGGTGCCGGCATCCGGCAGCAGGATGTTTTCCGGCTTGAGATCGCGATGGAAGATGCCGGACTTGTGCGCGATCTCGACGCCGCCGCAAATGCCGGTCATCAGCGCCGACATCCGCGATGGCGCCAGGCGCCCCTCGCGTTTCAGCAGCCGCCGCAAGTCCTCGCCGAGGATGAACTCCATCACGAGGAAGGCCGCGCCGTCGGCCAGGTTGCCGTAGTCGTAGACCGTCACGATCGACGGATGCTGCAGCCGCGCGACGATTTTCGATTCGCGGTTGAAGCGCTCGCGCGAATCGGGATTGGCGATCAGATCGGCGCGCACCACCTTGATCGCGACCGGCCGCTCGAGTCGCAGGTCCCACGCGCGGAACACCGCGCCCATGCCGCCCTGGCCGATCACCGAGTCGACGCGGTACTTGCCGTCGACGACGGCGCCGACGCTGATCCCCGAGCCGCTGCTGCCGCCGGCGACGACGGTTGGCGTGAATGTTTGCGTTGGTGCCGCGTCCGCGCCGGACGCCGCCGAGCCCCCGGCCGCCATGCTGGAGCCTGCCTGCCTGCGCAAACGCGAGAGGTCCAGCGCCACGCCCATCTGCACCGCGATGCCGCGCAGCAATTCCCGATCTTCCGGCGTGTAGGGTTCTTCCGATCGTTTCGGCCCGAGGGCGATCGCGCCGATCAGCGGCCGCGGCTCGCTGCCGCCGGCGAAGATCGGCACCAGCAGTGCGGCGTGAATCGAGGCGAGCCACGCTCGATCGGCCGGAGGCACCCGCGCCACCGGCGATTGCTCATCGTCCAGGAAGATCTCGAGCGGCTTGTCGGACCATCGCAGCAGCGTGATCACGCCGCTGTCCGCGGCGAGCGGCGTCACGTCGACGCGCAGCGACGACACCGGCAGGAACGGCGCGGGGTTCGATCCGTGCGCCGAATCCGATGCGAGGACCGCCAGCGATTCGGGATGCAGCGCGGTGTCGATCTGCGTCGCGACCATCGACACGAGCTCGCGCGAATCCGCTTCGTAGGGCACGCGGCCCGCGAGCGAGACGAGGATTTCGCGCGCGTCGTACTCGGTGCGGAAAAAGCGCTGATCGAGCCAGCGCTGGGCCGCAACGCGGTACTTCAGGCCGAGGCCGAGCATGGCGAGGAAGAACAAGTAGAACAGCGGCCGTCCGTTGACGATCATCGACAGCGACATGTCGCGCTGCTGCACCAGCGACGCGACGAGCGCGACGATCGGCAGCGCCACGAGCACCGTCAGTGTCCGGCGCGCGAACGCGTACTGCAGGCTGCGCCGCAGGATGGTGCGCGGACTGAACACGTGCTCGACCGCCACCGCATAGGGCAGGCCGAACGCCGGCAGCAGCACGATCGCCGTCAGCAGCGCCTCGATCACCCACGGCACTTCGACCGGCATGCCGAGCAGGCCGAGCACGATCGGAATCCCGGTCTTCAACGCGTACGCGAACACCGCCGGCACTCCGGTGAACACGACGATTTGAATGCGGCGTCGCTCGTCCGCATCGAGATTGATGCGATAGCGCGCGATGCCTTCGACGACGATCAGCACGTTGGCGGCGAGCGGGAGCGCGAACGCGGCCTCGAACGTCCAGCCGCGCATCGCGATCCACGTGAGCGCCGGCAGCGTCGCGTCCGATCCCAGCAGGAACACCGCGGTCACCACGCCGATCACGAACATCGGGATGGCGGCGGCGATCACGGCGGGGATGATCCACTTGTGCCGATCGAGCGTGTCGGCGCGGCTCGGGAAATAGAGGACGGCGAGTCCGATGATCGGAAATGACAGCGCGGTGATCAACCAGTTGAAGACCAGGAGCAGCGGACCGATGAACGGGACGGTCATTTCCGCGCCGAGCAGCGGACCGCTGTTAGCCGTCGCGGTGGCGAGCATCGCCAGCGTCGTGAGGGTGGCGGTCGTGCCGCGTGCGCCAAGCAACACGAGCACGAGGGCGCCCGCAATGAACGCCGTCATTTGCGCAAGGGGAGCGACATGCTGCCGGAGCCAGGCGCTCCAGGGCGGATCCTCCATCGCCCAGATCGCCGGCTGATTGAGCGTGACCGCGCGCGTCGTCCCGCTTGCCCTGAGCGAAGTCGAAGGGCTGGCTTCGGCGACCTCGAGGTTCAGCGTCTCGCCGGGCGCGATGCGGTGCACATTGCGCCACACGCGCAGCGCGTCCGATCCATCCGGCGGGAATCCGTTATCGAGTCCGATCCGCGAGGCGGGCAGCGTGAGGCCGCGGACGCGATCGCCCGGCTGCATGCCGGCGCGGTCGGCGGCGCCGCCGGGGAACACGCGCTGCACGGTGACCGCGGCGCCGGACGCGTCGCGCACGTTGGGAGGACGAATCACCGCCACCGGACGCGGCACGGCGAGCGTGCCCATCACCATGTCGCCCGACAACGCGAGCCCCGCACCGGCCGGCCACAAGTGCGGGCGCAGTACGAACGCCTGGAGGCCGAGCGTGATCAGGGAAATCGCCATCACCGCGCCGATTAGGGCGCGTTCGGTCGACAGGCGCATGCGCGCCAATTGTAGTGGGAGAGCATGTGATATCCTTCACAAGCGTCCTGATCCGCCTTCGCGGCATGGCTATTCCCGCCGCTCCGGCGGGACAAGCGTGACATAATTTTTCAGGCGCAAAGCGATATGGGCTGGGGCGGAATTCTTCTGTTGGCGGTCATCGGAGTCGGATTCGGCATCGTCTCCGTGGTGATCTCGCGTTTCCTCGGGCCCCGCAATCCCACTCCTGAAAAACTCGCGGCCTATGAATGCGGCATGCCGCCGGTGGGCGACGCGCGCGAACGGCAGTCGGTGAAGTTCTACATGATCTGCATGATCTTCCTGCTGTTCGACATCGAAATCGCGTTCCTTGGACCGTGGGTGCTCGCGCTGCGCGACCTGCGCTGGCCGGGATTCTTCCAGATCGTCGTCTTCTTCCTGATCCTGTTCGTGGGCTACGTCTACATCTGGCGCAAAGGTGTGCTCGATTGGGGCCCCGAATACGATCCCGATTACAAGCACGCGCCGAAGCCCGGCCCCGCCGTGGTAAAGAGATATCGATATGGGACTCGAAACTGAATACGAAATCCCCGTCCTCACGACCTCTGCTGAATTCATGATCCAGTGGGCGCGCCGCTCGGCGATCTGGCCGGTGGCGTTCGGCCTGGCCTGCTGCGCGATCGAGATGATGGCGACGGGCGCCGGCCGCTACGACATGGCCCGCTTCGGCGCCGAGGTGTTCCGCGGCTCGCCGCGGCAAGCAGATCTGATGATTATCGCGGGAAGATTATCGCGCAAGATGGCGCCGGCCATGCGCCGCATCTACGACCAGATGCCCGAGCCGAAATGGGTGATCTCGATGGGTGCCTGCGCGTCGTGCGGCGGCGTGTTCGACAACTACGCCATCGTGCAGGGCGCGGATCAAGTGGTGCCGGTCGACGTGTTCATTCCCGGCTGCCCGCCGCGCCCGGAGGCGCTCATCTACGGCATCGTGCAACTGCAGAAGAAGATCGCCGCCTCGAAGCTCGATCAGACGCCGAAAGTCCGCATCGCATGACCGCTGAAGAAATCATTGCCGCGATCGCTCCGGCGGTACCCGGTGCGACGTACGAGGCGCTTGTCTCGACGGACGCCGCTGTAACGCCGACGATTCTCGTGCCGCGCGAGCACATCCTCGCGACGTGCCAGGCGCTGCAAGGGTCCGGCCTCGAGTACGTCGCGTTCTCGGACGTGACCGCGGTGGACTTCCATCCCAATCGCTCGCCCCGTCTCGACGTCGTGTATCACCTGGTGTCGCCGCATCGCCGCCAGCGCGTGCGGTTGAAGGTGCGCATGGCCACCGAGGAGTCGATCCAGTCGCTGACGTCGCTGTTTCCCGGCGCCGGCTGGCCCGAGCGCGAGCTCTACGATCTGTTCGGCATCGTTTTCGACGGCCACCAGGATCTGCGCCGCCTGATGATGCCCGAGGACTGGGAAGGCTATCCGCTTCGCAAGGACTATCCGGTGCAGCTTCGCAAGGACGCGCAGACCTACATGCCGCTGCAGGTCACCGAAGAAGAGTTCAAGGCGAACATGGAGCGCGATCGCTATCAGCGTCAGACTTCGCCGGCGGGCAAGAAGTGAGCCGGCTTCGTCTGGACAAGGGGCGTTAGTCCGTGAGCGACCAGCGGGCGGCGCACGTCGTTCGCGCGCTCAAGGAAACGGCGGCTGCGCACGAACGGATGGCGGGCGACGTTTCTGCCGTCGTCGAGGCCGCGGATGTGATTGCGGCGGCGTTGAAGAACGGCCGCACCGTGCTGGTGTTCGGCAACGGCGGCAGCGCCGCCGACGCGCAGCACTTCGCGGCGGAGCTGGTCGGCCGCTACGAGAAGGAACGGCAGGCGTGGCCGGCGGTCGCGTTGACCACGGACACGAGCGCGCTGACGGCGATCGGCAACGACTACGGCTTCGAGCGCGTGTTCGCGCGGCAGATCGAAGCGCTGGGCCGGAAGGGCGATGTTGCGATCGGCATCAGCACGAGCGGGAAGTCGGCGAACGTGCTGCGTGCCCTGGAAACGGCGAACGATCGCGGATTGATCACGATCGCGCTGACCGGCCGTGGCGGCGAGGCGGGCAGGATTGCGAAGCATCATGTCGCGGTCCAGGAAGATCGCACCGCGCGCGTGCAGGAAGTTCATGCAACGTTGTTGCACGTGATTTGTGAGTTGGTTGAGAAAGAGCTCAATGGCTGATTTGCGAACGGAAACGATGACCGTCAACATGGGGCCTCAGCACCCCAGCACGCACGGCGTGCTGCGCCTGGTGCTCGAGCTCGATGGCGAGACCGTCGTGTCCGTGTCGCCGACGGTTGGCTTCCTGCATACCGGCATCGAGAAGACGTGCGAGCAGAAGAAGTGGCAGCAGGTGATCCCGCTCGTCGAGCGCATGGATTACCTCGGCGCGCAGTCCAACAGCCTGGCGTTCTGCCTCTCGGTCGAGCGCATGCTCGGCATCGACACCGAGATGCCGGCGCGGGTCAGCGCGATCCGCGTGCTGATCGCCGAGCTGCAGCGCATCAGCAGCCACCTGGTGTGGTTCGGCACGCACGCCATGGAGATCGGCGCCATCACCGGCCTGCTCTACGCGCTCCGCGAGCGCGAGCAGATCATGAACCTCAACGAGCTGATGGCGGGGTTCCGGTTCTTCCCGAGCTTCATCCGCGTCGGCGGCCTGCGCGAGGACATCCCGCGCGGCTTCAAGGAAGCCTGCGCGGACTTCCTTGGCAGGTTCCCCGGCAAGCTCGATGAGTACGAGACGCTGATCACGAAGAACCCGATCTGGCTCGATCGCACCCGCGGCGTCGGCGTGATTTCCTACGAGGACTGCTGCAAGTGGGGTCTGTTCGGCCCGATCGCGCGCGCCGCCGGCGGCGACTACGACGTGCGCCGCGCCTTCCCGTACATCGGCTACGAGACCTACGACTTCGACGTGATCGGCGCGTCGAACGGCGACGTCTACGATCGCTACATCACGCGCGTCGCGGAGATGCGTGAGAGCGTCAAGATCTGCAACCAGGCGCTCGAGCGCATCGATCCGGTCGGCCCCTGGGCCGTCAACGACAAGCGCATCGTGCCGCCGCCGAAGGATCAGGTGTATACGGAAATGGAAGCGCTCATTCAGCACTTCCTGATTTATTCGCAGGGCTTCAAGGTCCCCGCGGGCGACGCCTACGTGCCGGTCGAAGGGCCGCGCGGCGAGCACGGCTGTTACGTGGTGTCGGACGGCACCAACCGCCCGTGGCGCGTGCACATGCGCGCGCCCGGACTGTATGCCTGCCAGGCGCTGCACAAGTTCGTTGTCGGCGGCATGATCGCGGACGTCATCGCGGTGATTGGCTCGCTCGACGTGGTGATGGGAGACGTGGATCGATGAGCTTTCATCCCACGATGCCGTACGGCACGGAGCAGTGGCATCGCTCGATGCGGGCGACGCTGCCCGAGGGGCCCGAGTTTTCGTACACGCCGGAGAACCGCGCGAACTTCGAAGCGTTCGCGTCGCACTACGCGCCGGAGAATCGCGTCTCCGCGGTGCTGCACGCGCTGTATCTCGTGCAGGAGCAGCAGGGCTACATCAGCAACAACGCGGTGCGTCACGTCGCGCAGGTGATTGGCTGCACCACCGCCGAAGTCGAAGACGTCGTCTCGTACTACGTGATGTTCCACCGCGGCCCGGTGGGCAAGTACGTGCTGCAGGTGTGCACCACGCTGTCGTGCGCGCTCGCCGGCGCCGAGCGCGTCGTCGAAGAGCTGCAGAGCAAGCTGGGCATCACGGTCGGCGAGACCGATCCGACCGGCATGTTCACGATCCAGCAGATGGAATGTCTCGGCGCCTGCGATCGCGCGCCGGTGATGATGGTGAACAACGATCACTGGCACGAGCATCTCAAGCCGGAGCAGGTGAGCGGCCTCGTCGATCGCATGAAGACCAGCGGCGTCAAGGCGCTCAGCAACTGCTACCTGTGCGAGCAGCGCGTCAACGAAGGCAAGAACACCACGACGCCCGCGAAAGCGAAGGCGTTGCCGGACTACGAGCCGGTGCTCACGAAGTTCGCATATACGCCCGGCGGCGCAGAGCTCGATCACTACATCAAGAATCAATCGGGATACGAGGGCCTCAAGAAGGCGTTGAAGATGACGCCGGAAGCGGTCATCGAGGACGTCAAGAAGTCAGGACTCCGCGGCCGCGGCGGCGCCGGCTTCCCGACCGGCCTCAAGTGGCAGTTCGTCGACAAGAAGTCGCCGAAGCCGAAATACATCGTCTGCAACGCCGACGAGAGCGAGCCCGGCACCTTCAAGGATCACCTCTTGATGGAGCGCAATCCCCACCTATTGGTGGAGGGTTGCCTGATCGGCTGCTACGCGATCGGATCGAAAGCCGCCTACATCTACATTCGCGGGGAGTTCTATCACCTGTTCCCGACGATGCAGAAGGCGATCGAGGACGCGCGCAAGGCCGGCTTCCTCGGCAAGAACATTCTCGGCTCGGGCTTCGATTGCGAGGTCTACCTGCATCGCGGCGCCGGCGCGTATGAAGCCGGTGAGGAAACCGCGCTGCTCGAATCGCTCGAAGGCAAGCGCGCGCAGCCGCGATTCAAGCCGCCATTCCCGGCGGTCGAAGGCGCGTGGAAATGCCCGACCGCCGTCAACAACGTCGAGACGCTGTGCAACGTGCCGCTGGTGATGACGCGCGGCGCCGAGTGGTATGCGTCGCTTGGTCCCGAGAAGAACGGCGGGCCGAAACTCTTCTGCGTGAGCGGCGCCGTCAAGCGTCCTGGTGTGTTCGAAGCGCCGATGAAGGTCACGTTGAAGGAGCTGATTTACGACTACGCCGGCGGGCCGCCCGATGGCCATCACATCAAGGCCGTCATTCCAGGTGGATCGTCGGTGCCGATCCTGATGCCGGATCAGATCGACATTCCCGCAAGCTTTGACGATGTGCAGAAAGCGGGATCGCTGCTCGGCTCCGCGGCGATCATGGTGCTCGACGAGACCACCGACATGGTGTGGCTGGCCGAGAACCTGCTGCATTTCTATCGCCACGAATCGTGCGGCAAGTGCACGCCGTGCCGTGAAGGCACCGACTGGCTGTATCGCCTGCTGCATCGCATGACGCAGGGCAAGGCGACCGAGAAGGACATCACGCTGCTCCAGAGCGTGGCCAACCAGATCAACGGCAAGACGCTGTGCGCGTTCGGCGATGCGGCGGCGACGCCGGTGCTGACCACGCTCAAGTGGTTCAAGCCGGAGTTCGAAGCCTACGTGAAGGGCAATCCGCCCGCGCCCGCCAGCTACCGCGGGCGCTCGTCACATTCCGCCGAGGCTTCGGCGGACGAAGAAGTAGGGACCCACTAGTGGGCGGACTCATCCAAACGCTGACGTCGCCGCCCGTCAACTGGTACATCGCCTACGGCATCATCGTCGCCATTGTTTTTGGCGGCCTGCAGGGCATGGCGGCGGTGATGGTCTACGCCGAGCGCAAAGTTGCAGCCTTCATGCAGCAGCGCTACGGCCCGTATCTCGTTGGCCCGAAGGGCCTGTTCCAGCCGGTCGCCGACATCCTCAAGCTGTTCTTCAAGGAAGAGCTGAGGCCGAAGGCCGCCGACGCATTCCTGTTCTCGCTCGCGCCGATCATCTCGGTGGCCGCGGCATATCTGGCGTTCGCGCCGATTCCGTTCGGGCCGCCGTCGACGTTCTTCGGCCTGCTCGACGAGCCGATTCCGCTGATGATCGCCGACGTCAACGTCGCCGTGCTCGTGATTTTCGCGGTGGCATCGATGGGCGTCTACGGCATCGTGCTCGCCGGCTGGGCGAGCAACTCGAAATACTCGCTGCTCGGCGGCCTGCGCAGCTCGGCGCAGATGATCAGCTACGAGCTCGCCTACGGCATCGCCCTCGCGACGCTGGTGCTGATGGCCAACTCGATGTCGCTGCACGAGATCGTCGACGCGCAGCAGGGCTACTGGCACCTGTTCGGCGTGCCGGTCGCCCCTCGCTGGTACATCTTCCCGCAGCTGATTGGCTTCGCCGTCTTTGCCTGCGCCGGCGTGGCGGAGACCAATCGCGCGCCGTTCGACTTTCCCGAAGCGGAACAGGAGCTCGTCGCCGGCTATCACACCGAATACAGCTCGATGCGCTTCGCGATGTTCTTCATGGCGGAGTACATCAACATGGTGACGGTCTCGGCCGTCGCCACGAACCTGTATCTCGGCGGCTGGCATGGCCCGTTGATCCCCGAGAGCTTCGGCGTGCTCTGGTTCCTGATCAAGCTTGGCTTCCTACTGTTCGTCTACCTGTGGCTGCGCTGGACGCTGCCGCGGTTCCGCTACGACCAGCTGATGGCGTTCGGATGGAAGGTGTTGTTGCCGCTGGCAACGCTGAATCTCATCGCCACGGCCGCGGGGGTGCTCTACTTTGGCCTCTGACGCGGTGCTCTTCTACATTTTCGCCGCCGTCACGGTGATCGGCTCGCTGATCGTCGTGTCGCAGCGCAATCCGGTCTACAGCCTGATCTCGCTGGTCGGCGCGTTCTTCGGCCTGTGCGGCCTCTACGTGCTGCTCGAGGCGCCGTTCCTCGCGGTGGTGCAGATCATCGTCTACGCCGGCGCGATCATGGTGCTGTTCCTGTTCGTGGTGATGGTGTTGAACGTGCCGCGTGAGGATGCAGCCGAGTGGGATCGCGCGCACCCCCTGTATCGCCCGATGGCGGTGCGCGTCGGCGGCGCGCTGGCCGTGCTGCTGGCGCTGGAATTCGCGTGGGCGCTGTCACGGACCGCGGGCCTCTCCGCGGGCGTCGGTGACGAGAAGCCGGCCGTGTCCTCGGTCGCCGAGCTGGGCCGCGTCCTCTTCACCGATTACATGTTCGCGTTCGAAGTCACCTCCATCCTGATCATCGCCGCGATGGTCGGCGCCGTCGTGATCGCGCGCAAGAGGGAAGAGTAACCATGCCGATTGGCCATTACCTGGTGCTCTCGGGCCTGCTGTTCTCCATCGGCGCGGCGGGCGTGTTCCTGCGCCGCAACCTGATCACGCTGCTGATGTCGGTGGAGATCATGTTGAACGCCGTCAACCTGACGTTCGTCGCCTTCGGCCGCCAGATCGGCGAGGTCGACGGGCAGATCATCACTTTCTTCGTGATGACCGTGGCGGCCGCTGAAGCGGCGGTCGGTCTCGCGCTCGTCATCGGCCTGTTCCGCCATCGTGAATCGCTCAATCCCGAAGCGTTCACAACCCTGAAGTGGTGATCTGGTGTTAGCACTCATTCCACTGCTTCCGTTCGGCGGCTTCCTGGTCAACGCCTTCCTCGGGAAGCGTCTGCCGAAGTCGATCTCCGGCGGCCTCGCCACCGCGGTGATGGCGATCTCGTTCGTGATCTCGGTGATGCAGGTGCTGGCGCTCGCCGCCATGCCGGCCGAGAGCCGGCAGATCAACCAGACGCTGTTCACGTGGATCACCGCCGGCGATTTCTCGCTCGATCTCGCGCTGCGGCTGGACGCGCTGTCCGCGGTGATGATCCTCGTCGTCACCGGCATCGGCTCGCTGATTCACCTCTACTCGACCTCGTACATGCACGAGGAAACGGATTCCGAGTTCGCGCGGTTCTTCTCGTACCTGAACCTGTTCTGTTTCTTCATGCTGATGCTGGTGCTCGGCTCGAACGTCCTGGTGATGTTCGTGGGCTGGGAGGGCGTCGGCCTCTGTTCGTACCTGCTGATTGGCTATTACTACGAGAAGCCGTCGGCCAACGACGCCGCCAAGAAGGCGTTCGTCGTCAACCGCGTCGGCGACTTCGCGTTCATCCTCGGCACGCTGTTACTCGTCGTCAACTTCAACTCGCTCGACTTCTACACCATCGCGCTGGCGGTGAAGGCGATGCCGCCGGAAGTCACCTTCGGCACGTTGTCGCTGATCACGCTGCTGCTGTTCATCGGCGCCACCGGCAAGTCGGCGCAGATTCCGCTGTATGTCTGGCTGCCGGACGCGATGGAAGGCCCGACGCCGGTGTCGGCGCTCATCCATGCCGCGACGATGGTGACCGCGGGCGTCTATATGATCGGCCGCAACGCGATGCTCTTCGAGCATGCGCCGATCACGCTGACGATCGTGGCGATCATCGGCGCGGCCACGGCGCTCTTCGCCGGCACGATCGGCCTGGTCCAGAACGACATCAAGCGCGTGCTCGCGTACTCGACGGTGTCGCAGCTCGGCTACATGTTCCTGGCGATGGGCGTTGGCGCCTACGGCGCCGGCATCTTCCATCTCTACACGCACGCGTTCTTCAAGGCCTGCCTGTTCCTCGGTTCGGGCGCGGTGATCCACGCGCTGCACGGCGAGCAGGACATCCGCAACATGGGCGGATTGAAGAAGTACATCCCGGTGACCTACTGGACGTTCGTGATCGCCTCGGTGGCGATCGCCGGCGTGCCGTTCCTGTCCGGGTTC
>Ga0207428_10002161_pt1 | contig 19743 bp, 15 predicted proteins | sample RhiMethybrSRZTD1_FD_187600 | JGI IMG/M metagenome (GOLD analysis project Ga0207428, IMG submission 187600) | Populus rhizosphere microbial communities from Tennessee, USA - Rhizosphere MetaG P. TD hybrid SRZTD1 (SPAdes) (version 3) | ecosystem: Host-associated > Plants > Roots > Rhizosphere >...
GAAAGTCGCCATTCGAAGTGTTCTCGTACTGGCAGACGCGCGCCTCAATCACCGGCGCGTCTTTCAGGGACGGTAGACGTCGCGCCAGACAACGCCGGGCCTCGGCCAGTCCTGCACTCGTGACCATGCGATCACCTGTGTCAGGATCGAAGGGCTCGCCGTGTCGATCGACTGCCACCTTTACTCCACGACCTTCAATGTCCGGCAATCCATACGCTTCGTCCTTGAAATCGATCCATGTCGGCAGCGAAGGCGGCGTGAAGCGCGAGTCGCCTGCCGCTGCGCCGAAATAAAAAACTTCCTGACGGGTGGGTTGGATAACTCGTGCCAGGAGATTGGGAAACAATCTTGGCAGCCAGGGTCCGCAGGCGAAGACATAAGCCCCGGCCGAAATTCGCCGGCCCTGCTTCGTGGTGATCATTTCGAGCGTCCGCGCATCTGATTTCGAGCCCGCCAGCGGGACGCGCGTGCTGCTCACATCCATCGCGTCCAGCAAATACTCTGTGCCGTTCCGGATAGCCGCGTGCGCAACTGACTGTACTGCTCGCCGCGCCGACAGCACTCCGCTTTCCTGTTCGAGCATCGCCCAGCCAATCCCTTCAATTCCGATCTGCGGATAGCGTTCAGCGAGTTCGCCTGGCGTCAACTCTACAAACGGAATTCCAACTCGCGCGAGTGTTTGCTCTGTCTCCGTGGCATAGGGATCGTCTTCATGAGCCAGCCAAAGAACGCCCGTCTGATGAAAGATCGTCTCATCCTGCTCCGCGGAAAACTCTTTCCAGATTTGTAAACTTCGCAGGGCTGAGCGCGTGTAGATTTCATCCGCGCCATAACCCATCCGAATGATGCGCGATTCATCGCCTGAAGTTGAGCGGCTGTTGCCCGGGCCGTAGGCGTCAATCAACACAACGCGCTTTCCTGACCGCTGCAGCTGGTAAGCCGACCACGCGCCGAATACTCCCGCGCCGACAACGGCTACGTCATAAGTGCTGCTTGTCATAATTGTTCGCGACTGCGGCTGATCAACTGAGCACAAACTGAGACTTCAAACAGTTCGACTCTTCACCGCGGTTGGTTGGGCTGGCACTCGCCGGAATTGTTGAGTGGGACAAGTTTGATAGTCGCAGTGCCGCCGCCGGATGTCGTAGCCGCCGCGCTACTTGCGGTGCTCCGAGTGTTAACCACTATGCGCGGCGCGTCTGTATCGGCTCCCTCAATCACATACGGACCTCCGCCGGCTGCCGCAATACCCGACCCGCTGGTTCCGTAGGTCATCATCCCGGCCGTTGGCGATGAGGGAACGAACTTGAAGGGAAAAGTAAACATCGGGTGCGTTCCGGTCACCGTAAACGGCTCGGCCAGGCTGCAGATCACCCCCGAGTAAACCACGGGCCCATCCTGTCCCGTAGCCCTGTATCCACAACGTATGCGAGCTATGATTTCACGCAACATCTTGATCTGCACTTCGTAAGCTTCAACCTCCTCCTGTGCGCGGTCGGCGCCGTTCCTCTTGAAAAAGGTGACAAAGCCTCGCAAGCAAGACTGTGTGTGTACGTCTTCGTGGGCTTGTATAGCTGAGGCAATGCCGGCACAGGCCGCTAGACTCTTCACCTTGGCTAGCTTCGATTCAGCCTCAGGAGTAAGGCGGCAGAGTTGCGCCGAAGTCCGGCCCTGGGGAGGATTGGTCGGATCATAGAGATCGAAGCCCTCAACATAAAAATCATATTGGCTGAGGGCCTTTTGATCGGCTTTGCTGAGTTTGTCGTAGTTGGGTGGAGGTTCGAGGCCGTTCCGCGCATCGTTCTCCGCGAAAAGCTTATACTGAGTCAAAGAGTTTCCATGGTCCAACGCCCGCAGCTCCGGTATCTTGTTGCGCATAGCCTCCTGTAGCCGCAGCGCGTTACGCAGTTCCGTCTGCAATGCCTCGAGATGGCTGCAACTACACTCAGCCGCGGATGAGGCGCCGGCTCGCGACGCTGGTGGTTGCCGGGCGCCATTGGTCGCGAAAACACTGACCAGCAATGAGAGTCCACCAATTAGAGAACCGGCGATGGTTAGTCTGTGCAGAGAGTTCGTCATTTGCTTCACCCGGATTGAACTTATCACCTGAGCGTCGCTGCGCCAATAAAAGTAAGCGATTCACGGTTCCGGCCGCGTGCCCCTCAATCCAAACGGTAAATTATTTCTTCGAGAACCTTTCGCTCTGCCTCGGTAGTCGGCCGATCTAATTCCTTGTGAATGACGGCGAGTCCAAGCAACGCGCGCGCCTGAGGATAACTTCCCTTAATCGTAGCGGCTGTCTTGAGAGCCTCGAACAGGTTTTCCGAACAACCGCCGGCCTGCTCGCGCAACTCATAAACTTGCGCTAATTCGGCGAGGCATTTTGTTCGTTGCTGGGGCCACTCGACTTTAGCAACCTCAGCGGGAACATTTCCGAGCAGGTGATCTGCGAGCTCCAGGCGATCGTTGCGGGTCCAGGCCCGCGCCACGTCAAGCTTGGAGAGTACGCGCATAGAATCATCTTTGATCTTCTCAAACACTTTTAGGGCTGTGTTGGGGTTGTCACTCGACGCCGACGTGAAGGCGATTTGCCTTAGGGTGCTGTCTTGTTGCTCATCGGAATCAAGCAATTCTGTCACTTGCAAAGCATCTTCCAGGCGCCCAATCAACGCGTACGTCTCAGCCAAACTTCCCAATACAGCTCGGCGGGTAATCAGGCTCCGCTCGCCATAAACGGGCTCATCTTTGATTACTTCGAGTCCATCGGCCAGGAGCTTGAGCGCCGCATTCTGGTCGCCAGCCTGATAATGCTCAAAGGCCACGGCCGCGCTCGCATGGCAAAACTCGTACGGATCCTCGATTTCTTCGAGTAGTTGGTCGGCGGTGTTGAATTGCCGCAGTCCCGCATAGGCCGCCGCGATTTGATAGAGCGCAGCGTTTCGATCGCTCCCATCAATTTCTTCACAGTCGGTGCGGGCCTTGCTCAGGACTTCGACGCCTTGCTCGGTTTGATCATTGTCTTTGTACCAGGCGGCAATCCGCACCCGCGCCTCGATCCGTTGTTGCGGGAAATCGATTTCATCAGCCGCCGAGGCAGCTTCTTCAATTAGTTCAGCTGATTCATCCTGGGCTTTGATTTTCCGCGCCTGGCCGGCTAATTCGATGAGCGCGGTGGCCTTCAGCTCGGCGTATTCGATGGAACGCGCGATCTCCATGCAGTCTGTCAGAAGATCTCGGGATGGACAGGCGCGCGCGACGCTACTCAGTGCCGAGTCGCTATCGCTCAGGCGCCGGGCAGTTTCCGTAGCTTTGTCGATCTCACCAGTCCGGGCATAGGCGGCCGCGATTTGCTCAATACCAGCTGCGTATACGCTATCGTCTTCGATCATTTCCAGGAGGCTGTCGGCCTGGATGCCGTCGCCGTCCGTGGCACAGATCGCCGCAATTTTTGTGAGCGCCAGATCTCTTTGATACGAGTCGTCGATGGTCTGGACCAGGTTCACAGCCAAATCCAGCTGGCCTGACTCTGCGTAGATGTCCGCAGCTGACGACAAAATTTCGCCTTGCTCTTCAAACCCGTCGATGGTCCGGGCCAGGCTTACCGCAGTTTCCACAAACTCCGCGCCATGATTTTCGTTAACGATTTGTTCATCCACGTTTTGCTGGTCGCCTCCGGCTGAGAGATGATGCATGATACTCGTACCGCTACCCGAAATCGGGCTTCTTGACACTACGCGCGCGGCTCACTTACGCTTGCGATTAATTTATTGCCAACCTTTTTCCAAACAATCTAACTACGGACGGCTGAATGATCAACAACGAATTAATCAAACTTATCGAAAACAAATCTGCCAGGGTCGGGGTAATCGGACTTGGTTATGTGGGATTGCCGCTGGCCACGGAATTCGCCAGCAAGGGCTTCAAAGCCACCGGATTTGAAGTTGACGAGAGCAAAGCCGCTCGCATTAATGCCGGCGATTCTTACATCGGCGACGTTGATTCCGCGGTAGTAAAAGAGATGGTCGATGCCGGCCGTCTCAGCGCCACCACTGATTTCGATGACTTAAAGGTTTGCGACGCGATCATCATCTGCGTTCCCACGCCTTTGCGAAAGACGAAAGAGCCTGACGTCTCTTTCATCCTGGCGGCCGCTGAGGAGATTAAGAAACGGCTTCGCCGCGGGCAATTAGTTATTCTTGAGTCGACTACCTATCCGGGAACCACCGACGAGGTGCTGCTGCCGATGCTGCGAGAGACCGGATTGAAACTGGACGAAGATTTTCTGCTGGCCTTTTCGCCAGAGCGCGTCGATCCGGGCAATCCGCAATTCCAAACTCACAACATTCCGAAAGTGGTAGGCGGGGTGACTGACGATTCGACGGAAGCTGCCGCATTTCTGTATGAGCAAATCGTCAACCAGGTTCACGCCGTGTCTTCGGCGCGGGTGGCTGAAGCGGCCAAGCTTTTGGAGAACACTTTTCGCGCGGTGAACATTGGCATGGCGAACGAGATGGCTCGTCTCTGCTATGCGCTGAACATCGATACGTGGGAAGTTATTCGCGCCGCGGCTACCAAGCCGTTTGGCTTCATGCCGTTTTATCCCGGACCGGGCATCGGCGGTCACTGCATTCCGCTCGATCCGCATTATCTCTCCTGGAAGGCGCGCCAGCATGGATTCGATTCGCGTTTTATCGGGCTGGCCGAAGAAGTGAATTCGCGCATGCCTGAGCACGTCGTGCAATTGGTTTCAGACGGATTAAACGACGACCGCAAAGCGATGAAAGGATCGCGGGTGTTGCTGCTCGGGGTCGCCTACAAAAAGGACATCGATGACGTGCGCGAGAGTCCGGCGCTCGCGATCATCGGTCGTTTGCGCAACAAAGGGTGCGAAGTGAGCTACCACGATCCGTTTGTCAGCGAAGTTCGTTTCGATGAAGCTCATTTGGGAGGCGCGGAAGAAACACTGACTTCAATCAAACTTACGGACGACGAAATTAAAAAGGCCGACTGCGTCCTGATCGTGACCGATCACACTCAGATCGATTATCAACGGGTCATCGATCTGGCGCCGCTGGTGGTTGATACTCGTAACGCGCTGAATGGAGAATTGCGAAAAGGGAGTGCGGCGAGGATTATCAGGTTGTAAGGGGGTACGCACGCCTCCGGCGTGCTCGTGGGCCTGCACGCCGGAGGCGTGCGTACCTTAGTCAATAAACGTCCTCATCCACAACTCCAAATTCAAAAGCTGAAACACTTGCAGGTTGTAATCTTCGCGGCCTGAAAGGTTTGCGTCGATTATTTTTCGCACCTCTTCCGGTCTAAACAATCCGCGGCGCTTGATCGTCTCATCAGACAACAGGTCGTTCACCATGGGACGCAGCGCGCCGCGCAGCCACGAGCGAATCGGCGCGCCAAACCCGGCTTTGCGGCGCCAGACAACTTCTCGCGGCAGCAGTTTCTCTGCGGCTTTCTTGAGAATGTACTTGCGCTTAAATCCTTTCAGTTTTAGCTCGGGTGGCATGCGCGCCGTCAACTCCAGCATTTCCAGATTCAGAAACGGCACTCGCACTTCCAGATTTGCCGCCATGGAAGTCTTGTCCGTGGTCATCAGATTGAGGCAAGGCAAAAACGTTTTGAGATCCACGTACAAGAGACGGTTCAGCGGGGCGGCGTCTTTGACCCGTTCAAAGTACCGGCGATGGGCCGCGTAGGCATCCAGGTTGTGCGTCGCCACTCTCAATTCATCTGCATACAGCCGTTGTTTTGCTTGATCGGTGAAATACGTACCGTAGCCGAGGTAACGATTCTCGAAATCGAGCGCAGCGCTGCGCGCAAATTTTTTTGCGTTGCGGAGCGGCGCCGTTAATTTTCCCGGCAGCCCACCCGGCAAAGCATATTCGACTGCGCGCATCATGGGTCGCCGCAAAAGTTGCGGCACCGGATCGAAAGCACCGGCAAGTTTCATCGCCAGCTGCCGCGGATAGCCGGCGAATACTTCATCGCCCCCCATCCCGGACAGCATGACTCGCAGCGTCTCGCGCGCGGCCTGGGAAACCAGGTAGCTGGGAATCGCCATGTCAATCGCCGGCTCTTCCATGTGATAGACCAGTTTGGGCAGCAACTCAGCCACGTCGGGCTTGAGCATGATTTCGTGATAGTCAGTGTCCAGTAGTTGATCGACTTTGCGGGCCCACTCGACATCGTCAGGAATGATGTCAAAGCGCAGGTCCTCTGCGGCCATGCCGATCGTGTAAGTTTCGATCCGCCGGCCGTTGCTGTGATTTTTCATCATCGCCACGATCGACGAGGAATCAATTCCGCCCGAGAGGAACGAGCCGAGGGGCACGTCCGCAACCATCTCGAGTTTGACCACTCGATCCAGAGTTTCGAGGACGCGCTCCTGCCACCATTGCTCGCTTCGTCCTGACTCAATCTCGTCGAATGTGATGTCCCACCACCCGCGAACCTTGAGTTCGCCGTCGTGCCACTCAACCAGGTGGCCGGGCGGAACCGTCCGGACGCCGCGAAAAAGTGTGTGCGGATCCGGCGACCAGAGGAAAGTCAGGAATTGATGGAGCGATTCGGTGTCGAGTTCGGGCTGGATCAGATTGGTGGCCAGGATTGACTTAATCTCGGAGGCAAACGCAAGCGCAGCGTGCCCTCCCTCGCGGTCGGGCTTCTGACAGTCGGCGTAATAGAGGGGCTTGATGCCGACGCGGTCGCGAACGAGGTATAGGCGTCGCTCCTCATTGTCCCAGAGCGCGAAGGCAAACATGCCGTTCAGCTTTGGCAGACACGCCTCGTTCCATTCAGCCCAGGCCGACAGCAAAACTTCGGTATCACTTTGGGTGCGAAATTGATGGCCCTTGGCGATCAGTTCGGCGCGAACCTCGCGATAGTTATAAAGCTCGCCGTTGAACGTCACGACGAATCGACCATCAGCGGAAAGCATCGGTTGATGACCGCCGCTGCTGGTGTCGATGATCGACAAACGACGATGTCCGAAGCAGACGCTTTGTCCGGTGTGGCTGGTCTGCGGCGAGGTCCAGACACCCTGATCGTCGCGCCCGCGATGCTCGATGCAGTTGAGCATCGACTCGATGCGTCGCTCGGGGTCAGCTGAGATTAATCCGGCAATGCCGCACATGGATGATCAATAAGGCGAGCTGCGGAGCAGCGGTCAGAGTTAAGCCCAAGGCGAGGCTTTGCGAGCCTTGGGTATTGTTCGTTGAATTCAGCTAGCCGCGGAGCGGCGACAGAGAATTCTTAACCAGGTTCTGCTATTACCAGTGATCACGGTCGTCCCTTTGCGGCTCGATTCGTTAGATGGTTGACTTGACTACTTACCGGTTACCGTTCTGTACCACTCCTCAAAACCCGGAGTGTCTGCCAGACGAAGTAGAAACCAGGTGATTCGGCCGCCACCAGGCTCGGCCTCGGCATTCAGCGCGCTACTGATCACATTTAGCTCGACACTCATGGAGCATGCGGCGCTGAAATGCTCTCGCGGAATGACACCAGTGGTGTATGTCTCCTCACCGAGTTCGCACGCGGCCACAAATTCAGGGACATCCTTTAGAATAACCGTCCACGTCCGGTTTTGAGCAGAATCTCGAATGGCGCCGATCTTAGGCAGCTGGAGTGGCGGATTGAATGCCAACCGGGAGATGACCGCTCGACCCAGCCCCAAAGGAACAAATCCCATCAGTACCTCGGCGTGTATTCGGCTATAGCCTTCCCTAACCAAGCGTTCGACGACTGCATGCTCGAGGCGGTCCCCTGCGCATTCGGTGTGCGCGATCAACGCGGCCGTCCTCAGGACGTCATCCCGGATAGTCACGGAATCACCTCAATGCTGCCTGGCAATGAATGACTTATAATGCCAGCTTTCACAACCATCAAATGGGAAAAGAAGAACACCACTCTTTCTCGATGTCCAACCGACGCGTTCGACTTGCCCTTTGTTTTTCGATCTTTCTGCTCGCCTTCGGCGTGCGCGTTCTCAGTTGGCATGATACACGCCTCGAAGTCGGAAAAGTACAGACCGTCGTTGTTGCCGATTACCAGCGCGTGGCGCAACTGTTACGTGAGGGCGGACTAAGATCGTTTTTCAGCTCTTCCTCACCGTTGGCTGATTTGAATAATCTGGGGCATCCTCCCGGCTATTCCATTCTGATCGCTGCGATTCATTCGGTGTTCGGATCATCCGACACTGCGGTGCAGTTTGTACAAATAGCCGGCGACGCGTTGGCGGCAGTCATGATCTTTCTGATTGTCGTCGAGTTGCTGCCGTTGAGCGCCGGTGTGATTGCCGGACTACTCGCCGCGCTCGCACCACAATTCACCTGGAATTCCGTTTTGCTTCTGCCCGACTCGATTTCGGTGCTGCCGATTTTGGTCGCGATCTATTTGATTGCGCGCGCGACAAAGAATCCGCGATTACTAGCTTTCATAATCGTCGGAGCGCTGATCGGGATTTCATGCTGGCTCAGGGCCAATGCGATGCTGCTGACTTTTTTCGTGGCGTTGGCTGTGCCGCTCTTAATAAGTCCGACAAACTTTAGTTTGGCGTCTTCCAAAGCCAACGACAAACTAAAGTTTGCCGGACAACGGTCCCGTTTCGCGCTCACGGTCGTATTCGGAACGTTACTGATTATCTTGCCGCTGACGATCAGAAATGCGCTTGTCTTTCATCGGTTCATTCCCCTTTCACTTGGAGCCGGACAGACTTTTCTCGAGGGCATTGCCGATTACGATCACGAAGGCCGGTTCGGCATTCCCCAAACCGACATGGGCATCATGAAGCAGGAAGCTGAGATTTATGGTCGTCCCGATTATTACGGCACGCTGTTCAAGCCGGACGGGGTTGAGCGCGAGCGCGCGCGACTTTCCCGTGGCTTTGCGGTGATTCGGTCGCATCCGTTCTGGTTTGCCGGGGTGATGGCCAAGCGCGCGTCGTCGATGGTCAGGTTGGAAAGGGCGCGTTTGATTTCTCTCATGCCGCCAGTCAGCCATCGGCTGGATACGGTTAGTAGACTTCAACCAGTTGGTTTCAAAGTTCCGTCGGAATTACTCGCCGCTGGTGTCATGTCGCCGAACGTCAGAGCTTTCCCAGACCTGGGGGATGGAACACTCGCCGTCTTAGGTAGTCATGAGAAGTATGGCGAACAATTCTCGTCGGGGCCGCTGAGCGTAAAGAGGAACAACGACTACGTGTTCCTGGTTCCTTTCAAGCTTGAACATGGCCGCATAAGGATTAGCGTCGTCAACGCCGCTGGGAAAATCTACTCATCGCAGGTCGTGGAAACGCTCGAGAGTACGGCGCCGGAAGATCAGCCGCGCAACTTAGTTGCCCTGCCGTTCGTTGCCAGCAACGATGAGCGTGTCCGCCTGAGTTTTGCCAGTGAGGCATCTAACGCAGCCCAACCGTTTGCAAAAATCGGTGAGATCAAACTGTTCGAACTGGGTCCCGCGCGCTCGCTCTGGACTCGCTACCCGCGATTTGTGATTCATGGCGCTCAGAAGATTTTTCTGACTGCGGTCATCTTACCATTGGCGATCATTGGGCTGGTGGTCTTGATCTTTCAGAAGCAAAGCCGGGCGCTGGTAGTTCTGTCGATCGTGCCGGTCTATTTTTTCACCGTGCAATCGATCGTGCACACCGAGTATCGCTACGTTTTAGCGGTGGATTATTTTCTGTTTGCGCTGGTGGGGGTGACGGTAACGTTCGGCCTTCGTTTCATAGTGCGGAAGTTGATCAGGGTCAGGAGTCAGTACCATCCGCGTAAGCGGGATAAAGAGACTTCTTTAAGTAGACTCAAGTAGCGTCCTGAACCCATTTGCTTACGCAAATGGCACTGACTTCAGCGCTTGCTCAATGAACCGCTCACCCATTCAGCTCGCGCGTCCCACGTTCCGTTACGAACTGCGTCCTTCATGGTTCGGAGGTTGAGCAAGGGTCAGGAGTCAGTACCGTCCGCGTGAGCGGATGGGATCAAGAGGTCTCCTGGGGAGGCAACGTAGCCTCCTGATCCCATTTGCTCACGCAAATGGTACTGACTTGAGCGCCTTTTCAATCAACTCACTAACCCATTCAGCTCGCGCGTCCCAGGTGCCGTTACGCACTGCGTCCCGACGTGCGCGCGCCTTTTCTGGTTCCTCTTCACGCAAGGCATCGTCCACCAACTCCAAAAACTGTTCGGGGCTGCGCCCAATTCTCAGCACGCTGCTCATCGATTCATATTCCGGCAAAGGAGAGATGACCACCGGTTTGCCGGTGGCCAGGTATTCGCGCACTTTGATCGCCGATCCGTAGCTGGTGAATGGCACTTCGGTGTTCCAGGGCAGCACGCACACGTCAAAGCCGGCCGCGTAGCCGGGCAAGTCATCGTACGAGACCGGCGGCAGGAAATGGACGTTCGGCAAACTCTCAATCTCGAGTCCGCGCGACTTGTTTCCGATGAAGACCCAATGCCATTCGGGCCGTTCGTGCGATGCCTTGCGAATCAATTCCTGATCGACCAGCCACGGCTCGATCGCGCCGAAGTAACCAATGCGCGGACGTGGTATTCGCTGAACTGCTGCCGCCACCGGAACCTCGTTGATTTTCGACCAGCGTTCGAAATCGACGGCTTGTTCCAGCAGGTGAGACTTTTCCCGTCCGTGTTCAGCCTCAGCCAGAAGCTTGCGGCTGGAATAAAAAATCAGATCGGCGGCCTCGATGGCCCGTTCGTGCAGCGCCCGAATCAGCGCCGGGTCGGTGGCGTGGTCCATCGTGTTCGCATCGTACTTATCTGAAACGTGATAAATGATCAGTGATTCGTCCAGGCGACCGGCGACTTCGATCGCCGTCGGAATCGCGATCCAAAGGATCGGCTGTGATAGCCCCCGACGTTTCGCCAGCGAGGAAATCTGTGCCGTTAACAGTTTTCGGTTCGTCGCCACTGCGGCCCGGCTGCCGAAGAAGGGAACGACCGCAGGCGAAACCACGGTGATACCTTCTTCGGTGGTGCGCGCCAGTTTCGCATAGCTCTTCAGCTTTCGTTTGACGCGCGGCAAGAGCTCGCCGCTTTTTATCGGCGCCAGGCCCATCGAAATCGAATTGACGAAGATGACTTTATTACCCGCGCGCGCGAACCGGCGCATCAGGTGGTTTTTGGAATGGGGATGGTGATACCACCAGTCCTCGCCGCCAAAACAGATGATCGATTTGCCGTGCAGCATTGCCGGTGATAGTACAATACGCGGCGACCGGTGGCACAGACTTCAGCCTGTGTCTCTGGCGCGAATCACAGACTGAAGTCTGTGCCACGTATGAAGCCAACGATCTATCTTGCACTGACTCACGATTGGGAGCTGCGCGGGGATGGCTCGGGCGACATTGAAGAAATTCAATTCGCGCCGATGCGCCGGCTCCTGGAAGTCTATGAAAAGTTTGGCGCGCGCACGACGTTTATGCCGGATGTCATGCAGCAAGTCAGTTTCAGAAAGCTTGAAAGCGGTCACCCGGAGCTAAAGCGAGCGGCCGATTCGTGGGATGAGCACGCACTGGAAGCGTACGCACGGGGACACGACGTACAACTGCACCTGCATTCTCAGTGGTCAAATGCTATCTGGGAAAACGGCCGCTGGAGCCTGCGGGGTGAGTGGTCGATGCTCAAATACGATCGCGAGCAAGCGGCCAGCATGCTCGCCGAAAGTAAATCGTATCTCGAAAATCTTTTACAGCCGGTGAATCGTGATTATCGCTGCCTGGCTTTTCGCGCCAGCGCGCTGGCCCTTGCTCCTTCGGAATATTTGTTGTCGACGCTGGTCGAACTCGGAATTCAAATCGATGTGAGCGTGGCCGCCGGCTTCTTTTTGAGTAATCAGACTCTGCAACTCGACTATCGCAGGTGTGAAGAAACATTTCTGCCGTACTATCCAAAGATGGACGACGCGCGTAAGGTTTCCTCGCAGCGCGAGCCGATTGTTTGCGTGCCGCTGAATCATTTTTACGGCTCGCGTGCTGCGGTCACGAAACTGAACGTTGAGCTGGTCCGAGAACGTCTGCAACGTAGCGGTTCTGATTCAACTGCTGAGTCTCCAGCTCGTCCGCAACTGGATACTGACCGCGCAGGAATCGCGCGCGTGTACGAAAAGCTGATCGAACCCGCTATTAAACGGAAGTATTTCGTCTCTGACATGAGCCGTTTGAATTTCCCGTTGATGCGCGAGATGCTCTCGCAAATTCGGCAGCGTGCGGTCACCAGTGGGTTGCCAAAAGTGCCGGTGGTGCTGACCAATCATCCGAAAGACATCCGCGATTGGGATGGGCTGGAAAGATTCGTTGCCGAAGTGGCCAAAGCTGACGATGTCGAGTTCATCACGCTGGCTGAGTTGGCTGAGAAAATAACCAGCGGCGAGTTTCAGGTAAGGAAGTCAACAGGATCTGCCTGACGCTGACCGCTTAGGTCCGTCTTACTGTTTCCTCACCGACCGCGGGTACGCAATGATGTCCCGCCTGGCCAGTTCCATCATCTCGGCAAAAAGTTTGGGTGCGTCGGCGCGGAAGAATTTCATTCCGTGTAAAGTCAGATCGCGGCAGGCTTCCTCAGATACGAAAGTCTCAAACCATTTCGGCATGTCCGGATGAACAGTGGTGCTCATGTCGTGCGCGTAGGTCCTCACCAGCAACTGCTCGCCGTCATAGTTGATACAGGGTGCATCAAAAATCTCCTGATGATAGACGCGCACCGGAAACTTTTCCTTGAAAGCATCATCGACGCAATAGCCGAACGAAATGTAATTCGTGGTCGCGCCCAGTCCGATGATCTTGCCGCCGCCGGCGATCAGTTTGTAATAGGGGCTGTTCGTATCATAAGGATAGGGCGACAATTGATGCGTCGCCGTGAGTTCTGGCGCGGCCGGACCAATGGCGCAGACGGATTTCGTCGGATGCAAGCTGCGAATCGCCTTTCGCTGCCGCCGCGCGAACTCAGTCAGGATTCCCGTGTACGAAGGCGTGCGCCGCACATCAAAAATATTTCCCTGCTTCAGCCATTCATAAGACGAGGTGCGATGATTCGGATAAGTCGGAAAGACCACCGTGCCCTCATTCCCAATTACTTCCTGAATTAGAAACAGGATGCGATAGAAGGGAAAGCCCAGGTTCAATCCGTCCATGCCGCTGTGCACATAGACGAGATCCCCTGCGCGCAAACGAAGGCCGTCAGACAGGATGTTCCGGAAATCCGTTTCGGTAAGCGGTGTCAGCGATGCTACGCGCCGCCGCTCGCGTTCCCACTTCGCGCGCCGGAGAGAATTGAACGCGCCGGCCGGAAGAATTGTCCTGGCGAGCTTTCGCAGTTGCATGAGCGCCGTCGGATACGAGTCAGTACCACCTGCGGTAGCGGGTGGGTCCAGCGATGGAGACTAATGATGACGAGACCCACCCGCTACCGCAGGTGGTACTGACCTCGATGCTCGCTCAGCCTCACACCATTTCAATCAGGGTTGCGCCCCATGAATAACCGACGCCGAACCCGACCAGCGCGACGCGGTCGCCGCTTTTCACACGGCCCTGATTGATGGCGCCCTCCAGCGCGATTGGAATCGTCGAAGAGACGGTGTTGCCGGAGTTCTCCATGTCGATCCAAAACTTTTCGGCCGGGAACTTCAGTTTCGCGCGCAGCCGCTCCAGCACAAACTTGTTTGCCTGATGCGGAATCATAAAATCGATCTGGTCGATCGTCAGGTTAGCCTTCTCCAAAAGTTTCTGGAGGGTCGGAGGCACCGTGCGCAAAGCAAAACTGAATACATCACCTCCGTCCATAAAAAGGTTCTGATCAGAGCGCCAGTTGCCGCTGCTGTCTTCTTTTTCGACCGCTGTTTCCGCGGTCGGCGGGCAACGCAGGCCTCCCGCTTTGACGATGATTTGGTTTGCGCCGCGACCGTCAGTGCCCAGCACGAAAGGCCCAACTAATTCCGATTCAGATTCGACTGTGGTCATGAGGGTCGCCGCGGCGCCGTCGCCAAACAGTGTCAGCAGCGAGCGATCGCGACGGTTGATAAATTTCATATAAGTGTCAGCCGTGACCAGCAGAACCGTCCGGACGGTGCCGGCTTCGACCAGACTCTTCGCCAGCGCCAGGCCATAGATATAGCCTGAGCAACCCTGGTTGATGTCGACGGCGCCGCAACTGGTTCCCAATCCCAGGCGATCCTGCATCACGCAGGCGGTAGTCGGCGTGAAGTAATCAGGGCTTTGCGTGCAGAAGATCAGAAAGTCGATTTCGTCGGGCGTACAAACGCCTTCCGCGAAGAGACGTTTGGCGGCTGCCACGCCCAGGTCCGAAGCGCACTGGTCTGCGGCGGCGAGCCCGCGGACTGCGACCCCGGTCTTGGAAAGAATCTGGCTCGCGTGCCAGTCGCCGAACTGGTCCGCGAGATCTTCGTTAGTTAACTTGTTTTCCGGTAGAAAAGATCTGACCGCTTTGATCGCCGCACGTTGAGTCATGATGAGGGAATACTATAACAAGGTAGGTACCCGTGGCGTGAGTGCAGGAGTCAGTACCATCCGCGTCAGCGGATGGGATCAGGAAGTCCCCAACTGCTGTGTAGCCGTATCAGACTTTAGAACCAACCTTGATAAAGACTATGCATTGACAGCCGCGGTACGCTCCAAGCATCGGGTATGTGGAATGACACCGATGTTCCTCTTGGCTATCTAATTACCTTCCGATGCTATGGAACATGGCTCCATGGCGACGACCGAGGTTCAATCGATCGTTCTCACAATCGATTTCAGTCTCCATACCTACCGCCCAGTAGTCGCCGAAAAAGAGTGGGCGAGCGATCGTTGAGATCCAAACCGGTTACGCTCAACGCGCAGCAACGCCAAAGCGTAGAAAGCTCGGTACGCGAGGTGTGCGCCTATCGTAACTGGTGGCTGCACACTCTAAGTGTAAGGACAAATCACATTCATGTTGTCGTATCGATCGGCATCATCAAACCAGATCGCGCTTTTGAATGCTTTCAAAGCCTATTCAACGAGGGGATTGCGTCGTGCGGGACTTTGGAAAGAAACGCATAGTCCCTGGGCTGACAGAGGAAGCAAGCGACATCTGTGGAATGAGAAGAGTATCGCGCAGGCCATTGACTACGTTGACAATGGGCAGGGAGGGCCGCTGCCGAACTTTGATTAAGGCTGAGGATAACCGGGGGACTTCCTGATCCCATCCGCTGACGCGGATGGTACTGACTCCTGGCTCAGATACGCTCACGACGCGGTCGATTTCATCCGGCCCATCAGTTCGGCCCACCTCGGATCATCTCGCAGCTCCGCCAGATTTGGATCGTGTTCGAACAGGTATTTGTTTTCATTGCCGAGCGCCACTGAGCGGTTCAGCCATTGGAACGCGGTCAACAGATCGTTCTCCAGTGCATAGACCGTGGCGACTGCGTAGGCGATGTCCGGATCGACGGCGGCCGTGCGCTGCACGGTTTCGTTCAACTCGGCGCGGGCCGCGTCGTGATGGCCTTGCTTGCTCAAACAGATTGCCAGGAACGGCCGGACGCCGTGCAGGTTGGGATTGGCCGAGAGGACTTCGCGCAACAAGGTCGCAGCCTCGGCGACCTCGCCGCGGTAGAACATCACGATAGCCCGGATGCTTCGGAGCAGAGGGTTGTTCGGTTCGACCGATGCCGCGCGATCCAGTTCGCGCATCGCATCGTCGTATTTTCCCTGATAAAGAAAAATCAGCGCGCGGTTATAGCTAACCACGACAAATGACGCCGGATCGAGATGCACCAGCCGATCGTAAGCGCGCAAAGCGCGATCGTATTCGCCGTCGAGCCGGTGCAGCGTCGCCTTTACAAAATAGACGACCGCCTCGCTGGCCGCTTCGCGCCGCATCCGCGCAACTTCTTCGCGGGCCTTTTGTTTCTGGCCGCGCCACAGCAGCACAAAGACCATCAGCATGCGCGCTTCAACAATGTGGCTGTCGATGGCCAGGGCGCGATGGAACGCGTGTTCGGCCTGCTCGTAATCTTCGGCGCCGCCGAGTCCTTTGAAAACTCGATTAACGTGACAGGCGCCCAGTCCGTCAAAAGCCAGGCCAAACTCCTGATCCAATTCGATGGCTCGCGAGAAGTGGGCAATTGCGGCGTCGCAGTCTTCCGCAGACACCGTGCGAAAGATGAAGCGCGCAAAGCGATCGCGCCCGCGCAGGTATTCTTCGTAGGCTTCGGCGTTGACCGTTTTGGGTTGGGCCAGGCCGGCCTGTTCGTCCGGGCTCAGTTCGATGCGCAGGCCGTCGACGATGCGTTTAGTGATCTCGTCCTGCACGGTGATGATGTCATCTGCGGACGCATCGACCCGATCGCTCCAGATGATCTCGCCGCTTCTGACGTCGAGCAGTTGCGCAGTCACGCGAAAGCGTTCGCCTACGTGAATGAATCCGGCCGAGAGGACCGCATCGACGCTCAACTCGCGGCCCACCTCCGCGGGATCGACCACCTGACCCTGGTACTTCGACATTACTGAAGAGGGCCGGACGACCAGCGAGCGGATCCGCGCCAGTTCAGTTATCACCGCATCAGCCAGAGCAAATTCATAAAAGCTCGAAGCCGGATCGTTGTTGAGATTTTTGAATGGCAGCACGGCGACGTTCTTCTTCTCGCGGTCCGTCATCGTGGTCATCGTCGCGTCGGGCGCGTCGGTCAGAGGTCGCGAGGTAAACTGCGGTGAAGTCGTGGCGCTGTCACCGCGGCCGCCGCTCAGTTGTTTCAGCCAGCGCATCGCGCGCCCCACCGGAGTCGAGCCACCGAGATGTTTCGGGGCCGCGGCCACGTCCATCGGCACGCCGGCGGAAACATCCTGCAAGACCTTGCGCAGATCGTCGCGTAGCTCTTCGATCTTCTGATAACGAGCGCGCGGTTCTTTCTGCATCGCCCGATCGAGGATTTGCTGTAGTCGGGCCGGGGTCTTACCGGGCCGCATCTCGGCGAGCGGTTTCGGCTGGTCGTACATCACTGCATGGCGGACGTCGATGGTGGTTTTGCCGCGAAACGGCCAGGTGCCGGTCAGCATTTCGTAGAGCAACACCCCGGTCGAAAAAATGTCGGCCCGGGCATCGACGCGATCGCCGCGTGCCTGTTCCGGCGCGGCGTAGGTCGCCGTTCCGTAAGGCACGCCGATTTCCGTCAGCTCAGTCTGATGAATTCCGGCGGTCGCGGCTTCGGTCTCGTCCAGAAGTTTGGCCAGACCGAAATCCAGAATCTTCACCTGGCCACTGTCGGAGACCATCACGTTGCCGGATTTGATATCGCGATGGATGATGCCGCGCGCGTGGGCCGCGGACAGCGCATCGGCGGTTTGAATGCCGATCCGCAGCGCGCTGTCCAACTCCAGTGGCCGGCCGTTGCACAGCTGGCGCACATTCTTGCCTTCGACGTATTGCATGACGATGTAATGCAAGCCATTGGTTTCGTCCATGTCGAAGATGGTGCAGATGTTCGGATGATCGAGCGCCGAGGCCAGCCGCGCTTCGCGCTCAAATCGTTTCAGGTTGGTTTCCCTGACAGTTAGTTCGGCCGGGAGAACTTTGATGACAACGGTGCGGCCAAGTTTTTGATCGGTGGCTTTGTAAACTGTGCCCTGTCCGCCCGCGCCGATTTTGTGAGTGATTTTGTAGTTGCCGAAAAGCGTCCCGATCATTGCGGGCGTATTCTAGTGCGCAAACCGCAAAGGGGGAAGAGCGGAGCAGGCGTGCGCTATGATCACGCATCATGAGCGACGAGCCATCAGCGCTGACTTCATGGACGCCGCAGCAGTTGGCGGACGCAAAGCGATGGGTTGAGACGTGGGAGATGGCAGCCAAAGATCTTGAATTGATTCACCGCAAAGAACTCCGCGAACTCGATACCTACAAGGCGATCGCGCTGTTATGTGGGCCGGCTGACTACACGAAACCGCCACGCGCGCCAAAACCATGGTCGGGTTTGGTAGAGCAACAGGCGATTTTCATGCGGGTACATAAAAGGAAAGACTCGGAATAAGCCTGCAAATGAACGGGGTAATTATTGCGGCGGCCGAACTTCTGACGTTCTGCGAGCGTTGGGATTGGCGCTTCTGTTTCATTGGCGGGTGGCGCTACAACGTTGGGCCGAGCCGGGTGAACCAGTCGATGCCGACAGCGCGTCGGTCTGGATATTGCGCTTCGCGCTCTTTCTTTCGAGGAATCAATGGCCCAAAGGTCGTCGCTGGTTGCTTTCCCGCCTGGGATCGAACTGCGAACGTGCGCGGCTGAAGGCCTGATCGTGCTGAAGGCCTTTGCTGGACGCGGGCAGGACAGGGTGGATGTTGAGCGAGTCATAGTAAGGCAGACCGGCAAGCTCGACTGGACTTACATCTTCGATCAGTTGACCCCGCTGGCTTGCCTCGTTTCGCCATTGACTTCACCCCCTGCCATTCTAATCTTCGCGAAGAGCGTAAACAGTTGATATCTATGCGCAGTTGCGGTGCTGCGAGAACGATTAGTTGTTGATATTCCGTCGCCCTTCGGAGTTAGTTCGAGTCTCAGTTTTCGTTGCGAAGTACCGAGGAAGCCAGAGTCCACCTCGTACTCATGGGCCATTAGTCCTTCGCTTTTAGGCTGCCGACAAGAGGAATCTCGCCCAATGCCCCAGCTCACACGCCCGGCGCCTCGAACTCTTTCAAACAGCTTTGGTCAGGCTTCCGTGACCGATGATCAGATGTCGGAGATCAGAAGTCAGAGATCGCACGTCAGCACCACCGGCAGCAGGCAGGTCAGTTCCATGACCGATATTCGTGTCGGTCAGGCCGCCAGGGCTTTCCGCGACACCGCCGCCAGCTTCCGCGCGAGTGTCAGCGACGTTCTGGAGACTGTTAGCACTCTTCCGGCTACCGTCCGTGCTCGTACGACAACTGTCAGCGGCCTTCCGGCGACTATCAGCGGTGTTCCGGCGACTGTCCGCGGCGTTCCGACGACTGTCCGCGGCCTTCGGGCGACCGTCAAAGGCGTTGGGGAGACTGCCTCTTGCACCGCTTTTCGCGAAAACCCTAATAAATACGACCAAATAGGCGTTTCTACCGGCTATCGCTTATCTTCTGCTGCTTACTAATCGATGACAACACGCCCCATCAACGGTTCCCGCGCCTCTGCCAACCGGCCGAGCATCGCTCAGCGTCTGCTTTTACCATGGTTTAGGAAGCCGGCGATTTGGTCCGCGTGTTTGCTGGTCGTATTGAGCACGACACTGTGTGGAAGTCTGATCGTGGGCAGCCACGCAGAATCGGCGAATGAAATAGCCAGTTCATCAGTCACCAATCACTCATCACTCGATTGGATCAGTGATCGAGCCTGGATGCACTCGTCCGACTCTTCTCTTTTTGCGCTGAGCTCCTTGCTCTCTGCGCGTACGTTGATTGCGGCGGCGCCGATCATCAACACCATTAGCGGCACCGTTTTCGATGCGAACGGTAATCCGATCACTACCGGCCGCACGATTAAGTTAATCCAAAATGGAAGTCTTTCGGGCACTACTGCCAGCAGCGATGCGTTGGGCATCTACACCTTCACCGGCTTGACGCTGGCCAACGGCGACAAGATCGTCGTTTACATCGGCGGTGGGGCGAGTGAGAAAGGCGCGACGGTAACCTTCACCGGCACGTCCGACATTAACACTCTCAATATTTACCAGAATCAACTGGTGGTGCGTTCGGATAATGGCAGCGTAGTC
>Ga0207428_10002165_pt1 | contig 19720 bp, 19 predicted proteins | sample RhiMethybrSRZTD1_FD_187600 | JGI IMG/M metagenome (GOLD analysis project Ga0207428, IMG submission 187600) | Populus rhizosphere microbial communities from Tennessee, USA - Rhizosphere MetaG P. TD hybrid SRZTD1 (SPAdes) (version 3) | ecosystem: Host-associated > Plants > Roots > Rhizosphere >...
CAGGCCGCGCTCGGGCTGCGCAACCTGACCTCGAGCTTCAGCTCGGACGGCGCCATGGAGCTCGGCAACTACAAGCTCACTGCACGCTCCTACAGCGCCGGCATCGCGCTCGACGTGATCGCATACCGCTCCGGCCCACTGGTCGGGATCATCGACGGCCGCTACCAGGGCAGCGTCGCCTCGCCCGGAGTGCAGTTCGCCACCACCGAGCAGGGAACCGGCTTCGTCCCCTTCACCACCCACGACATCGACGTCGGCGCGCGAGTCGGCTACCGCCTGGGGTGGGTGCGGGCGAGCGGGCGCGCCGGCTACCACGCCGACATCATCCACGTCGAGAAGCTCGACAACGTCGGCAAGATGCCGAGCGAGGCGCTGACCGGTTACACGATCGGCGCCGCGATCGAAGCGCCCTTCACCGGCTCCGGCTGGAGCGGCCGGGCGGCGCTCGATCTCCTGGTCAGCGGCAAGCGCAAGCAGACCGCCGGCCTCGAGGACGGCGCGCCGGGCGGCGCCTCCGCCAGCTGGACCTCCCTCGCGATCGGCTACGCGCTGTCCGCGAAGCTGTGCGCCGAGCTCGGCTACCGCCGCGCGAAGTGGAGCTCGCGCTGGAGCGGCGCGTCCGGGCGCGAGGCCGACATCACCAGCGCGAAGCGCACCGACGTGGCCCAGCTGTTCACCATCGGCCTGGCGCAGGCCTTCTGATCAGCCGGGCGGTGCGGCCGGCAGGCCCCCCGCGGGACGAGTCTACTGCGCAGCCAGCGCGCGGACCAGATGAGAGGGGACCGGCGGGGTGGCGCCCCGCTGGCCGGCGACGAAGGCGGCGTAGCGGCAGGCGGCCTCGAGCGCCGCCGCCATCGGTGCGCCCGACAGCAGCCGGTCGATCCAGACCGCTGTGAAGGCATCGCCGCAGCCGACGTTGTCGCCGCCCGGCTCGGCGGGGAAACCGGGCTGGTCGATCCGCTCCCCGGCCGCGGTGAAGAGCGTGCATCCGTCGGCTCCGCGGGTCAGCGCGACCTGCCGCATGCCGAGCGGGCCGAGCAGGAGGCCGATCACGTCGAGCACACCGAACATCGCGGCCAGCTGGCCCTCCTCGCGCTCGTTCAGCTTGATCAGGTCGGCGGCGCCGAGCGCCCAGCGGACCAGATCGCGGTCCTGTTCGCCCGGGCGGAGGTTCAGGTCGCAGATCGCGAGGCAACCGGCCCCGCGCGCCTCCAGCGCCGCCTCCAGCCCGCGGCGCGCCGGCGCCTGCCGCTGGCTCAGGGTCCCGAAGCAGATCGCGCTCGCCCCCGCAACCGCGGCAGCCGCGGCGCCATCGAACTCGATGTGCTCCCAGGCGCATCCGGCGCGCAGGCGGTAGCGGGCCTCGCCGTCCTCGAGCCGAACCTCGACCGCGCCGGTCGGCCGCGCGGCGTCGACCTGGACCGCGCTCACGTCGACCCCGGCTCCGGCCAGCGCCGCGGCCGCGCGGCGTCCGGGCGGGTCGTCGCCGACGCGGCTCACCAGCGCGACCTCGCGGCCGAGTGCGGCCAGGTGATACGCCACGTTGGCTGGCGCGCCGCCCAGCCGCTCGGCGTCGGGAAACAGGTCCCAGAGGACCTCGCCCCACGAGACTGCCCCCATCGGGCGGCGAGTATATGATCCACGCGTCGATGGAGGGACCGATCTTCTTCGCCACTCGCGCCTACCGCACCATGGCCGACGCCATCTGCCGGGGCGCCGGCGGCACGGCCGGCGAGGTCGAGCGCCGCTCGTTCCCCGACAGCGAGCGCTACCAGCGGATCGCGACCCCGTGCGACGGCCGCGACGTGGTCCTGGTCGGCGGCACCATCTCCGACGGCGACACGCTCGAGCTCTACGACCTCGCCTGCGGCCTGGTCGGCTGCGGCGCCGAGCGCCTCTCGCTCGTCATCCCCTACTTCGGCTACTCGACCATGGAGCGGGCCGCGCGCGACGGCGAGGTGGTGACCGCCAAGACCCGCGCCCGCCTGCTCTCCTCCATCCCGACCGCCGGGCGCGGGACCCGCGTGTTCCTGCTCGACCTCCACGTCGACGGGCTGACCCACTACTTCGAGGGCGCGGTCCACCCGGTGCACGTGTCGGGCAAACCGGTCACCGGCGCCGCGGTGCGCCGCCTCGGCGACGGCGGCGACTTCGTCCTCGGCTGCACCGACGCGGGTCGCGCCAAGTGGGTCGAGTCGCTGGCCAGCGAGCTCGGCGTCGAGGTCGCCTTCGTCTACAAGCGGCGGATGGCCGGCAACCGGACCGAGGTGTCCGGCGTGAGCGCGCACGTGCGCGGCCGCAAGGTCGTCATCTACGACGACATGATCCGGACCGGCGGCTCGCTGATGGGCGCGGCGGCCGCCTACCGGGATGCCGGGGCCACCTCGATCGCCGCGGTCACCACCCATGGCCTGTTCTGCGGCGACGCACTGGCCCGCCTGCAGGCGAGCGGCCTGTTCACCGCCCTGGTCGCCACCGACAGCCACCCGGGCGCGGTGCCGGGCGGCCTGCTGACGGTCGACACCATCGCGCCGCTCCTGGCCCAGCGCTTCCTCGAGGCCGAACAATGAGGCTCATCAAGGTCGGCGCCGGCGTCCTCAACCAGACACCGCTCGACTGGGAGGGCAATCGCGGCCGCATCGAGCAGGCCATCGCCCGCGCCCGCGCCGAGGGCGTCACCATCCTCTGCCTGCCGGAGCTGTGCATCACCGGCTATGGCTGCGAGGACGCCTTCCACTCGCCCGGCCTGCACCAGACCGCCCTCGATCTGCTGCTCGAGATCGCGCCGGCTAGTGGCGGCATGATCGCGTCGATCGGGCTGCCGCTGTTCTACAACCGCGGCCTGTACAACGCCGCCGCCCTGCTGGTGGACGGCCGGGTGGCCGGCTTCACCGCCAAGCGCTACCTGGCGGGCGACGGCATCCACTACGAGCCGCGCTGGTTCAAGGCCTGGCCGGAGGGGCACGTCGCCGAGATCGACGTGGCCGGCCGTTCCGTGCCGCTCGGCGACGTCCTGTTCGACTGCGGCGGGGTCAAGCTCGGCTTCGAGATCTGCGAGGACGCCTGGGTGGCCAACCGGCCCGGCGGAGCCATGGCGCTGCAAGGCGTCGACATCATCCTCAACCCGAGCGCCAGCCACTTCGCCTTCGGCAAGGACGACGTCCGCCAGCGCTTCGTCACCGAGGGCTCGCGCGCCTTCGGGGTCGCCTACCTCTACGCCAACCTGCTCGGCAACGAGGCGGGCCGCATCATCTACGACGGCGGCGCCCTCATCGCTAGCGGCGGCAACCTGGTCGCGGTCGGCGGCCGCTTCTCCTACCGCGACGTCGATCTCACCGCCGCGGTGGTCGACATCACCGCCAACCGGATGATGCAGTCGCGGGTCGGCAGCTTTCGCCCCGAGGTCGACGACCGCGCGGTCGACGTCCCGTTCACCTATCCCGACCTGGCTCCGGTCGCCCCGGTGGCGCTCGGCCGCTCGTGGGAGCAGGGAGAGCACGTCAAGGAAGAGGAGATGGCCAGAGCCGTCGCGCTCGGCCTGTTCGACTACCTGCGCAAGAGCCGCGCCGGCGGGTTCGTGGTGTCGCTGTCGGGCGGCGCCGACTCGTCGGCGGTGAGCTGCCTGGTCTCGCTGATGGCCCACTTCGCCGCCGCCGAGCTCGGCATCGAGGGCCTGCGCGACAAGCTCGCCCACATCGATCTGGCCGCCTGCGCCGGCCCGCGCGAGGTGGTCGGGCGGCTGCTCACCTGCGTCTACCAGGCGACCCGCAACAGCGGCCCGGTGACGCGAAACGCCGCCCGCCAGGTCGCCGAGGCGATCGGCGCCCGCTTCCTCGAGCTCGACGTCGACGCCATGGTGCAGGGCTATATCGACCTGGTCTCGGGCGCGGTCGGCCGGCCGCTCGCCTGGGAGAGCGACGACGTGGCGCTGCAGAACATCCAGGCTCGCGCGCGCGGCCCCAGCGTGTGGCTGCTGGCCAACCTCGACCAGCGCCTCTTGCTCGCCACCAGCAACCGCTCCGAGGCGGCGGTCGGCTACGCCACCATGGACGGCGACACCTGCGGCGGCCTGTCGCCCATCGCCGGGATCGACAAGGCCTTCCTGCGCCGCTGGCTGGTCTGGCTGGAGAAGACCGGGCCGAGCGGGCTCCACCCCATCCCGGCCCTGGCGGCGGTGACCGTGCAGGCGCCGACCGCCGAGCTCCGGCCGCCGGCGTCGGGCCAGACCGACGAGGGAGACCTCATGCCCTACGAGCTCCTCGACGCCATCGAGGGCTCGGCCATCCGCGACCGGCGCACCCCGATCGAGGTGTTCCAGGAGATGCGCGTCCGCTTCCCCGCCTACGACGTCGCCACCCTGGTCACCTACGTCGAGCGCTTCTTCCGCCTCTTCTGCCGCAACCAGTGGAAGCGCGAGCGCTACGCCCCCTCCTTCCACCTCGACGACAAGAACCTCGACCCGAAGACCTGGTGCCGCTTCCCGATCCTGTCGGGCGGCTACGAGCGCGAGCTCGGCGAGCTCCGCGCCTACGCCGCGCGCCTCTGAGTGCGGAAGGTGTCCCAGCCGAGGACGGCCACCCCGAGGGCGATGAAGAGGACCCTCCGGAGCTTGCGGCCGATCTCGACCAGCACCCCGAGGTCGGGCGACAGACCGGCCGCGCTGAACACCACGTAGGCGCCCCCCTCGGCGGTGCCGGCCCCCATCGGGACGAACGAGAACAGCCAGCCGACGATCTGCGAGCTGCCCAGGCTGAGGACCGCCGCCGCGATGATGCGGTCGCCGCCGAGGAAGTAGAGGATGAGCGCGGTCTCGAGGACGTTGCACATCCGGCTGCCGATGGCCGACAGCCAGGCGGCGTCGCGCGCCTTGCGGTCGTCGCCGCTCGCCTGCCAGGCCTTCTCCACCTTGCGCCAGCTGGCCCGCCACTTCTGGACCCGCGCCTTCGAGGGGCGGAAGCGGCCCAGCCCGGCGTGGCGCAGGAGCAGGAAGGGCCAGCCGCCGAGGCCGCGGCGGAGGACGAGGAGGGCGACCCCGCCGGCGACCAGGAAGATGCCGCTCGCGATCCAGAACATGGTGGCGGCCGGCCCGCGGGTGTCGAAGACGAAGAAGGCGATCGGCGCCCCGAGCGTGATCAGCCCGCAGTTGACCACGAACATGCAGATGTTCTGCGCCACCAGCGCGCCGGCGGCGCGATCGGCCGGCAGTTTCTGGCGCAGGAGCGAGTACTTGGTGATCTCGCCGACCTTGCCGAACGGGGTCGACTCGTTGATGCCGTGGCCGGCGATGCTGGTGCGCGCGAAGTAGAGGAAGGGGGGCGCGTCCTGGTCGCCGGCGCAGGAGCGCAGGGTCACCGAATCGAGCAGCAGGGCACCGAGGTGCGCCGAGCAGGTCAAGATGAAGCCCCAGCCGATGGCGACGATGCCGTCGAGCAGGGTCTCGGGGCCCAGGCGGTAGACCATCCAGGCCAGCGCGCCGAGGCCGACCAGCAGGAACGCCAGCTGGAGCTTGCGCAACGGATCCCGGCTACGGGCAGGCCTTGACCGGCTCGGGCAGGTTGGCGTCGCCGCGGGTGCCTGGCTCGATGCGGGTGGCGCCGAACGTGGAGCCGTCGAGCGAGGTCATGATCGGCTGCTTCACCATGCCGCTCACCGAGCCGCAGAAGAGATCCTCCGACTGGATCACGCCGTCCAGCACCAGGTCGGCGACGATGACCGTGCACGAGATCGGGTTCGCCAGCGCGTCCACGCTCGCCCCGTCGTGGGTGAGCTGGAAGAAACCGGCCACGTCGACGGGCAGGTCGCTCGATTCGAGCGGGTCACCCACTTCGTTGCCGCCGTTTCCCTCGTCGCAGGTATCGAACGCCAGCGGCTGGAACGAGAGGTTCAGGGTGGCGGAGGAGCCGTCGATGGTAATGTCCGCGGTGGCGACGAAGCGCAGCGGGGTGTCGGGCGAGAAGCCGGGCGCGATCGCCAGCAGGAACTCGCCGTCGATGTCGAACAGGCCGCCACCGCCGTCGCGGGGGACGACCTGCCCGGCGTCGACTACACGCTCGTTGAACCCATCGAAGCGATTCTTCGGGTCGACGCAGGCAACGAGGGCGGAAAGCCCGAGGAGCGCCAGGAAGGCGCCGCGGGATCGAATGCGGCTTGACATGCTCTTCGAACCTACCCGAACATCGCCGCCAGCAAAATAGCGCATTTCACTTCCTGCGAAAGGCAGCCAGCGTGACGCTGCGCTCGACCCCCCTCGTCTTCCTCGCGTTCTCCCTCCTCGCCCCGTCCGCGGTCCAGGCCGGCGGATTCACCGTCGCCCGCTGGGCCGGTGAGCACGGCGAGCCGACCACCGACAACCCGACCGCGATCTATTTCAACCCGGCGGGCCTGGCGCTGGGCACCGGCTGGCGGGTCTACGCCGAGGGCATCTTCGCCTGGCGCAGCGTCAAGTACGAACGCCCCGAGCTCGCGATCAGCAACGTCCTCGATCCCGGCGACACCGGCAGCGGCACCCCGGTGGACGCGATGGACGCCAACAGCGGCGAGGCGACTCTCGGCAACTTCGTCATCAACCCGTTCATCGGCGCCGCGACCGATTTCGGGGTGCCGAACCTCGGGGTGGGCATCGCGTTCTTCGCCCCGATGGGCGGCCAGGCGAAGTGGGACAAGAACGACAAGTACGCCGGCAACACCGAGTACCCGGGCGCCGAGGACGGGGTCCAGCGCTGGAGCACCATCGAGGGCGAGCTCCGCTCGCTCTACGTCGCGGTCGGCGGCGCGTATCGCCTGCCCGGGCCGCGGCTCAGCTTCGGCGCCGGCTTCAACTTCATCCGCTCCAACGTCGAGACGGTGCGCGCGCGCAACGCGACCGGCACCGACGACCTGGTCACCAGCACCGGCACCATCCTCGAGGGCCGCAGCCTGATCGACGTCCACGGCTATGCCGCCAGCGTCTCGGCCGGCGTCATCTGGGAGCCGATGGAGAAGATGTGGGTCGGCGCCTCGTACCAGGCGCAACCGGGCTTCGGCAACAACACCCAGTCGGGCACGCTGACCAACAAGTTCGGCGCCGGCGCGGTCGAGAAGAGCGACGTCCGCCTCGAGCAGGAGCTGCCGGACGTGTACCGCCTCGGCGTCCGCTACCAGCCGACCACGCAGGTCGAGCTCCGGCTGTCGGGCGACTTCCAGCGCTGGAGCGTGTTCGAGAACCAGTGCTTCCTCGACGGCAGCATGCCGAAGGACCAGACCAGCTGCTCGCTCGACGAGAACGGCGCCCAGCTGCCCGGCTCGATGGGCATCGTCGTCAACATCCCGCGCCGCTGGAAGAACACCTACGGGCTGCGCGGCGGCGGCTCCTACTGGCTGTCGCCCGACCTCGAGCTCAACGGCGGCCTGGCCTTCGACTCGAGCGCGGTGCCGGACGAGACCATCGACGTCTCGCTACTCGACCAGAACAAGCTGTTCGCCATGGCCGGCGTCCGCTGGGCCGTCATCCCGCGCAGCCTGGTGCTCGGGCTCACCCTGAACAACGTCTTCTACTTCAAGCGCACCGTGGAGCCGCGCGAGCGCGACGCCGACGACAACGCGATCGGTCCGGAGCCGCCTTCCAGCGTCCCGGACGGGGCCGGCACCTACACGCAGAACGTCTTCTTCGCCAACCTCGGCCTCGAGTACATGTTCTAGCGGGCAGCCTGGTAGAGCTGGTCGCGCCACTCGACCAGGTCGGTGAGCTCGCCGGCCAGGTCGAGATCGGTCCAGGCCCGCCGGCTGGCCGGCCCGAGCCGGATGTGCTGGTCGGCGACCGGGCAGACGAACTGCAGCGCGGTCGCTATCGCGATGTCGGCGTAGCTGAAGTCGCCGAGCAGGTGGCGGCGGCCGTCGGCAAGCGCCTCGCGCAGCTCGAGCAGGCTGGCCCGGAGCTCGGCGCGGTTCCGGTGCTCGTCGGCGGTGACGCGGTACTTCTTCTGCAGGTAGTGGACGCCGACGCGCGTGACCGGATCCAGTGGACGGCGGAGCGGCCGCGGGATCAGGTCGGCCAGCACCTCGCTGCGCGCCTGCGGGTCGTCCTTCACCCGGTGTGTGACCAGCGCGCGCCCGGCCCGCATCGCGGTGTCGCCGACCTCGATCCAGTGGGCGATGTCGCGCTCGAGGCCGCGCCGGAAGAGCGGCGCACCCGAGCCGTGGCGCTCGGCATATTCGGCGATATCGGTCGAGTCGGTGTAGGCCTCGCCGTCGGCGAACAGGACCGGCACCGTCACCGAGCCGCGCACGCGCCGCAGCCGCCAGCGCAGCGCCGGCTCGCTGAGCAGCGGGGTGTAGACTTCCTCGACGTAGTCGATCCGGTGGTGATCGAGCGCCCAGCGGGCCTTCTCCGACCAGGGAGAGGTGGGCAAGGCGGTCAAGACAGGCAGCTCCTTCGCGGTCATGGGAGATCGCGATTGTGGCGCCACGGGCCCGGCGCTACAAACGGCTTCGTGACCTGGAAACCGGCAAGCTTCGACGAATTCTGGCCCTACTATGTCTCGCAGCACCTCGACCCGGTGAACCGCGCGCTCCACTTCGCCGGCACCACGGCCGCGATGGCCTGCGTCGCCGCCAGCCCGCTCTTCCCGGCGCTCCTGGCCGCCGCGCCGGTGGCCGGCTACGGCCTCGCCTGGATCGGCCACTTCGTGATCGAGAAGAACCGACCCGCCACCTTCGGCAACCCGATCTGGTCGCTGCGCGGCGACTTCAAGATGTGGTCGCTCATGCTGCGCCGCAAGATGGCGGCCGAGGTCGAGTCCTACCGCCAGTACACCCCGATGGAAGCCCCGGCCGAAGCCGCCTAGCGCTACGCGGGGGCGAGCTCGAGGATGACCTGGTCGGCGGTGAGGTCGTCGCCGTCCTGCGGGCGGACCGCGGTGACGCGGGCGCGCTCGGGCAGGTCGGGGCCGCCGTAGGTGACGCGGTGGAAGGTCTTCATCACCTCGAGCAGGCAGACGGTCTGCCCGGCGGTGACGACGTCGCCGACCGAGACGAAGGGCGGCTTGTCGGGCGCGGGGCGGGCCCAGTAGCGGCCGCTCGACGGGGCGCGCACGGCCAGGCCGGTGGTGTCGGCCGGGCGGTCGGCGGCGCCGCCGTCGCCGGGCTCGGCGCGCGCCGCCTGGACCACCGCCTGGGCGCCGGCGGAGGAGACCAGGACGTCGAGGTCGTGCAGGCTCCAGATGCGCGGGTTCTTGATCCGCCGGTGCCCTATCGACTGGTAGCTCATCTCGACCGCGGCGGCCAGCCAGCCGCGCAGCGAGTCGAGCTCGACGATCTCGTCGGTGTCGAGCTGCCGGCCGGCGACGAAGGGATCCATGTCGCGCTCGATGCGCGCCTCGACGTCGCGCATGCCGGCCTCGATCTTCTTGCGCTCGGCCGGATCCTTCTCGGCGATCTCGAAGTCGTCGTCGAGCTTGGTGTGGTAGGCGGCGATCGCCAGCGTGCGCCCCTCCATCACCGAGAGCCGCGACAGGCAGGTGGAGAGCTGCACCACCGGGTCGTAGGGCAGGCCGCTCATCGCGTAGTAGCCGGCGCCCGACGCCTTGCGCAGGAGCACGGTGAACATCGGCACCGTGTTGGTGCTGTTGGTGTAGATGAGGTTGGAGCCGTAGGCCAGGAGGCCGTGCCGTTCCGCCTCGACCCCGATGTCGAAGCCGGAGATGTCCTGCAGCCAGATGATCGGGATGCCGTCGTCGTTGCAGGCGCGTGAGAACGCGCTGACCTTGGCGATGCCGCCCCGGTACAGGATGCCGCCCGGCCGCCGGCGGCCCGGGTGCTCCGGGTCGGCCAGCAGGCCCTGGCGGTTGATGATGAAGCCCGCATAGAGGCCCGCGATCCGCCCGACCCCGACGATCATCTCCTCGCCGACCCCCGGCAGGACCTCCCAGAACAGGCTCTGGTCGGTGAGGCGCGCCAGGATCTGAGCGGCGTCGTAGGGCTCGCGGTGATCGGGCGGCAGGAGGCCGGCGATCTCGCCGGCCGGGTGCAGCGGATCGCACGGCCCGACCCCGCCGCGGTAGAAATGAGCCGCCGAGCTCGGCAGGCGGCTCACCTCGCGCCGGATGCAGTCGATGAGCGTCTGGTCGTCGGGCACCCGCTCGTCGGCGCAGCCGGACTGGTGCACGTGCACCTCCGGCCCGCCGATGTCGAGCGAGGTCATCGTCATGCTCTTGGCGCCCTTGATGAGGGCGGCGCCGGCGATGACCATGTAGGCCTGCTCGGTCATGTAGACCCGGTCGCTGATGATCGGCATGTAGCCGCCGCCGGCGATGCAGTCGCCGAACACGCCGGCGATCTGCGGCACGCCGGCCGCGCTGAGCAGGCTGTTCATCTTGAAGATGTGGCCGGCCCCGGTCGCGCCCGGGAAGCTCTTCGACTGCTCGGGCAGGAACAGGCCGCTGCAGTCGACCAGGTAGATGGTCGGCACGCGCAGCCGGAGCGCCATGGTCTGCGCCCGCTCGATCTTCTCCGGCGTGCGCGGCCACCAGGCGCCCGACGCCACGGTGTTGTCGTTGGCGATGACCATGCACCAGCGGCCCTCGATGCGGACGAAGGCAGTGACCACGCCGGCGGCGGGCGAGCGCAGGTCGCCGGGGAAGACCTCGCCGTGGTTGACGAAGGTGCCGACCTCGTGGATGGGCGAGCCGGGATCGATGAGGCGCGCCAGCCGCTCGCGCGCGGTCAGCTTGCCCTTGGCGTGGACCCGGTCGACGTATTTCGCGCCCCAGCCGGCCTCGACCGCGGCGCGCTCGGCGCGCAGGCGATCCTCGAGGACCGAGACGGCGAGCCGGTGCTCGCCGAACAGGCTGTCGTCGACGGCGCGCGGCCGCGGGCTGCCTATGGGACGCAGCGGGACGTGGGGCATCAGGCTTCTCGGCGCTCCGGGATCCCGGCCCGCGGGGCGGCACTGGGCGGCCAGCCGGGGATGGTGCGGGTGTCGTAGTGGCCGCCCGCCAGGGCAGCCGAGTGGAGGATGGCCTGGTGCATCGGGATGGTGGTCGGGACGCCCTCGCAGACCAGGCCGTCGAGGGCGGTGATCATCCGCGCGATCGCGGCGGCGCGGTCGACCCCGCGCGCGATGACCTTGCACAGCAGGCTGTCGTAGTGGGGCGGCACCTCGTAGCCGGTCTCGACGTGGGTGTCGATCCGCAGGTCGGGCGCCGGGGCCGGCGCCTGCCAGCGCGTGATGCGGCCGGGCGACGGGCGGAAGCCGGCGAACGGGTCCTCGGCGTTGATGCGGCACTCGATGGCGTGTCCCTCGAAGCCGATCTCCTCCTGGCGCAGGCGGAGGTGGTGGCCGGCGGCGATCCGGATCTGCTCGGCGACGATGTCGATGCCGGTGCGCATCTCGCTGACCGGGTGCTCGACCTGCAGCCGCGTGTTCATCTCCATGAAGCGGAGCGTGCCGCCGGGGTCGCACAGGAGCTCGATGGTGCCGGCGCCGGTGTAGCCGATGCGGCGCACCGCCTCGACCGCGGCGGCCAGCGCGCGCTCGCGCTCGGTCGGGTCGAGGAAGGGGGCGGGCGACTCCTCGATGAGCTTCTGGTGGTTCCGCTGGACGGTGCAGTCGCGCTCGCCGAGGTGGATCGCGTGGCCATGGCGATCGGCCAGCACCTGGATCTCGACGTGGCGGCCTCCCTCGATCAACCGCTCGAGATAGAGCCGGCCGTCGCCGAAGGCGGCGGCGGCCTCGGCCGACGCCTCGGCGTAGGCGGCCGCCACATCGCCGCGAGCCCGCGCCACCCGCATGCCGCGCCCGCCGCCGCCCGACTCCGCCTTGAAGAGGACCGGGTAACCGATGCGGTCGGCCAGGGCGCGCGCCTGGTCGACGTCGGCGAGCACGCCGTCGGAGCCGGGGATGAGCGGCAGCCCGGCCGCGGCCATCGCCCGGCGCGCCGGCGTCTTCTTGCCCATGAGCTGCATGACATCGGGCGGCGGCCCGATGAAGGTGACCCCGTGCTGGCGGCACAACGAGGCCAGGAGCGGGCTCTCGGCCAGGAAGCCCCAGCCCGGGTGCAGCGCGGAGCAGCGGGCAGAGGCCGCCGCCTCCACCACCTTCATCGCGTCGAGGTACGAGAGTGCGGCGCGCGCCGGGCCGAGCAGCACCGCCTCGCGCCCGCGCACCCAGGGCGCCTCGCGATCCGCCTCCGAGACCCCGAACACCGGTGTGATGCCGAGCCGATCGCAGGTGCGCGCGACCCGGGCCGCCACCTCGCCGCGGTTCGCGATGAAGAGCCGGTGGAACAGGGCCGGCGGCATCGTCCCCGCACGCTATCACACCGAGAACCGGAGCCGGTAGAGCGCCGGTCGTGCTTGCGGGGCCACGTAAGACGATATAGGCTTACATCATGGCGCGGACCACCGAGACTGTCCGGGTCAGCTCGAAGGGGCAGATCGTGATCCCGGCCAGGCTGCGCCGCGCGCTCGGCCTGAAGACCGGCCAGTCGCTGAGGATACGACAGACCGGGCCGGGGACGGTCACGCTGTCCCGGCCCGACGAACACGACGAGGCCGCGGACATGCTCGATCGGATTCGCTCCTCCGCGCGCTCCCTCGGGATCGATCCGGTCGAGGATCTCCACCGCAGGCGGGCCCGCGAACGGCTCCAGGCGGAGAGCAAGCATGGGACGCGGCGTCCTTGACGCCGGGGTCGTCCTCGGGTGGCTGCGCGGCCAGCATCGGTCGATGAAGAAGCTGGCCGCCCTGTTCGCGGCGTCGCGCGCCAGGCGGGTCAACCTGAACATCTCGTGCGTGAACCTGGCCGAGGTGCTCGCGCACGGGGCGGCCTACGAGCGGGCCAGCGGGGTCGATCTGGTGGCGCTGCTGCGGGGCTACAACGTCGAGATCCACTCGCCCGACGAGGCGATCGCGCGGCGGGTGGCAGCGCTGCCCACCTCGCTCGCCGACGGGTTCGCCGCGGCGACCGCGCTGGAGCTCGGCGCCCGACTGCACACGACCGATCGAGAGCTGGCCCGGCAGCTGTCCGGCGCGCGGATCTCCATGAGCGTGTACTGACGTGGGCGACCTCGTCGTTCGCAGCCAGCGCGTCGTGACGCCCGCCGGGGTCGGGCCGGCCTCGGTGCACGTCGAGGGCGGGCTGATCGCCGAGGTGGCCGGCTGGGACGAGGTGCCGGCGGGGGCGTCGATCCTCGACGCCGGCGACCTGGTGGTGATGCCGGGGCTGGTCGACAGCCACGTGCACGTCAACGAGCCGGGCCGGACCGCGTGGGAAGGGTTCGCCAGCGCGACGCGGGCGGCGGCGGCCGGCGGGATCACCACCATCGTCGACATGCCGCTGAACTCGATCCCGGCCACCACCACGGCGGCGGCGCTCGAGGCCAAGCTCGAGGCGGCCGAGGGCAAGTGCTGGGTCGATGTCGGTTTCCACGGCGGCGTGGTGCCGGGCAACCTGGCCGACCTCACGGCGCTGTGCCGGCGCGGTGTGCTCGGTTTCAAGTGCTTCCTGGTTCCCTCCGGGGTGGACGAGTTCGGCCACGTCGGCGAGGCGGAGCTGGGGCCGGCGCTCGAGGTGCTGGGCGACGCGGGCGTGCCGCTCCTGGTCCACGCCGAGCTCGAGGGGCCGATCGCCGCAGCCGCCGAGGCGGTGATGGCGATGAGCCCGTACCGCTACCTCACCTACCTGCGCTCGCGCCCGCCGAGCGCCGAGGACCAGGCCATCGCGATGCTGATCGGGCTGGCGCGCGCCCGGCGCGCGGCGCGGGTGCACGTCGTCCACTGCGCCTCGGCCGGTGCGCTCGATCTGCTCGCGGCTGCGCGCCAGGAGGGGGTCGCCATCGGCGCCGAGACCTGTCCCCACTACCTCCACTTCGCCGCCGAGGCGGTGCCGGACGGCGCGACCGAGTTCAAGTGCGCGCCGCCGATCCGCGAGGCGGACAACCGCGAGCGGCTGTGGGGCGGAATCGCCGGCGGCGTGCTCGACATGGTGGTGTCGGACCACTCGCCGTGCACGCCCGACCTCAAGCGCCGCCAGGAGGGTGACTTCATGGCCGCCTGGGGCGGCATCGCGTCACTCCAGCTCACCCTGCCGGTCATGTGGAGCGAAGTCCGGCGGCGCGGGCTCGGGCTCGATCGGCTGGTGGCCTGGATGTGCCGGGCGCCCGCCGACCTGGTCGGGCTGCGGCAGAAGGGCGCCATCGCGCGCGGTTTCGACGCCGACCTCGCCATCTGGGACCCCGACGCGGCGTTCCGGGTCGACGGCGCCGCGCTCGAGCACGCCAGTCCGCTCACCCCGTACGACGGCGAGACCCTGTGCGGCGTGGTCGACACCACGATCGTCGGCGGCCGCATCGTCTACCAGAAGGGCCGGCACGCCCAGGCGGCGACCGGGCGCTACCTCCTGCGCTCGTGATCGTCACTCCTCGGCGCGCTGGTAGACCGGACTGCCGAGCGCCGAGCCCTCGATGAGCACCATGTGGATGTTGACCATGATGCCCGAGCTCTCGAACGAGACCACGATCTCGCCCGCCTCCTCCACCCAGGTCGCCTCGCGCGTCTGGCTGTCGCCGTCGCCTCTCGAGGTGATGGTCGCGCTGCCGTCGGACGCCAGCTCGTAGGTGCTCTCGGCGTCGAGCTCGACCTCGCCCCCGCTCTCGACCCGGACGCTCCCCGACCAGCGACCGACCGGGCCGTCGACCTCGCCGTCGGGCAGGAGCGCGCCCAGGATGAGCCGCTCGCTGTCGGCGAAGTAGGTCACCTCGCCCGTCAGGTGGCTGCCCTCGTCGTCGGTCCCCTCGAGGAGGAGCAGGCCGCCGTCGGTCTCGTATGTCCCCCGGTTGCTCTCGGCCCCCTCGCCGTACTCGCGGTACGCGAAGTCGCCGTCGGCGGCGAAGTCGTAGATCGACTCGAGCTCGCCGGTCTGGTCGTCGTGGAGCTCCCAGCGGCCGACCAGGGCGGCGGCCGGGTCGTCACCGGCACCGCCGCAGGCCAGGGCCGCGGTGGCCAGGATCGTCAGCGCGCATGTCTTCAGCATCGATTCTGTCCTCCTGTCGGGGCGCCGCCGTGGCAAGGTGCGTGCCGTGGCGCAGGTCCGCGACCTTCCGCGTCCGGCTGTCCGACACCGCGACACCGGTGTCCGGACTTGCCACCCGGCGCGAAATCGCCGCGGTGAGATCACGACACCGTCCCCTTCTTTTGCTGAAATCCGGCTCACACCATGGCTCTGACAAACCTCATCGACCTCGCCAGCGAGCGGGTGGGCGGCTCGGTCATGGCGGCCAACGACGAGTTCTTCGCCTCGCGCGAGAACCTCGTGACGGCCGCCGACCCGGTCGAGAAGGACGAGTACGTCCTGACCGGCAAGTGGATGGACGGCTGGGAGACCCGGCGCCGGCGCGAGGTCGGTCACGACTGGTGCATCGTGCGGCTCGGTCTGCGCGGCCGCGTTCGCGCGCTGGTGGTCGACACCGCCTTCTTCCGCGGCAACTACCCGGAGCAGTGCTCGGTCGAGGCCTGCGACGCGGCCGGCCAGCCCGGCCTGGCCGAGCTCGAGGGGGCCGCCTGGAGCGAGATCGTCCCGCGCTCGCCGCTGCAGGGTGACCACAAGAACTCGTTCGCGATCGCCTTCGATCGCCCGGTCACCCACCTGCGCCTGCGCATCTATCCGGACGGCGGAGTGGCGCGGTTGCGCGCGCTCGGCGAGGTGGTGCCCGACTGGGACGAGCGCGACTTCACCGGCGAGCTCTGCGACCTGGCGGCGATCGACGGCGGCGGCCGCGTCCTCGAGTGCAGCGACATGTTCTTCGGTGACGCCCACAACATGCTCATGCCGGGGCGCGCGCGCGACATGAGCGACGGCTGGGAGACCCGGCGCCGGCGCGGCGAGGGACACGACTGGGCCGTGATCCAGCTCGGCGCGGCAGGCCGGGTCTCGCGCATCGAGATCGACACCAGCCACTTCAAGGGCAACGCGCCCGGGCAGGTCGCCATCGACGGCTGCCTGGGCGAGGGGCTGGGCGCCGACCTGCTGCGCGGCGACGGCCCCTGGCGGCCGCTCCTGCCGCGAGCGCGGCTCCTGCCGCACACCCTGCACCGGTTCGCCAGCGAGATCGACAGGCGCGAGCGGGTGCGCCACCTCCGGGTCCACGTCTACCCGGACGGCGGGATCGCCCGGCTGCGCGTGTGGGGCCGGACCGATCGCAGCGAGCGGCTCATCCTCGCGCTGGGTCGCGCCGGCGCGCTCGGGCCCGACCGCCTGCGCGAGGCGCTGATGCGCTGCTGCGGCTCAGCCCGCTGGGCCGCGGCGGTCGCCGAGGACGCCCCCTACGTCGACGTCGCATCGCTGCTCGATCGCTCGGACCAGGTCTGGCGCGCGCTCGGGCGCGAGGACTGGCTGGCCGCCTTCGCCGCCCACCCGCGCATCGGCGAGCGGAGCGGCGGCGCCTGGGCGCAGGGCGAGCAGGCCGGCACCGAGGGGGCGCGCGCCGAGGTCATGCAGGCGCTGTTCGACGGCAACCGGTCCTACGAGGAGCGCTTCGGCCACATCTACATCGTCTGCGCCAGCGGCAAGAGCGGCGACGAGATGCTGGCCGACCTCATGCGCCGCATGCACAACGACCCGGACGTCGAGCTGGTGGTCGCCTCCGAGGAGCAGCGGAAGATCACCCGCCTCCGCCTCATCAAGTGGCTGCTCGAGCTGTAGGATCCAGACTCCATGAGCGCCATCACCACCCACGTCCTCGACACCGCGCGGGGCCGCCCGGCCGCCGGCGTGCCGATCCTCCTCGAGATCGAGATCGACAGCGAAGCGGACGCCGGCGGCGGCGGCGCCACCCTGTGGCAGGAGATCGGCCGCGGCGAGACCGACGCCGACGGCCGCCTGCGCACCCTGCACCCGGCCGACCAGCGGCCGGCGGTCGGCACCTACCGGCTGGTCTTCGACACCGGCGCCTACTTCGCCGCCACCGGCGCCGCCGGCTTCTATCCCACCGTCCAGGTCGTCTTCCTGGTCGACGACCCGACCCAGCACTACCACGTCCCGCTGCTCCTCTCCCCCTACGGCTTCTCCACCTACCGCGGCAGCTGAGCGGCCATGAGCGCGCGGGCACGCCTCGAGGTCTGGCAGGGAGACATCACCCGGCTCGGCGTCGATGCCATCGTGAACGCCGCCAACTCGTCGCTGCTCGGCGGCGGTGGGGTCGATGGCGCGATCCACCGCGCGGCCGGCCCCGACCTCCTGCACGAGTGCCGTCTCATCGGCGGCTGCCCGACCGGCGAGGCGCGCATCACCAAGGGGCACCGGCTCGCGGCTCGTCACATCATCCACACGGTCGGGCCGGTCTGGCGCGGCGGCGACCAGGGCGAGCCGGCCCTGCTGGCCCGCTGCTACCAGAACAGCCTGGCGCTCGCCCAGCGGCACGGACTGGAGGTCATCGCCTTCCCCGCCATCTCGACCGGCATCTACGGCTACCCGCTCGACGCCGCCGCCGCGGTCGCCGTCGCCGCGGTCGCCACCTTCCTCGGCTCCGCCGAGCTCCCGCGCCGCGTCATCTTCTGCACGTTCGACGACCGGGCGACCGCTGCCTTCGAGCGCGCACTTGACGGCGGCCGCCCTACGTGAGAAGGCGGACACGTGAGGGTCACCGCCGAGCTCCTGCGCGACTGGGCCGCCCGGCTGTGCGGCGCGCGCTCCGGCTCGGAGGCGGACCTGGCCGCGGCCCTGGGCATACCGCTCGACCCGCCGCCGCCCGGGGTCACCCGCACGCGTCTGCGCGGCGGCGACATCCCGATCGTCGAGCTCGAGCTCGCTCCGCCGCTGCCACTCGGCGATCTCGACCGCCTGCTCAGCGCCGGCAACCGGCTGCCGCGGGTCGACTGGGACCGCCCGCACGTGGTCGCCTTCCAGGTCGCGGTGCCCGGCGCTTCCTGGCGCTGCGTCATCCTGGCCAGCTGCGACCAGGTACCGGCAGCCGACGCTCCGGTCTCGCGCGTGACGCTGCGGCTCGACTACGCCCGCTGACGGTTACTTGCGGACCGCCGCCAGGGCGCGCTTGACGCGCTTCTTGAGCGGGGCGACCGCCGGGTGGGCCGCCGCCTGCCGGGCGTAGTAGGTGCTGAAGTAGCGCGCGCGCTGGACCGCGTTCCTGACCTTGTCGGTGAGCGGCTCGGGCGGGAAGAACCCCTTCAGCCAGTCGTTGACCTTGAGGTCGAGGACCAGGTGGACGCGCGCCAGGTCGCTCTTGTTGTGCACCCGGTGCGGATGGGTGAAGTCGCAGTACCAGAGCTCGCCGGGACGCATGTGGACCCGCTCGTCGTCGACGTAGAAGTAGACCTCGTCGTTCGTGATGATCGGGATGTGGAGGCGCACCTTGCCCATCGCCCAGCCGTCGCCGAGGTCGGTGTGCGTGTTGATGTTCTTGCCCGGCTCGAGGCGGAGCAGCCGGACCCGCTCCTTGGGACACTGGAACTCGTCGACGATGGACTCCATGTAGGGGCACTCGGCGAGGATCTCGGTCTTGCGGTAGGTGGCGTCCCAGCCGGCCCAGCGCAGCGCCTGGGCGTCGGTCCGCCCGTCGACCGAGTGGAGCGGGACCGCCCGCCAGCCGCCGTCGTGGTAGTCGCCGCGGTTCATGTGCTCGACGCCCCAGCGGAGCGCCACGTCGAGGTCCGCCTTCATGCGGTCGACGTCGTACGCGCGATCGAACTTGATGACCGGTTGCACCAGCCCAGTCTCGATCGCCCTCCGCCTGCCCGCAACCGGATTCGCGACCCTCAGTGCGGGGTGGCGCGCATCGAGTGGCAGGCGACCAGGGCCATCACGGTGCTGGTCGTCTCGGGGCCGCGGCTGGTGCAGTCGATCGTCCGACCGCGGATCGATCGCCGCATCACCAGTCCGAACACCGGCTTGCCACTCTTGCGATCCTTCATGGCGTACTCGAGGTGGAACTCCTCGCCGTCGACCTTGTCGACGATGACGCCCAGCTTGCCGCCGCCCTCCCTGGCCAGCCGGTCGACGATTGCCTGGCGGCTCTGCTTCGGGTCGGCGCGCCGGACCAGGAGCTCGCTGGTGCCGTCGCTCAGCACCACCTCGCCGCCCGCCCTCGGCTTGCCCGCCGCCACCTCGGGCGCCGCCGCGACGTCGACCCCGAGGCCCGGCACCGAGAGCCACACCTTGCCGGGCGGCAGGGTCTCCTCCTCGGCGCCGACCCGCATGGCGCCGGCCGCCGAGGCGTGCGGCCGCATCGAGAGGCAGGCCGCGACCCCGGCGTCGGCGTTCTCCTTCGACGTGTCGTGGCAGCTGCAGTCGATCGGCTTGCCGCCGATCAGCCGGCGCAGCGAGTAGCCGAAGGAGCGCTTGCCCGCGCTCTCCAGCGCGTACTCGAACCGGTACTCGCCTCCCTCGACCTCCTCGACCTGGAACCCGGCGAAGCCGTCCTCCTTCATGAGGCTGGCGCGCGCCGCTGCGCCGTCGGCGAAGGAGCTCCCCGGGGCGAACCGCCAGAGGTGGAGGTTGAAGTCGCCGCGCTTGAGCCAGGTGTTGCGCTCCCTGGGATCGTCGACCTCGTAGGTCACGCCGGGCGGCACCGAGATGTCGATGGCGAAGCTCGGCACGTGCAGCGTATCGTTCGCCGGCACGACCGGCGCCGCGTCGGCCGGCGGCGTCAGCTTCACCTTCGCCTCGGCCAGCGTCGCGGTCCTGGCGTGCGGCTCGTCGTCGCTGCAGGCCGCGGCGAGAACGATCAGGAGG
>Ga0207428_10002171_pt1 | contig 19685 bp, 19 predicted proteins | sample RhiMethybrSRZTD1_FD_187600 | JGI IMG/M metagenome (GOLD analysis project Ga0207428, IMG submission 187600) | Populus rhizosphere microbial communities from Tennessee, USA - Rhizosphere MetaG P. TD hybrid SRZTD1 (SPAdes) (version 3) | ecosystem: Host-associated > Plants > Roots > Rhizosphere >...
CCGCCCTGGCCGCCGACTAGCGCCGGTTCACTGCCCGGTCCCTCCCGTGCTTCCGACCGAAGGATAGCACACCTCGGATAGAGACTGCTGCGCTGCGGGATTTCGATCCTGCCTATGGCCGGTCCGGGTCAACAGCGACGGATTGGTCCCAATTGTAACAGTTCCGCTTCTCCCCCCAACAGCCGACATGCAAGCGGACATGCGCTGACTTCGCCTTCGGGAGCGGAACTGTTACACGTTAGACCAATCCATCGCTCTCTTTGACCCCGATTGGACTCGGAAAAGGGGGGAGGCTGCCCACGCAAGTGGTCTCCGCGGCTGATCCCCATCGGCAGAGCTGCTGATAGCTATCCGTTGTAGACAACCATATCGAACACGACCACTTTCGAGTCGGGCTCGAATTCAGGGGATGGATCCAGGAGCTTTGTTATGAGCAATTGCTTCCTTCCTGCGCTGTTCAAGAATGGATCCTTCTCGTTGTGAGGATCATCTTCGAAGTACATTTGCGTCACGAGTCGGTCCTGTCGCCCGCTCACCTGGAAGTGGATATGTGCCGGCCGGATCAGGTTAGGGCCCGCAGGATAGGCCGCGGGCTTGATCGTCTTGAAACGATATCGGCCTTGCGAGTCGGTGGTCAAATGTGCCGAGCCGTCGAAGTTCGGATCGAGCGGCGCCGGATTGATGTCGCTCGGATGCGTGTAGCGCCCATATGCGTTGGCTTGCCAGACTTCGACGCTTGCGTCACGCACCGGCTCACCGGCAACGTTGAGGACGCGCCCCATGACGTTGAGAATCTGCCCGGTGGCGCGGCCGGTGCGACCGGGCACTCTCGTTAGATCGGCCGTCTGCGGCAGTTCCTTTAGCGGATAGAAGGGGCCAAGGATTTGGCCGGGCGTGCGCGGCAACTCCGCGGCTTCGGTGGGAGCGCCGGCCGCGCACACCGCCGCGGCGCCCGTAAGTACTGCGGACATTTTCAGGATTTCCCGGCGGCTGAAGTCGCCGATCGAGTAGACCGCCATCTTTGCCTCCATTGCAGCCGCGTTGCCGGTGAACATGCCCCTGGGCCGCGAGGGGGCGTCTGCGGCGGAACGCTATTGGGGGCCCCCGCCTCCGCTCAAAAGCCAAGTTGGTGATCGCAGTTGATTCGTTCGGCTTGGCTGTCGCGAATTGCTTGGACGTCCGCTACGCAAGTGGTATGCGCCTGAGTTCCCGCTCGCATCCCATATTTCTCACAGAAGGCTTTGCCTTCTGCGGCGAGTTCGGCAGCCAATGCTTGCGCGGCGGCACCGCGGATTGGCGCTGAACGGTGCTCAATTAAAACCAATCCGGCACCGATGAGTATGACAACGATACCGACGATAAGAAGTGCGAGCTTCTTCTCATCACGCGAGATCGGGACTGTAGTGGTGCTGATGGTCATCAGCCCCCCAATTTGCGAAGCGAGAGCCGCGATTCGGTCTCTCAGTCGTCGGCCGCCTGCAGTGTACAGTTTCAGCGGCCGGTGATGGTCAATTATGTGCCAAAACTTGTTGTATAGCGAGCTTAGAATCCAAATAATCGCGTGACTTCTCTCAGTATAGTTATGGGCTATCGTCAAAAACAGTCTCAGTATAGTTGTAGGATATCAAAACGCTAATTACACGAGCAAGAACCCCGAGGGCTGAATTGTCCTGAATTGGGCGACGAGGTCGGCTTCGGGCCACTTCCGGACTCATGCGCTGCAGCAAATGACGTGCGCGGTTGCAAATGTCTATTCGATCACCTCGTCGGCGCGGGCGAGTAGCATCGGCGGAACTTCGAGGCCGAGCGCCCTCGCCGCTTGAAGGTTGAAGACGAACTCGAACTTGGTGGACTGAATGATCGGCAGGTCGGCGGGATTCGCTCCCTTGAGGATTTGACCGGTCATGACGCCGGTCTGACGAAACCGATCCGCCAGCTCAGCCCCGTAACTCTTGGCCGTCCGACCTCGGGATATTCACGATTGGCATAGATCGCAGGAATAGCGTGGCGCACCGCGAGCACCGCAAATTGAACGCATCGCTGTTGAAGAAGGCATCGTTGCCAACGAACAGCGCATCGGCCGGCTCCCGTCCAAGAGTAGTCGCGAAGGCCGCCTCGATCTCGCGGCTCGTGCCGGTCTTGAGCACTTGAATCTGCAGTCCGAGGGCGCGCGCGCGGCTTCCGGTATGTCGCGCAGCGTGACCTCGGCGACCAGAGCGTTTGCCGGATTGACCAGCACAGCGATCCGAACGGCTTTGGGCACCATCTCATGGAGGAGCCCCAACCGCTTGGCGGTGGTCTCCTGGGCGAACCAATTGATGCCAGTCGCGTTGCCGCCCGGCCGCGCCAAGCTGGTGACGAGATCGAACTTGACTGGATCGTCGGTTACCCCGAAGACGATCGGGATCGTCCTATGGAGCAAACCGGCCCGGGCGCTCGTCGTTGATCCGCGACAGGGCGCGGCCGTTCAGCACCGTGAGTGCCCCATGGTCGAGCTGGATCCATCCGCGCTTTTCCCAGATGCGCAGTTCCTACCGCCGTTGGGGCAGCACCATGGGCGTAGCCATAGGATCAACGTGTTATCTTAAGGGTTTTGCCGCGCAATGTCGCGTCCAACGCTAAAAAGTATTGAAATGCAAAGCGCTGACATCGCTTATCTTTACAACTGATATAGGCACAAACGTCCTAGCCACAAGGTGGTCATAGCTTAAAACTATTGGACAATTGTGCGATTTATAAGAAAGCATTCGACTTTTACTTATGCGAAGCGCTCTCGAAAAATGGAAGTGGGGACTACGTGGAGGGAAGGGAAAATGCGATTCCTGATTAATGCTCTGGGTCCGGAGGTAGGATGGCCACTCGGGCGTGGGTATAGCCCTGCACCCGGCACCGATTAGGGTGCTACCATGGACATCGGTGGCTGGCTGCGAAGCCTGGGGCTCGGACGGTACGAGCCAGTATTCATCGAGAACGCTATCGATTTTGATGTGCTGCCGGAACTAACGGAAGGCGATCTTGAGGCGCTCGGGATGCCGCTGGGCGACAGAAAACGTATCATCAAGGCTCTCAAGGCGGTGGAGGGGGACTCTTCCGGTGCACTGATCACGAGTGAAATGGAGGAGTCGCCGAGCAACTCCCTCCCCATGGCTGCTGCCGAACGCCGTCACTTGACCGTTATGGTCTGCGATCTGGTGGGCTCGACTGCTCTATCGGCCCGACTCGATCCAGAGGACATGGGCGCCGTGATCGATGCCTTTCAGGCCGCCTGCGTCCGTATCACGGTAGCCTCTGAGGGCTTTCTTGTCGATTTCCAGGGCGATGGAATATTGGCCTATTTCGGCTATCCGCGTGCGCACGAGGACGATGCCGAGCGAACCGTGCGCGCGGGGCTCGACATCGCTGCCGCTGTTGCACGGCTAAAGACGCCCGCGCAAGAGCCGCTCTCGGTCCGCATTGGCATAGCCACTGGCCTGGTTGTGGTGGGCGACCACGGTCGCGAGGGTGCGTTGCGAAAGCATGCCCTGATTGGTGACACGCCGAACGTCGCGGCGCGCCTTCAGGCCTTGGCCGAGCCTGGGACGGTCGTCGTCGCCGCTTCCACACGCCGGCTGCTCGGCGATCTGTTCCGCCTGCGTGATCTTGGCATTCACAAACTCAAGGGTATTACTGAACCGATCGCCGCGTGGGCGGTTGACGGCGTGTCGCCTTCCCAGAGCCGCTTCGAGGCGAGCCGCACGGCGGCTCTAACTGATCTCATCGGCCGAGAAGACGAGCTCGATTTTCTTCTGGAGCGCCAACGGCTCGCCTGGAAAGGACAAGGCCAGATCGTGCTGATCTCAGGCGAGCCCGGAATCGGCAAGTCCCGTCTTGTGGCGGCTCTCGAAGAGCGCATCGCCGACGAGCCGCACACACCCATGCGTTACCAATGTTCGTCTCACTACACCAACAGTGCATTTTATCCCTTCATCGCCCAATTGGAGCGAGCGGCGGGGTTCAAGGCAAACGATACGTCCGAGGAGCGCCTTGATAAGCTGGAAGCACTTCTCGCCATTGCCACACCGCGAGTTCAGGACACAGCACCGCTTTTTGCTGCGCTGCTGTCGATCCCGTTTGGCGATCGGTATCCTAAGAAAAGCGTTCAACCCCGCACAGCAACGCGCCGTACGTTCGTCGCGCTGCTCGACCAATTCAAGAGTCTCGCATGTCAGAAACCGATTCTGCTCTTGTTCGAGGACCTGCACTGGGCCGACGCCGCCTCCCTAGAGCTCCTCGATCTGACCGTCGAGCGGGTGTGCCACCTACCAGTCCTTGCCCTGTTCACTTTCCGACCTGAATTCAAGCCGCCCTGGGTTGATCTCCCCATTGTCGGCACGTTGACGCTCGGTCGCCTCGACCGCAAAAACGTTGAAAGAATAGTCACGCAGGTGGCTGGCGGTCGTTCGCTGCCAGCCGAAGTGATGAACCAAATTGTCGCGAAGACCGACGGCAACCCGTTGTTCGTCGAGGAGCTCACAAAGGCAGTGCTCGAAGGGGACATTCTAGTCAAGGACGCCGGCGGCTATAGACTCGACGGGCCTCTGCCTCCGCTCGCCATTCCCGCAACCCTTCACGACTCCTTGATGGCACGGCTCGACCGCATGGCGCCGGTGAAGGAGATCAGCCAAATCGGGGCCGCTATCGGGCGTGAGTTCTCCTATTCCTTGATGCGCGAGTTGGTCCGACGCGACGATACCGCACTAAAAGATGCGCTCGCCAAACTTGAGCAGTCTGAGCTCGTGTTCCGCCGCGGTGAGCCACCTGAAGCCATCTATAGATTCAAGCACGCGCTGGTGCGGGATGCGGCATATGAGAGCCTGCTCAAGAGCCGCCGGCACGAATTGCACGGCCAGATTGCGCGCACAATGGAGAAAAACTTTCCCGACATTGTGGCGAGCCAACCGGAAATCGTGGCTCACCACTTCACTGAAGCCGGTCTTGTGGAACCCGCCACCGAGTACTGGCTCAAGGCTGGGAGTCTCGGACTCAGCCGCTCGGCGAGTGCAGCTGTCGATCATCTGAGACAAGGGTTGAAACTAATCCCCAATATTGATGACCCGATGCAACGCAACAAGTGGGAGTTGCTGCTTCAAACGTCGCTCGGCAACTCACTCCGGGTGACTGAAGGCTGGAGCACCGATAGCGTGAAGCATGCTTATACGCGAGCACTTCAGCTGTGCAAACAGAGCGATCTTGACGAACATACCGTTCCTGCGGTGTTTGGATTGTGGACTTGGAATTTCGTTCGTGCAATGCTTGGTGAAGCTCAAGCCCTTGCCAAACATTTGCTCAATACGGCCGAGAATGTAGACAACTCAGTTCACAAGGTTCTTGCCTACGAAGCTCTAGGGTTTACCTTATTTGCACAGGGAAAATTTGCAGCTGCCCACGCGGAGCTAGAACGCAGCATTAGCCTGTGTGAGGACAGCAAGGCTGCAGCGTATCTTGACCTATCAGCGCAAGACCCGCGGGTTCATGTAAGGGCATACGACGGAATGGCACTTTGGTTACTCGGCTATCCAGATCAGGCGATGTGCATATGCGCGGAGGCCCGTCGCTACGCAGATGCATCTCAAGATCCGTTCAGCGAGGCAATCGCACGGACGATAAGCTTGCGGGTGCATCAGTTTCGCGGTGAAGCTGCCGTTGTCGCAAGCCAGGCTAACGCAGCAATTGCAATCTGCGAACAATATGAATTTGTGCACTATCGAGCCATGGCTTTGATCTTGCGCGGATGGGCAATCGCCCAGCAAGGCGCGTTTGAGGAAGGCATCACCGAGATTAGAGAAGGTTTGGAAAGAGAACGGGACACCGGCGCCTTATTATTTGAGTCGTACTCTCTCGGGTTACTGGCTGAAGCATGCATAAAGAACAAACGTTACGGGCAAGCGCTCAACTTTTTGGAGCAGGCGCATTTAAGGCTTGGTGAAGAGAATTCGGAACGGTATTACGCGGCTGAGATATATCGCTTGCTCGGCGAGACATATGTAGGTTGTAACCAAGATTTGGATCAGGCGGAGCATTATTTTTCTGAGGGTCTTAAGATCGCACGCGAGCAGAAAGCCAAATCCTTTGAACTGAGACTTTTGCTGAGTGTCTGTGACTCGTACGAACTGAGACAAAACTCCGATAACTATCGCTCGGAGCTCGTCCAGGTGTACCGATCATTTGGCGAGGGTTTTGGTACTGCGGATCTCGTCAGAGCCAAGGCAAGGTTGGAAAATTTCCCCGACCCGACCGCGAGCTGAGGAGTGCTTTGATCTAAAATCCAAAAATTCAAGTTTTGTGAAACTGCCCCTCCAGGGGGTGCGCGGGGGGCAAAAAAATTGAGCGAGGTTTTGAGGAGGGGTGAAGTCAGGAGAATGCTGCGCTGCGGGATTTCAATCCGCCCTATGTCGCTTGTGGGCCAGAACCGGACCTTCCGACTGTAGGGCTTAGTCTAGAATTTCTTGCAGCCAGCATGCCCGGGAAAGGGCTGGTCGCGTCCGAGCTCCCGAAGCGGCTACACAGCGTACGCAGCAGTGCCTAGTCTTTGGGGCGCTTCGTGAACCCACATCACGTAGAGGGGATCTTCGCCAGGATTCTTGAGCGCATGGACTTTGCCTGCCGGGTAGTAGATTGCGTCGAGCGGTCCAAGCTCAAGCAACTCGCCTTCGATCCGGGTGACCCCTCGCCCTCTTAGCAGGACATAAATCTCTGCATCGGGATGGCTGTGCGGAACGTGCTGGCTGCCGGGCAGGATGACCGTCAACCCGACGCCGATTCGGTCATTCAACGCGGCATCGCCTCGATTGTAGTTCAGGTGACCTTCCGGCCCACCCACCCAGTTCGCCGACCAGCGCACGAAGCCCGCTTCCTGGGTGCGCGGGTTGCTGCGGTTCGGCTGCAGGTGACGGAAGGATATTAGCGAGACTTCCTCGCTCGCCGGAAAGGGGCCATCGCCTTCGAGGTAGGTCGATACGCCGAGCTTCTCGATCCCGTCGTGAAGCCAGATGAGCTCAAGATCATGGTCCCCGACGGCCCTCACGCCATGGGGCACGCCGGCCGGAATATACAGACAGTCGAGCGGTCCCGCCCGATGCGCCCTTCCGACCCCGTCGAAGCTTTCGACCTCGCCCTTGAGGATGACGTAGATCTCGGTGACGGAGTGGACATGGACTCCGGGCTGGCGATTGCCGATCGGCATACGCATGAGGCCGACGGCACAGCGATCGCTGATCACGGATTTTCCCAGGTGGCTGTTGATGTAGCCTTCGGGACCCCCGAGCCACGTCGTGAGAGAGCGCACGAAGCCCGGTTCCGTCGCGCGCTTGAGATCCCATGACGGCTCGAGCTCTCGATCTCTGATCACGCGCGCGCGACCTTCCAAGGGAACCTCCGCTATGCGTACCCGCCTTGCACGGGCTCATCCGTGTGATCGAAGACGGCCCTTTCGAGCGAGCGAGCGCAGCCCGTTCACTTGCTCGCGACGAGCGGGCAACCACCCTCGCTCAACGGCCTCGTCACTTCGCTCCCAGGCACCACCGCGACGACCTTGAAATAGTCCCATGGATATTTCGAATCGGACGGCTTCTTCACCTCAAGAAGGTAGTATTCCCGCACCACTCTACCATCTTCCCGGATATAGCTGTCCTTCATCAGGGCGTCGTTGATCTTGAGCTCCTTCATCTTGGCGGCAACCTTCTCGGCGTCCTTGGTTCCCGCAGCTTGGATGGCTTTGAGATAGTGCAGCACCGCGCTGTAAGCTCCGGCCTGCACCGCGGTCGGGGGGCGGCCGTTGTTTCGCGCCATGAAGCGCTGCGACCAGGCTTTCGTCTCGTCGTTTATGTCCCAATAGAATGCGTCCATCACCAATGTGCCCTGAGCCGCAGCAAGCCCAAGCGCATGAACGTCAGTGACGTGAAGGATGAATGCCGCGATCTTGCGCTTCTCGTCGACGAGGCCAAACTCGCGCGCCTGCGTGATCGACCGGATGGTGTCGCCCCCGCCATTGGCGAATGCGATCGCTTTCGCGCCGGAGGCTTGAGCCTGCAACAGGAACGACGAGAAATCGTGATTGTTGAGCGGATGCTTCACCGAGCCCAATACCTTTCCGCCGGCCTTGCCGATCGCCGCGGTCGCATCCCGTTGCAGGCTGAGGCCGAACGTGTAGTCCGCGGTCACGAAGAACCAGGTGTCGAGGCCGCGCTGGAGGAGCACGCGTGGGACGCCGTTGGCGACGGTGTAGGTGTCGATGTTCCACTGGTTCGCCAAAGGTGAGCAGGCTTTCCCTGTGAAGTCGCCGGACGACCCGGCGGAGTTCAAGAACATCCTGTTCTTCGTTCTGGTGATCTCCTGAACGGCGAGTCCAACCGAAGAGGTGGGGACATCCGCCACTGCATCGACGTTGTCCGTTTCGAGCCATTTCCGCACCAGCCCAGCACCGATGTCGGGCTTGTTCTGGTGGTCTGCGAAGACAATGACGACCGGCTGGCCCAGAACGGCCCCCCCGAAATCCTCGACCGCCATGTTGGCGGCCAGGACGGATCCACTGCCCGAAAGGTCGGCGACAAAGCCGGACATGTCGGTGAGCACGCCGATCTTGACGCCGTCTGCGGCGAGAACTGGCGCCACCAGAAGAGTCAGCAGACATGTGATGGCGGACCACAACGCAAGGATCATTCGCATGGTGCTACCCTTTCATGTGCGAGCTGGTTCGGTGTTCGGCCGGCAGCGCTTCGTACGTCCAAAAGCGGCCGTGAGCAATCGCAGCAAGGAAGCCCTTATTCGATCACCTGGTCGGCGCGGCCTAGCAGCATCGGCGACACTTCGAGGCCGAGCGCAGCGGCTGGACCAATCTGCAGGAACCCGACAACCGGCATCGCCGGCTGCTGCGCGTGTGTCGCAAGCGGCCACGTCGCAGCGCCGCCGAACAGGGTGATGAACTCGCGCCGCCTCATGAGCTTCCCCCAAGCCTCAGGACGACACTCTATCACATCTCAAAGGGAAGCTGGTGTGCGCCACAGCAAATTGGGCCACTCGATTTCCGGAATGGGAAAACCCGACTCATGCACCGCACAATCGTTAGTGCACCTGCAAATTGATGGCTTGTGCAATACACCCCGGCTGATCTACAGTATGAGAATAATTTCGTTGCGACTTCGCATCCACTACGAGGATGTCCCATGTCAGTAACGACGCCTTCCCCTAAGACCGATCAGAACAACCAGGCCGGCAAGCCGAAGCGCGCCGGCAGCGAACATGCAGTAAGAGTCTGCCTTTCAATTGGTGGGCCATCTCTGATGCTGAACAGACGAGAGACACTAAAGATTTCCGCAGGAGCACTTCTGGCGCCGGCACTTGTGCCGAGCCTCGCCGCAGGACAATCGGCTCGCACGAGAATCGTGTTGTTGGGCACGACTGGGGGGCCCCTCTTGCAGGTTATGCGAGCTGCGCCTTCAAACGCCATCGTAGCCGGTGAGGCTCTTTATGTCGTTGATTGCGGTAATGGCGTTGCCCGACAGATCGTGCAAGCCGGTCTTAGGCTCGCCGCATTGAAACGCATCTTCATTACGCATCACCATTCGGACCACAATTTGGACTACGGAAACCTGTTTTATTTTGCCTGGTACGCGGGCGTGCAAGGCCAGGTGAATTCCTACGGACCGCCGCCACTGGCAGAAATGACAAAAAAATTCTTTGAACTAAACGCCTATGATATCGACATTCGGATTCGTGATGAAAGTCGGCGCGATCCTAGGCCACTGCTCGTTCCGCATGAGATAGTGTCGGCCGGAACCGTGATGCAGGATGACAATGTAAAGGTTACGTGCGTCTTGGCCGACCATCCCCCGATTCCGGTGGCGTTTTCATATCGCTTTGACACTGCCGATCGCTCCGTTGTTTTTTCAGGAGATACCCGAAAAACCGACGCTCTGATCAATCTCGCCAAAGGAGCGGACGTATTCGTGTGCGAGGCGCAATACTTTCCGGGAATACGTGAAGTGCTCCAAAGAGCCGTAAAGGCAGGGTATGACAAGGACACTGCGGACAGCCTTTTCAGAACCATCTCAAACAATGCACTTAGCGTCGAAGAGGCCGGCGAAGTGGCTCAAGCCGCAGGAGTCAAAACGCTGGTACTTACTCATTTCGTCCCGGGAAACTACGCTGTTCCCGAGCAGGTGTTTGTGGAACAAGCCCGCAAAGCTTTCTCCGGCGAGATTATTGCTGGGCGGGATTTGCTTGAAATCTAGCGTTGGCTCTTGACGCTCAATGTCCGAGTTGGGTCACAACCGGTAAGCCTCGCGCTGAGCATATCTCGTCTGCTCTTGCGCCGGCAGCCGACATGAACCCGTCATGGCAGTACTTCTCAGTTGGGCTGATAAGGGACGTTTGCCGCAAGGGACTCTTCCAACCAGGAGCTTCGCCAACTCGTAGTCCCTCCAAGGCGGAGGACCTCGTCCCCCGTGAACGGTGTCGGTGCGTTGCCGGGGCATCCGCGCTGCGAGGAGGATTAGCGACAGCGCTAGAAACCTCGTTCTCGTCGCAACAAGTGTAAGCGTCTCGTGGCGGCTGCCGGTTCGGATGCTTGACGTGAGCGAAGGTGCGAAGGTCAGGCTGCGACGCGAATCGACGATGCAAGTCCGATGTTCCAGGGCAGCAGCTCGACGATACGATTGATGGGATGGTCGGCAATTCGGCCGATCACTTCGCGCAGATAGGCCTCGGGATCGAGGCCATTGAGCTTGGCGGTTTCGACGAGGGTGTAGGCCGCCGCGGCGCGCTCGCCGCCGGCATCGGAGCCGGCGAACAGATAGTTCTTCCTGCCCAGCGCGAGCGGACGAATGGCGCGCTCGGCGGCGTTGTTGCTGATCTCCAGGGTACCATCATCGAGGTAGCGTGTGAGCGCGGTCCAGCGCGAACGGGCATAGCGGATCGCTTTGGCCAGCTCGCTGCGGCCGGAGATCGTCATCAGCGAAGTGTCGAAGAACGCCGCGAGCGCGTCGATGACGGGCCGCGCCGCGCTCTGACGGACTTGCCGACGTTGCACCGCCGCGCGTCCCATGGACGCGCGCTCGATATCGAACAACTGCCCGATGCGCTGCAGCACTTCGCCCGCGATCGGCGCGTTGGTCGCGACATGGATGTCGTAGAAGTTTCGGCGCACATGCGCCCAGCACGCGACCTCGGTCACCGTCGCAGGCTGCCCGTTGGCGGCCGCGTAAAGCGGCCCGAAGCCGGAATAGCCGTCCGCCTGCAGGAAGCCATGGAAGTCGGCCAGCTGCGCGCGCGGATGCTCGGCCTTGCGATCGGGAGAATAGCGATAGACGACCGCCGGCGGCGCCCGGCCGCCGAATGGCCGTTCGTCGCACAGGTATACCCAAAGTCGGCCGGTCTTGGTCTTGCCCGTGCCCGGCGCCAACACCGGCACTGGAGTGTCGTCGACGTGCAGCTTCTCGGCCGCCATGACGTGGTCGGCAACCGCTTCGACCAGCGGCGACGCCAACGCCGTGACCTTGCCGACCCAGGCCGCCATCGTCGCGCGGTCGAGGTCCACTCCTTCGCGCGCGTAAATGCCGGACTGGCGATAGAGCGGAAGATGGTCGCAGTATTTGCTGACCAAAATGTGCGCCAGCAGGCCAGGGCCGGCCTGGCCGCGCTCGATCGGCAGCGACGGCATCGGGCTCTGCACCATGCTCTCGCAGCGCCGGCAGGAGAACGCCGGACGGAGGTGCCGGACCACCTCGAAGTGGCCGGGGATGTAATCGAGGATCTCGGTGATGTCCTCGCCCACTTTGCGCATCTTGCCGCCGCAGCTCGGGCAGATGCAGCTCGGTTCATGCACGATGTCGCACGCCGGAAGATGCGCCGGAAGCTTCCGGCGTTCAGGCTTCTTGCGATCGGCCTGTGATGATTGTTCGACCGTGGCCGGCTGCTCATCATTCGCAGCCGTTTCATTCGATGCGACCGGCGTCTCCGCCTCCAGCTCCTCCAGCTTGAGCTCGAGCTGCTCGATCGTGCGCGCGATCTTCTCCGACGAGCGCCCGAACCGCATGCGCCGTAGCCGCGCGATCTGCAGCTTGAGCTTCTCGATCTCCAAAGCCTTCGCCATCAGACCGGCCTTGACCGCCACGAGTTCCGCTTCGCGCGCCTCTCCTTCGGCCACCTGCGCGAGGATGATTCGATGCAGCTCAGCGATGTCGGTAGGGAGATCGGCAGGATCGAAAGCCATGCCACGAGCGTAACAACGACGTCTGATTCGAGCACGCGCGCCGCCCATGAGTCAAAAAGTCGCGCTCACCCGGCCGCTTGCGGTCGCCACGTGCGCACCGGCATCCGCCAGTCGATGCCTTCCAACAACATGCCGAGTTGCGCCGGCGTGAGCACCACGCAGCCGTCCGCCGGCGACGGCCACACGAAACGGCCCTTCTCCAGTCGCTTCGCGAACAGGCACAGTCCTTGCCCGTCCCACCACAACGCCTTGAGCAGGTAACCACGCCGCCCGCGGAACACGAAAATCTGCCCACCAAACGGATCGCGCTTGAGCTTCTCCTGCACCAGCATGGCTAAGCCGTCGAAGCCCTTGCGCATGTCGGTGAAGCCGCCCGCAAGCCACACCCGCGTCCCGGACGGCGGCGTCATCATCGCCCCGCCAGCGCCGTCAGCACCCGCCGCAGCGGCTCGACCTCAACGGCGTTGCCCACGCCAATCACGACCCCGTTCGGAAGCCTGATCTCGATCGCGCGATCGCCAGCGCCAGTCGGGGCGTGCAATGCTGCTGAACGCTCCCGCCCGATCTCGACCGGTACAAAACCGTCGCCCGCAACGCCGCTCTCAATCGCTTCCGACAGCAGCTGACGCCGCCAAGTAAACAGCTGGCCCGGCGCGATCCTATGCTCCCGCGCCACCTGCGAGGCCGTGCGGCCGGGCCGCGCCGACTCCGCCACGATCCGCAGCTTCTCGTCCCGGCTCCAGCGCCGCCGCCGCTCAACCGATGTGATCACCTCGACCGCCGTCATCGTGCTATGCCTATTGTCACAATACGCATAGCGCTTCGCGCCACATCAGCCGAAAAGCAAGGTAGCCATCAGAAGACGCTTACGCCCATTGACTTGCCAGTCAATGAGCAAGCTATCCCACGCACAACCGCTACCCGAAAGGCGACCCCTATCGGATGGTTACAGACGAGCGCGCGCGGCAGCCGTCGCGGTAATGGTTACGCGCCAACTCTGAGTTCAATTTGAGCCCATACCATTTTCAAAAGTATCGCCTTGCGGGGCTCCTCCACGGACGTAATAGCCCATATACTCAAAGGGAGAGGTCGTAACCTTTAACCCGACTATCATAAAAATGGACGTAGCTAAGTTACCATTCCAAGAGGCTGCTCACGCACGTCCGCGTCTGCCATGCACATGTTAAGTCTAGCCTTGGTACTTTACTACGACAGCACAAATCACGATTCGGATCGCAAGCTCCAAACTTACGAATACACGATGCGGGCACCATGGAACTTGGAATTCGTGACATATTGGGCGGGACTGGACGCATCATTACAAGTTGAAGGTTCGGCAAAGTTGAATTATCCGCGAAGGTAGCTGCCGGCCATAGCAGAACACTGGCCACGAGATACTTGTGCATCGACGTTCTCCCTATACCGCGTTTCTTCCCGCTCAGATCAAACGAGTGCAAAGACGGGTGGTCGGTGACCAAATTGTGCTTGAAGAACCATCTTTGCCGCTCTGCGCATCCGAACACGCAAAACGAGTTCATTCGCGGCCTTGATCTGACTTGGGTTTCTCCGGGCATCTGCGGTGGGGTTTTCGGAACACGCCGACCTCGCTGATCAACGTTGGGCGATCGCGGGGTCGTCGCAATGTCCCCGCATGAGCTGGCCGATGTCGTTGCGATCTCACGCGCCGTCACAACGACGTCCACAAGCGCCTGTGCTGCAGCGTCTGCCGCCGGATACGGCATCCTTGCGCTCGCTCGCAGTGTCGTTGCGGCGGCAACGGGTCCCTCTGCGATGTCCTACAGGCCAGAAAACGGCTGACAATCCGATTTGAAAAAGCCGAGTAAAGCCCGCGCGCCGGGTTTGGATCCACGACACCGACGACCGGCAGACCGTCGCCTTCGCGCCCAATGGCATGGAATACCTGCAGCAGATGATCCCGCAGTACAAACGCAACAGGTCAACAGGTCAAACACGCGGTCTTGAGCGGATTCTTGCTCCGATCTCGATCTCGAGCATGTTGAGCCAACTTGCGTGCTTGGGAGTGTAATGGAACTCTAGCCGTCGCAAGGTGCGCCGAGCTTCGGCGGGCGGGAATGCCTGGTAGCGGGCGCCGGCTGAGTGGGTCGATAAGTCATCCTGCACAACCCGGATGCGCTCGGCATCCGAACAATGCACGTCGACGAGCTCGCCTACCTCTGCTAATCGTGCTGACAGAAGGTCTACTTTTTCTTGCTGCTGCTGCTGCTGCTCGCTTTTTTAGGCGGTGGCTGAGCCGCCTTCGAGACTGCGTCAGCCCTGGGGCGGACCTTCACAACTGGAAAGGCATACTTTGGATCGATGCCCTTCTTCTTGCCCTGCACGTTGCCCATAAGTTCTCTCCTTCTCGGTGATCGTAGACGACAGACAGCGGCCGTTGAACAGGAAGCCGGCACGCATTTTCCGTAGCAAAGCGCCTCCTGACTCGGCCAAGCTCTGCGAGGATTTAGGGACGCGGCATCCCCCTGGCTCTCCTACTGCCGCGCACCACCAAGCGCGAGGCGCTCCCTTGTTGAGTGCTGCGCTATTTGGCTTCTTCGACCATACCCCGGCCCGGAATACACATAGGCTTTGCCGGGCCTGACCAAGAACTGGTGGTCCTTGTTGTCGTTTGGATGGATCTTAAATTCAGCACCTGAGGCCGCTACTCGGCCGTAATGGGCCGGCGCAACAAGCGTCTTCTGTGCCGAGATCAAGTAGGCGACGTCGATGTAATTATAGACATAGAACGTGACGTTTTCCTTGGTATTGTTATAAATTACGGCGGCTTCAACTCCGATGCCCTTGATAGCTCCCGCAAGCATCTCCTTAATTTGGTCAAGGCCCTTGTTGGCGTCAGCTTTTAATCCTGCTTCATCATCGGCCATGGGACCAACTCCTTCGTGTCGCCCCGCCATTGAGGCGTGAAACACTATAGTAGACGGACGTACAAAGATCAACCGTAACGAGTCGGAAACACATTGCCAATCAATCCACCAAACTCAGGCCCGCCGGCGAAGGCGCTGATCGCCGATGGCAAGCGCGCTGGGTCGTTAGCTATCGGGAAAGAAGCTGTTTCACCCCGCAGGGGCAGACACATCCCGTGGACATCGAGAAAATTCCCACTCGGCAAGGGTTTGGCAAAATGCCTCGAAACCGATCTGTAATCACGGGGTCGGGGGTTCGAATCCCTCGGCCGGCACCAATAAAATCAAGAGCTTAGTCGGAAACGCTCAAACGAACAAAGCCGCTGGGTAACGACCAAGGTAACGGACGTTGCCATGAGAAAGCCCCGCGAATTCATCCAACCACGGTGGGGCGTCTGCGCGTTGCGCAAGCGTGCGGAGAAGCTAGGCACCGTCAAAGCCAGGGACGAGCGCGAGGCGATCGAGCGCGCGTTGAAGGAAGATCGAATTGCCGACGCAGTCGAGGTTCGGATCAGCGTGAGGCGCAAGGCATGGGGGCAGTTGCCGATTACGTCGGCGCCGCGGGAGACGCGCCGCTTGTTACACTTTCGCCAGTGCGAGAGGCTGGTGAATGCCATTCGGGCACATTGGGTCGGTGCGGGCGCGAGACAAGTATTCGGCGAGCCGTGACCGAGAATTGCTTGCCGCCGCACGACCTTTTACGGCCCTCACTGATTGCGAACTACAACCGCTATTTCGTGATCATGTGCCTTGGCGGCGCGCTCGGCGTGGGTGCGGCCGGCGAGATCGCGAAGGTGAGCCAGACGTTCCAGCCCTCCGGCCGGTGCTCGGCGCCGAACTCCTTGTAGCCCTTGATATTCAGATAGCCCTGCAGATCGCCCATCGGAATGATATAGCCCAGCTGCGGCCCGATGCCGAACACTTGCGACTCGAAGCAGCCGACCCGGTCGCCCGCGCCGCTGTCGCACGAGAGTTGCTTGTAGGCGTAGCCGACCAGGCCCAGCTGCAGCTGCTTGGTCACGAACTGCGACGCGCCCCAGTCGAGGTGCATGTCGATGCCATTCTGGTACTGCGTCGACGGGTTCTCGAAATTGTAGGTGAAGCCGAGCATCGCCGAGAATTCGTGCCCGGTCGCTGTATTGAAGTAGGTGTAGCCGCCGCCGGAATCGATTGCCCCATGGCCGATGCCGAGATTGGCGAGCCGCTGCGAGTCGTATGCGCCGACCGGGATGTCGCCGGTAATGTAGGTCATGAAGTTGTGAACGCCGTGATTCCAGCGCAGCGTGAACATCGGGATCAGGTCGCCGAAGCCGGTCACGCTGTCGGTGCGCTCGCCCCCGATGGTGAAGCCGATCGGGCCGAGCGCGGCGGCGAGCGTCGCGTCGACGGAGACGGTGTTCTTGCCGTACGGCACGAGCATGAGGACCGACGCCTGGCCGCCCAGGAGCGGCGTCGCGAACACATATTGGGGAATCGCAAAGCCCAGAGTGGCTCTTGCATCCAGATTGGCGTTGACGTTGCCGCTGAACGGCACGGTGATGCGGCCGATCGGAACCTGGCGGGCGAATGCCACGTCGGCGCCGGCGTCCACGGTGGTGTGATAGAAGATGTTGGCGAACGAGAATCCCGGCACCTGCGGCGTGGTGGCGAGGCTGCCGAAGAAGCCCGGCACCCAGAAGCTCACGCCGCCCTCGTCGGCCCCCACGGGCTGCGCTAGGAGCGCGAATGAGACGGCCAACAGACCGGCCGAGGTAGCTCGCGTCCGCCGCTGGCGGCGACAACTTGATGCTGGTGTGGTGCTTATCATCTGGCCCCCGCGTGACCGTCGACGTGACCGCGGCATTCCGGACGCCACGGCGCCCCATATTGCATTCTAGGCGTGGTGGGGCGCCCCTACTATGCAAGCTCCGACAGAATCAATTTGTGCATCAGAATCTCTGGCGCTGTGATCGAAAGATCACAGGCTCAGGCTCGCTGCAGCCAAACGCACAGAACCGCATCACACCCTTTGCCGCTTGCGGGCTCGTGACTGGTTGAGCGTCTGTGACGGGGATTCACTGAACGTCTTCCGGCATAGGACCGAGAGCCTTCCAAGCTGGTGCAATCTGCATCGAGTGGCGATTTGGGCGACTGTCACGGTCTCGGCGTTCATCGACGAGAGCATCGTTCTGGTCTGGGCGAGGCGCATGGCTTGCAGGTGTCGATGCACCGAAACGCCATGCGTTTGCTGAATGTCGGCCGCATTGTGGTGCGGCGGATCGGCACACCGAGCCCCCAAGGTTCACGCGCAACTTGGCTATGCGTACGGATCGTACGGGTATCCCGCATAGACGAGACTGGCCCCACCCATGCCAAGCATCTCTTCCACCTTCTCGACCGTTTTGTTGATCACATCACGCGGCTGACCCGCCTGAAGCTGGTTCTTTAATTCAATGAGGGCTCGATTGGCACCGTCGAGGCGACGCGCCAGAACCTCCGCAACGTAAAGGAGCGCGACCGGGTCTTGCGCGAGAAAGTTGGACGCATCAGCGACATGAAACTGCGAGGTTTCCAATGCACGCACATCCGCAGTGTGCGGCTGATCAAGCAAAGCGGACAGTTCGCCGAACATGGCTCCGGGCTCGGCGACCTTGGCGATCTCGACGGCCTCTTTGACGATTGCGACTGCGCCCTCCTTCAGGATCAGCAGCCGCCCGCTCCTTGAGCCCGCGGCCAGGACAGTTTCCCCGGCCTGATAGGTTGCAAGTGGAAGTGTGGCGAGCCTCTCTCGGAATACGGTGGCATCGGGAATTAAGGGCATGGCATCCTCGATGACTGACGAAACGTTTATGCAGCGGGCGAGCAGGGTCATACGAAGGTTGCCGCCGCTAATCCTTCCCTAAGACGCCCGACGAACTTTGCGAGATAATCAAGGCTCGTCCACTGATGCGATCGCGCGTTCGCTGATATCCATGATGCCTGGGAGCACAAAACGCTCCAATCGCGGTGGCCAATCCGGGTCGCAGGCGTTTGCTAATCGTGACGTCGAGCGTGAGCAGATGGCGGCGCCAACCTTGCCATGCGTCCCGCGTCGTGAGCAGCTTCGCACAGTTTACACCCGTTGCGGGTCGATGCGAAGCGGCAACAAGCGGTCGAAGCGAGAAATGAAAAGGACGCGATGGAGCGCGCGGTGAAGTAGATCGAGTTACAGGATCAGCCTGAGGCGCGAGGTGTGAAGACCCTTGCATCGCGCGGGCGTCCATCGAGTCAACGATCACGTGGCGAGGCAGGGCGCTTGGCGTGAGGCGACCGATCTTGGGTTCCATTCTCACCTCGTGTAGACGAACGAGAAGTCCTCGACCTCCTGCACGGGAAGCTGGGGTGCCTTTAGCGTGAGTTCGAGAATAGAGATCGGCGTCTCGGTAGCGACCACGGTGCTAGGCCGTCCCGATCCGACCGCCGCCAAAGCGCCGCCAGAGATCGCGACCGCTGCTATGGTCGCAGCGATGAACCAGTTGCGCATGAGAACATCCTCCCTTTTTGGGGCGCCCGGGGCCGACCCCGACAACCCAGGTTGTCCGCCTGTTAGGCTGGCCAGGGAGTAGCTCCCTTCCGTTTCGTGCCGATTTCGCTCGCGATCGACTTTGTATCGTCTGTTTCGGCGCCACCGCGCGCGTGATCTAGGTTACCGAGATTCGCCGCGAATTTCGTAGAGTAAAGTCACGCCTCCTTAAGATGATCACAGGCGCCTGCGTCCGGTGGATGACGGCGAGCGCCGGATGGCGGTCCGGCGGACGTCATTTTGGGACACGCTCGCAGGGATCTCACAGGGGGCGCCGCTCTCCGGCGGGGCTTCAGCAACTAACACCTGGCCTAGAACGCCGGCTCCCACATTCGATCGGAAGATTCGCGGGCGCGCTGCTCATAAGGGCAAAGGGCGTGTCGAGGTGGCTCTGGGAAGCGCTGATGTCAACCCCACTGTTGGCCACATACGGCTTCGGCGTCATCGTGAAAGCGGCCACTGCCATGAAGAGAACCGCTGCTGCGAGGATCGACCCGAGGACTAGGTTACGACTCACCCAGCGCCTGCCATTCTCATCTTGGTAGCTGCGAAGCTGCTCGTGTTTGCTGACCATGGCGTTCGCCTCGCTGAAAGAAATGAAGTTGAGGACAACTAATATCGGCCGCCCTATGGATTTGAGTGTGACCTGGTTCACAAAGTGACTTGAGAGTCTGCGCCAGGGCAGCACGACACACGCCGCTCGTGCGGGATGCGAAGGTTGCAGGTATCCGATGGGTCAATGGGGAACTCGTGCGCGCGACCGCCTTCCCGGTCGCCGAAACGCTCAATCCAAACACCTGCAGATAGCCGGTGCTGACACGGTGCGCGTTGTCGCGAACGATCGTTGGCCTTGCACTCGCGAATTGCTGTGACGTTTCTCACACCGGCGCGGCCTTGCATCGCGTGTTCCGGCAATCTGACGCTGCCGTTTGCAAGACGCTTCACGCAGTTCGTA
>Ga0207428_10002172_pt1 | contig 19685 bp, 21 predicted proteins | sample RhiMethybrSRZTD1_FD_187600 | JGI IMG/M metagenome (GOLD analysis project Ga0207428, IMG submission 187600) | Populus rhizosphere microbial communities from Tennessee, USA - Rhizosphere MetaG P. TD hybrid SRZTD1 (SPAdes) (version 3) | ecosystem: Host-associated > Plants > Roots > Rhizosphere >...
CGGTCATCTTGTGGATCGCCTGGGGCAAGCTCAGCACGCGCTGCTCGCGCGCGTACTCGCCCAGCACGCGCGGAAACGTGCCGTAGCTTCGAGGATGCGGCTTGCCGACCGCCAGCTCGCCGTACGGGGCCAGCGCCGAACCGTCCGAGCCGATCATCACGGACGGATGGGTCAGCGCGCGGCGCAAATCGCGCTCGTCGAGCTGGAAGAGGATCATGTAGCCCTTGCCGGCCTCGTCGACGATCAGCTCGAGCGCCGCGTCGAGCGGATCGATTCCGCGGCCGGCCGCGATCTCCGAGATGCGCTTGCCCTCGGCATCCTTGCGCCGGCTGCACGCGGAGATCATGACGTTCTCCCAGCCGATGCGATCCAACAACCCCTGCCCGGTCTCCGGCGCCTCGATGTCCCGTCGGATGCGCGCCCGATCGGTGGGATCGGCCAGACGCTTGAGCATCGCGTCGATGCCACCCTCGAGCGCCCAGTCGGGCAAGAGCGTCCGAATCGTCGTGCTGGACGCCGTGTAGGGGTAGACGTCGGCCATCACGTCGAGCCCCTCGGCGCGCGCCTCGTCGATCAGCGAGAGCGCGTCGGCAACCTTGCCCCAGTTCGGCCGCCCCGCGGCCTTCACGTGGCTGATCTGAACCGGCAGGTCGCCCTCGCGTCCGATGTGAATCGCCTCCCGCACCGCGTCCAGCAAGGTCGCGCCCTCGCCGCGGATGTGGCTCGCGTAGAAGCCGCGATGGCGCGAGGCCGTCGCCGCGAGCGTGACGATCTCGTCGGTCGTCGCGTAAGAGCCCGGGGCATAGATGAGGCCGGTCGACAGGCCCCAGGCGCCGTCCTCGATACCGTCAGCGATCATCCGCTGCATCCGGGTCAGCTCGGCCGCCGTCGGCGGACGCCGCGCGAAGCCCATCGCGGCCACCCGCAAGGTGCCGTGGCCGATCAGCTGGATCACGTTGAGTGCGGTGCCGCTCGAGTCGAACGCCTTCAGATAGTCGCCGACCGAGCGCCAGTGGAAATCCATCCCGGTCGGCACGTAGAGCGCGAACCCGCGCAGGTCCTCGAGGAATTCCTGAGACACCGGCGCGGGCGAGAATCCGCAGTTGCCGACCACCTCGGTGGTCACGCCCTGACGCACCTTCGACTCGGCGCGGCGATTTCCCCAGAGTCGCCAGTCCGAGTGCGAGTGCATGTCGATGAAGCCGGGCGCCACGACCTTGCCGGACGCGTGCAGGTTGCTGCCGGCGGGCTCGCGATGGAGATCGCCGATCGCCGTGATCCGGTCGTCCTTGATACCGACGTCGGCCCGGTTGCCCGGCCGCCCGGTGCCGTCGATGACCTGAGCGCCCTCGATCTTCAGGTCAAGCACGGGCGGGCGCACTCGACGGCGGAGCCTGGGTGAAGGCGAGCACCCGCTCGCACCACGCGGCCACGGCGAACAGACGGTTTTCGGCGCTCGGAGCCTGGACGAGCTGGACGGCATGCGGGAGTCCGGACGAGGCGATCCCGCTGGGCAAGGTGATCGCCGGCACGCCCGCGTTGCTCCAGGGCGCGCAGAGCGAGCCGTCGCCGGTCGAGCCAAGGCCCGCCGGCGCGGGAGTCGGCGCAGTCGGCGACAGCAGCGCATCGTGCGCGGCCAGCAGCGGCATGACGTCTTCTCGGAACGCGAGGCGCGCCCGGTTGGCGCGGACGTACGCCGTCGCCGACACGTGCAGACCCGCGTCGACCAGATTGCGCATCTCCGGGCTGTAGTCGGCGGCGTGTCGGGCGAACGCCGGCTCGTGATAGGCGGCGGCCTCCGCCTCGAGCACGGTCAGCCCCGCGGCCGCGAGCTCGCGGAACGAGGCAGGTAGCTCGATCTTCGACACCGTGGCGCCGGCGCGTGCGAACGCGTCGGCGATGGCCTCGATGTGTGCGGCGGTCTCGCGCGAGGCGCGAGCCGAGAGCTCGGGAGCGATCGCGAGCCGCGGCGCGGTCAGCGTGCCCTGGGCGAGCTCGCGGCCGGCCATCACGGACATCACCAGGGCCGCGTCGTCGACGGAACGAGTAAGCACGCCGACATGGTCGAGCGACCACGCCAACGGGATCACGCCGGCGACCGGAACCAGGCCATGCGTGCCCTTGAAACCGACGACGCCGCAATAGGCGGCCGGCCGGAGCACCGAGCCGACGGTCTGAGAGCCGAGCGCGGCCGGCACCATGCGAGCCGCCACCGAGGCGGCTGAGCCCGCCGACGAGCCGCCGGGCGTGTGATCGAGGTTCCACGGGTTGCGCGTCGGCGCCGGATCGCGGTACGCGAACTCGGTCGTCACCGTCTTGCCGATGACGATCGCGCCCGCCGCGCGGATCCGCGCGACGGCCGCGGCATCGACGGTCGGACGCGTGTGAGCGAACGCCCGGGCGCCTCCGGTCGTGGGCATGCCGGCGACGTCGAAGATATCCTTCACGCCCACCGGGACGCCGTGCAGCGCGCCGCGCAGCCGACCGGCCCGAGCCTCTGCTTCGCGCTCGCGCGCGGTGGCGAACGCGCCGGCGGCGTCGACGTGAGCCCAAGCCTTGAGCTCACCGTCGAGCGCGCGGATCCTCGCGATACACGCCTCCACGAGGTCGACCGGGCTCACGGCGCCGGTACGGATCGCCTCGGCCGCGGCCTTGACGCCGAGCGAGGTCGGCTCAACGGATGGCATCGAGCACCTCCGCGATGCTGCTGTCCGCCTCCAGCCGCCGGCTAAGCCCGTACGGCATGCGCGTCTCGGAGTGCCTTCAGAATGCGCGCGACGACCTGGTCGGCGCCGATTCCGGTCGTGTCGACCGTCACGTGCGCCTGGCGGTAGTAGGACTGCCGCGTTCGGTACAGCTCCTCGACCTCGTCCATCGAACGCCCGTCGAGCATCGGACGATTGCCGATCCGGCTGGCCCGTGCGTGCAGCTCGCGGACGTCGCCGTCGAGCCACACGACCGTCCCCAGCTCGCGCAGCGCGTCCATGCGGCCCTCGCGGCACGGCATGCCGCCGCCGGTCGCGATCACATCGCCCGACTTGAGCTTCAGGCTCTCGATCGTCTCGGCCTCGAGCTCGCGGAACCGCGGCTCACCGGTGTCGCGGAAGATCTCGGGGATCGAGCGGCCTTCGCGGGCGACGATCATGTCGTCGGTCTCGACGAAGCAGCGGCCGAGCCGGCGCGCAAGCAGGCGTCCGCACACCGATTTCCCGGCGCCCATGAACCCCACGAGGATGATGTTGTCCCTCCGCATCCCCGCATCGTATCAGATCGTCAGCGGTGGACGGTCTTTCGGGCCGGCGCGCGCCGGTAGGCGCAATCGCGCATCCAGCAGCGGGCGCACTGGCTGAAGTAGTGGTCGACCCGCGCGTGCTCGCCGGCAGCGGCCAGCAGCGAGATCGACTTCACCGGGCTCATGAAACAGGCCTCGTTGAGGCTGACGCCGATCGGATCTCCGGAGCAGAGCGCGAACAGCGCCTTCTGCTGGGTCACGTCCCAGTCCCCGTAGCCGGGGCTCACCCGGTTGGTCACCGGCAGCCCAACCGGGATCGCTTCCTGACAGAGCAGGTCGTTGACGTACTCCGCCAGGCTCTCCACCGCGCCGGAGCCGACGCTGTCGAGCATCGACGCCAGCGGGAGCTCGCGCGCGTCCCAGAGCTCGGCGACCCGCCGCTCGAGTCCGTCGCCGATCGTGCACACGGCCGTCGCGACCCATTCGATCGGTCCCCACAGACGCTGGACGTCGGGCATCGTCAAGGTGACGCCACCGGCGAGGATGGTGTCGGCCTCCACGCGCGCGACTTCGAGCCAGCGCACGACGGCCCGCGGTGCGAGCAGGGTGCGCCCCAGCGCCAGCGCTTCGTCGAAGAGCGCCCGCACTTCCGGGCTCGGCGTGTCGACCGACTTCTTGTAGCCCTGAAAGCGCAGCACCTCGTCGGGATCAATCGCGAGCGGAAGGGCCGTGAAAACTCGCGGCGCGGTCGACAGCGCGGCCGGCACTGCGGGCGCTTTAGCGCGCTCGCGCCCGGACGATCTCGGCGATGAGGCGGATGTGCTCGGGATTGGAGCCGCAGCACGCGCCGACGATGTCGCAGCCGGCGTCGAGGAGCGCGGGGTACTCGCGCGCCATCGCCTCGGGGCCGAGCTCGTACGTGACGGTGTCCCCAGTCGTGACGGGCAGCCCCGCGTTCGGATAGGCCACGAGCGGCGCGTCGGTGACCTGGCGCATCTCGCGGATGATCACGATGGCGCGGTCGGGACCGCGGCCGCAGTTCATCCCGATGACGTCGGCGCCCGCGGCCAGGAGGTTCTTGGCGACCTCGGCCGGGCTCTCGCCCCACATCGTGCGGTCGCGATCGTGGATCTCTTCGTACTGGAAGAACATGGTGGCCATGACCGGCAGGTCGGCGACGGCCTTGCAGGCTCGGATCGCCGCCGTGCACTCCTGCGGAAACATCATGGTCTCGACCGCGAAGAGATCGACGCCGCCCTCGGCGAGGGCCTCGGCCTGCTCGCGAAACGTGTCGACGTACTGCTCGTCGGTGACGCCGTCGTCGAGCGCGTAGTCGACCGGCAGGCGGCTCGTCGGACCGATCGAGCCGGCGATGTAGCCGGATGCGGGCGCCGCCGCTCGCGCGAGCCGCGCGCCTTTTTCGTTCAGCTCGCGTGTGCGGTCGCCGATCTTGTACTCGTCGAGCTTGAGCCGCGTGCCGCCGAACGTGTTCGTCTCGACGATGTGGCTGCCGGCGCCGAAGTATCTGGCGTGGATCCCCTGCACCACGTCCGCGTGCGTGTCGTTCCACAGCTCTGGGCACGCGCCGTTGAGAAGCCCGGCCGCGAACAGCATCGTGCCGTAGCCGCCGTCGAACACGAGCGACTCGCCCTTGCGCACCCGCTCGACGACCTCCCAGCCTCGCGCCTTCACGAGGCGACCTGCGCGGAGGCGCCGACGAGCGACTTGGCTTTGACGACGGCCAAGGTCGAATCCTTGGCGTAGCCGTCGGCGCCGATCTCGTCGGCGAACGCCTGGCTCACTGGCGCGCCGCCCACCATGACCTTCACGCGCTCGCGCATTCCCGCTTTGGTCAGCGCGTCGATCGTTCGTTTCATCGCGGGCATCGTCGTGGTCATGAGGGCCGAGATCCCGACGAGGTTTGCGCCGTGCTCACCGACGGCCGCCACGAACGCTTCGGGGGCCACGTCGCGGCCGAGGTTGACCACCTTGAATCCCGCGCCCTCCAGCATCATCGCGACCAGGTTCTTGCCGATGTCGTGCAGATCGCCCTGCGCGGTGCCGATGACGACGATGCCGAGGTAGTCGCCCCCGCGGGCAGAGGCCGTGATGAGGGGCTTCAGCAGGTCGAGCCCGGCGTACATCGCCCGCGCCGAGAGGAGCACCTGGGGGACGTAGTACTCGTTGCGGCGGAACTTCTCGCCGACCACGTCCATGCCGGGGATGAGGCCCTTGAAGATGAGCGCTTTCGGGTCGAGCGAGAGGTCGAGCCCTTCGCGCGTCTTCTTAGCAACGGTGTCCTTGTCACCCACAATCAACGCGCGTGCCATCGTCGGATAATCGAAAGATTCGTCGCTCATGCGCTTGGCGTCATCTTACAACGATTCCGGTGTGTTAGTATCATCGAGGCGATGAAAATTCGTGTGCTCGGCGCCTTCGGAGGCGAAGGGCTGGGGCATCGCCCGTCGGCCTTCCTGATCAACGACAAGATCCTCATCGACGGCGGCTCCGTGCCCGGCGCCCTCACCGTGCCGCAGCAGCTTGCGGTCGAGCACGCGATCGTCTCGCATGCGCATCTGGATCACGTCGCCGGTCTGGCCTATCTCACCGAAACGCTCGCGTTCTGCGAGGTCGGCGCCGCGGTGACGATCAGCGGAATCGATCCGGTGATCACGGCGCTGCGCTCCGGCGTCTTCAACAACGCGATCTGGCCCGACTTCAGCAAGATCCCGCACCCGGACGTTCCCGTCGTGAAGTTCCGCACTCTGATCGAGGACGTGGAGCAGCGGGTCTCCGATCTCTGGATCACGCCGGTCGGGGTCAGCCACTCCGTTCCCGCGACCGGCTTTCTGATCCACGATGGCTCGAGCGCGCTGATCTACTCGGGCGACACCGGGCCGACGGAGGCGCTGTGGCAAACCGCGCGCGGCCTCCGTGGGCTGCGGGCGATCATTCTCGAGTGCGCGTTCCCGAATCGGCTCGGCCCGCTCGCGCAGGTGGCCAAGCACATGACGCCGGCCCTGATCCGCCGCGAGCTCGACAAGCTGCCGCCCGACGTCCCGATCTGGATCTTTCACGTCAAGCCGCAGTTTCACGAAGAAATTGGGGAAGAGCTCGCGCGGCTCGACTCCGGGCGTGTGGCGATTCTCGAACAGGATCGGACGTACACCATCTAGCTCTCGGTTGACCGCTCGGCCTCTGACGGGCCTCGCTCTGTGGCGGGCCGCCGCGAGCGGGTGGGGGCTGCCTGCCGCGACCTGGTTGCAAACCTGTCCGGTCGTGATTTAAGGCGCTCCACTTCGGGTCAACGCTGACTACACAGGTCACAGCAGGCAGCCCCCACCCGCTCACGACGGCCCGGGAACTGTTGGCGGCGCGCGCTCAGAGCATGGTGTCGCCTCGCTCTTCGCGGTGACTCGCGATGTTGTTTGTCCATCCTGGCGCTGCGTCTCGGCGTTGGGTCTCTTGTGCTACGCCGATCGCCGCGCGTTGCCGTCCCTTTGGAGCGAGTTGGTGCCACGCATTCTGGCTCCTGGGCGCGCCGAGCCGCGTCACAGTGCAAGTTGAGCTCGGCTTGCGGTCAGGAGGTGGGGATTAGGATGACGGTGTCGGTGGAGAGCTCGACGCGGACTTGGTCGCCTAGGCGGAACATGCGGGTTTCGCCGACGGCTGGGAGCTCGACCTGGACCGGGGTGTCGGCGCCGATATCGATTTCGTAGAGGTGGCGCGAGCCCTCGAAGACGCGGAGCGAGATCTTGCCGGGGATGCTCGGGCCCCGCGCCATGGCGGCCTCGGTCATCGACAGAGTTTCAGGTCTCAGGACCAGCAGGCCGCGGTCGCCGACCCGATTGATGCCGATGCCGGCGACCGGCACTCGGTCGCCGCGGTCGGTCTGCACGACGACGCCGAGGTCGCGAATCTCGACGACGCGGACGCGCAAGAAGTTCGCCGGGCCGAGCGCCTCCGCGACCGCGCGGCTCCGGGGCCGATGATAAAGCTCGGCCGGATCGCCGACCTGCAAGACGCTGCCGTTATCGATCACCGCGAGACGATCGGAAAGCGCGAGCGCATCCGCGGCGTTTCGAGTGGCGTGGACCGTGGTCACCGCCAGGTCGCGGTGCAGCTTCGTCAGCTCCAGACGCAGCGCCTTGCGAGCCGTCGGGTCGAGATTCGCCAGGGGCTCGTCCAGCAGCAGCACCTGCGGCTCCACCGCGAGCGCGCGTGCCAGGGCGAGACGGCGTCGCTGCTCGAGCGTGAGCTCGGCGGGCTTCACCCGCTCGACGCTTGCCAGGCCCAGGCGCCCCAGCACCATCGCGACACGACGGCTGATCTCGTCGCCCGGCAGGCGCTGCTGGCGAAGCCCGAAGGCGACGTGCTCGCCCACGGCCATGTGCGGCCAGAGCGCCCCGTCCTGGAAGACGTAGCCGACGCCGCGCAGGCGCGGCGGCACGGCCGAGATGTCGCGACCGTCGATCAGCACACGGCCGCGCGTGATCGGCAAGAACCCGGCGATCGCGCGCAGCACGTCCGACTTGCCGGATTTCGGCGGGCCCAGGAACGTGAAGAATTCGCCGTAGCGGACGTGCTGCGACACCGCGCACACGCCGGGCGGGACGCCGCCGCGGGTATCGAGATCCTCGAGGCGGATGTCGACCAGCGGCCGCTCGGCCAGGCTCACGTCCGCGCTCCGATCTCGCGCGCGCGCACGAACGGCACACAGGCCAGGCCGATCGCCGCCAGCAGAACGTACACGACGCCCGGAGACGTCCACGCCAGCAAGGTCGTCGCAACCACCGGCCCGATGAATCCGGCGCCGATGCGCGCCGCGTTGATCACGCCGATCGCCGAGCCGCCGGCGTGCTGGACGACGCGCGAGACGACCAGCGGAAACACCGGCGCGATCGACAGGACCTGAACGAAGCGGAGACCGCCGTAGGGCCACACAGAGCCGACGGCCGCCAGGGCCGCGACCGAAATGGACGAAACGATCAACAGCGTGCCGATCAGCTTGCGCTCCGGAAAGAGCTCCCCCAGGCGCGGCACCGCCAGGGCGCCGAGCGCCGCCGCGACGCCCGAGACGAAGATCAGGACGCCGCCCACCTCCAGCGTGCGCTCCGCGTCGATGCCGAGCCCAGGCAGGACGTGCGGGAGGATCGACGTGAAGTAGAACACCTGGATCGAGCCGCCGAGCACGACGATGGTGACCGCAGCGACCTCGCCGGGCCGGACTGCTCGCCCGGACGTACTCGCCTGCTCGCCGCTCGGCGGCCGCGGCACGCCCCAGTGAACGAGCGCGGCGCAGCCGAGCAGGATCACCCCGCCCAGCACGAACGAGCCGCGGATACCGAGCCGGGCGGCGGCGATCGCGCCGAAGAGCGGGCCGATGATCTGCCCGATCGTCATCGACGACTGAAGGGTCGCGATCCGGCGGCGCACCTCACCGCTCTCGACCCCGCGTCCGACCATGATGAAGGCCAAGGTCGACGCCGCGCCCATCGCGCCCAGGATGAGCCGGGCGAAGAACAGCTCGGGGAGCGTGCGCGCCAGCGCCATCACGAAGAAGCCGAGCCCCTGCAGCGCCTCGACTGCCACGTAACACGCCTTGGGGTTGCCGCGCGCGGCGTAGCGGCCCCAGACGGGCGCGGTCAGGACCGTCACGAGCGACGTGATGCCGATGATCCATCCCGTCCAGCGCAAGGTCGCGGTCGGCTCCATGGTGCTGACGCGCTGGATGTGAAAGGGCAGGCTCACGAACACGAACGACCACGCGAACGAGCCGAAGAACATCGTGATCGGAAGAAGGTGAAGCCCGGTCAGTCGCACGTGAGCCGATCGTGACAGATCACCGCAGCGCATGCAACCCAGGCGCGACCGGCCGCGCCGCGGGCTAGGCACGCGTGGTAGCCTGACTCGTTCGCATCCGCTCGCGCGAGGTTTGGAACTGATGAAACAGGTTTGGAATCGATGAAATCGGAAGACGCGATTCGCCGACTCATCCGGGACAAGCTCGAAAGCCGCGAGCTGCCGAGCCACGAGTGCTCAAAAGTCCTCGGCGGCACCTCGAACGGCGAAACGTGCGATGCATGCGATGAGTCGGTCGGGCCGTCGCAGCTCGTCATGGAGTGCATCGGGGATCACTACCCGCGAGCCGTGCAGTTCCACGTGCTGTGCTTCTATCTCTGGGACGCCGCCCGCAGAGAACGCGGCGGTCCGGCGGCCTGCCCGAGCTAGACTAGATCACTCGCCCACCGGCCGCGGGCGCTCGACCGGCTACCTGATCAAGCAGAAGCCCTGCGCCTCGATACCGAGGGCCACGTTGAACTTCGACCGGAAGTTCTCCAGCGCGACCGCGGCGGTCAGCTCGACGATCTCGGGCTCCGAGAAGTGCGAGCGCATGCGCGCGAACAGCTCTTCGGTCACCTTGCGGTCCGTGAACGTGATGGCCTCGGCGTATTCGAGCGCGGTCCTCTCGCGGTCGTCGAAGAGCTCGCTCGTGAGGGCCGTCGCGACCTCGGCGATCTTCGCCTCCGTCGCGCCCGCTCGCATCCCCCGGGATGCGTTGATGTCTATTCAGAACGGACAGCCGTTGATCAGCGCGACGCGCAGGTAGATCAGCGCCAGGAGCTGCGGGGCGAGAAGGCCGGATCGCTCGACGGCCGCGCCGAGCTGCTTGGCGGCCCGCATGATGCCGGGGGTGTGCGCCTGGACCTTCGTCGTGTTGAGGACGAAGCCGAAGGCCTCGATCTCCTTCGCAAACGTTTCCTTCAGCAGCGGGTCGTCGCCCGGATCCTCGACCTCTCTCACGCGCGGCATGGGCCGATTATACCCGCGGGGGCGTTCACGGCCGCCCTCCGCGCGATCGATTGAGCCCGTCCTCGATGCCGGGCAAGGAGTCGAGAATCACCTTGCCGACGATCTCGAGGCTCTTCGCGGAGACCTTGTCGAGCGTGTCCTCGGCCGTGTGCCACGACGGAAAGTCGAAGTCGATCAGCAGCGCCGCCGGCACCCCCAGCCGTACGAACGGCGCGTGGTCGTCCTCGACGGCCAGCGACTCCGGCAGGAAGTGCGCGGTATAGCCGAGCCGCGCGGCGCTCGCCCAGATGGCGTCGGTCATCCACGGCGTCGAGCCGGATTCGCGTCGGATGCCGAGGTCGCGATCGCCGATCATGTCGGCCACGATCATCGCGCTCGGCAGCCGCCGCGACTTGCCGAGCTCGGCGGCCATCCGCCGCGAGCCGTAGAGGCTGTCGGTCGCGGTCCAGCTTTCGCGAGCCTCCTCGCCGTCGAACCAGGCCACCCAGTACGTGTACTCGCGCTGTCGCTCGCGCAGGCGGCGTGCCAGCTCGATCAAGAGCCCGGCGCTCGAGCCACCGTCGTTGGCCCCGACGAACGTGATGTCACGAAACCACTTGGTGTCGTAGTGACCGGCGATCAGGATGACGTCCGGCCGGCGCCCCGGGATCACGGCCACCACGTTGGCCATCGGCAGGCGCCCGTGCGGAGTCGTCGCGTCGAACGCCTCGACCTTGGCCGAGACGCCGGCCTTTCGGAGCTCATCGACGATGTAGGCACGAGCCCGCGCCGCGCCGGGCGAGCCGGCCGGACGCGGGCCGATCGCGACGAGGCGCTCGACGTGGCGCATCGCGGCGGCGCCGTCGAATGACGGCGGCAGGCGCAGGTCTTGCGCGGCCGGCGGCGCCACGGCGAACGGCAACACGAGCGCGCCCAGCAAGAGGGCCGCGACCAGGCTGACGCGCACGCGGGTCATGCGGGCTTCGTCCCGACGGCGCCGTAGTAGTTCAAGGTCAGCACGAACGCGTCGGCGGCCACCACGTCCGTGAAGCCGTCGAGCCATCGCTCGGCGGTGGTCGTGTCGAGGATGCCGAAGCGCACTGCCCGCTCGGCTCGGCGCTCGAGGAACGTCTTGGTCCACGGCTCGAGCGTCGTGTCCTGATAGACATCGGTCAACAACCGCACGTTGACGAGTCCGGCGGACCGGAGAAGCCCTGGCAGCCGGCGGCCGCTGTGGGGCTCCGCGTACACCCGCTCGGCGACGCCGCGCATGATCCGCTCGGTCAGCGCACGATCGGGATGGGTCACCGCCACGACCCCGAAGTCCTGGTCCTGGAGCGCCACGCGGCCGCCCGGGCGCGTGACCCGCGACATCTCACGCACGACGCGCAGCGGGTCGGCAACGTGCAAGATGACCGTGATCGCCAGCGCCGTATCGAATCGCTTCGCGGAGAACGGAAGCCGCGCGCCGTCGGCGACGCGAAGCTCGATGGGGGCGTGCCGAGTGGTCTGCCGGCACAGGGCCCGCGCGCGCTCGAGCAGGCGCCGGCTCACGTCGATCCCCACCACCCGACCCCGGTGGCGGACGAGCGCGGCAAGGTCGCGCACGACCACACCGGTACCGCAGCCGACCTCGAGCACCCGATCGCCGGCGACGACCGGAATGAACTTCAGGAATCGTCGACGAAGCCGCGCTTGCGCCGGCGTCTTGCCGCGCGCCTCGAGACTCCTGGCCATCTCGTCGACATTGGTCTGGCCGTCGGCGTCACGCCACGGATCGGGGTGGCCGCTGGACACACGCGTGCGCGGGGCCGCGGCGGCGATCGGCTTGGAGCCGCGAGCGCTCACGCGCGAGGCGTCAAGCGCCGGTGTCGAGGCGCGCGCACTGCTCGCTGCAGAAATATCGGACCCCGCCCGCATCGGCGCGGCGCACCGCCCGCGACTTCACGATGTAGGTCTGGCACACGGGGTCCTTGACGAGCTCGTCGCCCAGGGCGCGCCGCTGGGCGGGCGCGGCCAGTCGGTACCGGCGGACGAGCGGGAGCAGCAGCACGAAGGCGACCACGAGGAACAGGAGAAACGGAAGCAACCGCATCCGACTCAACGATCCGGCTTGATCGACACCGCCCGGAGAAACTCTTTGTCCTGCGTCGTCAGCTCGGACGAGACCGTCACGCCCTTCTTGCTGCCGGCGAAGAAAATCCCGGTGTCGGCGCCGCGGCGGAGGATCTCCTGCACGGCGTCCCGCGCCGCGTCGGCGGCGGACAGTGAGGCCTCGATCGTCTGCAACAGCTTCTTCAGGAGCGCGTCGACCTGCCGGTCCCGAGCCATCGCGTCACTACGATATCATAGGGCGGTGAACCCGGCCTGGAGGCGCCTGTCGTCGGCGGCGCTCTACACGCGCGGCAAGCTGACCTTACGCGAGGATGCGTGGCGGCTCCCGGACGGCCAGGAGGTCATCTATCCGGTGCTCGCCGTCGGGGTGACGGTCGGCGTGCTGCCGTTCGTCGAGCCCGCCCGCGTGCTGCTGATTCGCCAGTATCGCCACCTTCAGGGCGAGGTGTCGTGGGAGCTCCCGGGCGGCGGGGCGCAGCCCGGCGAGGACCCGCTGGCGGCCGCGCAGCGTGAGCTGCGCGAAGAGGGCGGCTATCGGGCCGAGCGTCTCGCGTTCCTGACGCGCTTCTATCCGTCGAACGCCTACCTGGACGAGGTCGCGTACTGTTACGCGGCATACGGCTTGACGCCCGATCCCCTGCCCGCGGACGACGACGAGTTCATCGAGCGCCGCGTGGTCCCGCTCGAGGAAGCGATCCGCATGGCGATCGGCGGCGAGATCACGGAGTCGGTCTCGAAGATGACGTTGCTTCAGTACGTCGCGCGCCCGCCCGAGAGGTCGTAGACCGCGCCCGTCGAGAACGTGCACTCGTCCGAGACGAGCCAGGCGACCAGCGCCGCCACCTCGTCGGGACGACCGACCCGCCCCATCGGGATCTTGGCGATCAAGTAGTCCACGGTCTCCTTCGACATCTGCTTCACCATGTCGGTCCCGATCACGGCCGGCGCGACCGCGTTGACGAGGATGCCCTGGTTCGCGACCTCCTTGGCCAGGGCCTTGGTGAAGCCGATCACGCCCGCCTTCGCGGTCGAATAGGGCACGAGGGTCGGGTTACCCTCTTTGCCGGCGATCGAGGCGATGTTGACGATGCGGCCGCTCCGCTGCGGCAGCATCAGCTTCACCGCCGCGCGCGAGACCAGGAACACGCTCGTGAGGTCACAGGCGATCACCTGGTTCCAGTCCTCGTCGGTGAGCTCCCACGTGAGCTTCGAGCCGCCGGTGATCCCCGCGTTGTTGACGACGATGTCGAGCCGGCCCCAGCGCGCGTGCGCCGCGGCCACCGCGCGCTCGACGTCGGCCGTGCGCGTGACGTCGGCGACCAGCGCGGTCGCCGCGTCGCCCAGCCCACCCGCGGCTGCTTCCGCCGCCGACTTGTCCAGATCGACCAGCGCCACCCGCGCGCCGTCGGCCACGAGTCGCCGCGCGATCGCCAGCCCGATGCCGCGCGCTCCGCCCGTCACCAGCGCGACCCGTCCGTTCAGGCTCATCCGTGTCTCCTTGGTCGAAGAATTGTCGGCATCACGACAGCGCGCGCTCGAGGTCGTCGATCAGATCGTCCGGATGCTCGAGCCCGATCGACAGCCGCAAGAGGTTCTCCGGCGTGCGCGTGCCCGCGCCCTCGATCGAGGCGCGATGCTCGACCAGGCTCTCGGTCCCGCCGAAGCTGGTGGCCCGCGTGAAGACGCGCAGCTTCGCCGCGACGTCGAGCGCCCGCGCCCGATCGCCGCGAACCTGCACCGAGACCATGCCGCCGAACGCCCTCATCTGGCGCCGCGCGACGTCGTGGGCCGCGTGCGTCGGCAGGCCCGGATAGTGGACGGCCTCGACCCGCGGGTGCGCGTGCAGAAACGTGGCGACCCGGAGCGCATGGTCGGAGTGCGCGCGCACGCGATACGGCAGGGTCCGGATGCCCCGGCGCACGAGCCAGCAGTCGAACGGCGACGGCACCGCGCCGCCCGTGGCCTGCACGGCGCGAATGCGCTCGAAGAAGTCGTCCGCGACACGCGCCACGACCGCGCCCCCGAGGACGTCGCCGTGCCCTCCGAGGTATTTCGTCGTGGCGTGCAGCACCAGGTCGGCGCCGAGGCGCAGCGGCGTCTGGAGCACCGGCGTGGCGGTCGTGTTGTCACAGACGTAGCGCGCGCCGGCCCGGCGGGCGATCTCGCCGACGGCCGAGAGGTCGGTGATCTTCCACAGCGGGTTCGACGGCGTCTCGACCCAGACGAGCCGCGTGTTCGCGCGCACCGCCGCGCGCACCGCGTCGAGGTCGGTCATGTCAACGAACGTGGTCTCGAGCTTCCACCGGGTGAACGTCTCGCGCAGGAGCCTGATGGTGCCGTGATAGGCATCCATCGGCGCCACGACGTGATGGCCCGGCTCGAGCGACAGAAGAATGGCGGACGTCGCCGCCGACGCCGACGCAAAGGCGGCGGCCGCCGCGCCAGCCTCGAGCGCGGCCAGACATTCCTCGAGCGCCTGACGGTTGGGGTTGTCGTTGCGCGAGTACAGAAAGCCGCGCGGATACGAACCGTCGGGATCGCGCTCGAAGGTCGTGGACGGATGGATCGCGGGTGTCACCGCGCCGGTTCCCGGATCGACGTGCAAGCCGGCGTGGATCGCGACGGTTTCGATCCGCATCTCAGCCACCTCCCCTGACCCGCTGTCCTCTCGGATCGTACAGCGGCTCGCGGCTCACCGTGGCCGCCACCGCGTCGCCGAACATCTCGACCGCCAACCGCGTTCCCGGCGAGGACGAGGCGACCGGGACGTAGCCGTAGGCGATCGACGCGCCGACGGTGTAGCCGTAGCCGCCGCTCGTCACGCGGCCGATCGTGCCGCTTTCGCCGAGGATCGGCTCGCCGCCGATCACGACCGAGGCCGGATCGGCCAGGGTGAGGCAGACCAGCTTCTCCGCGACCCCTTCGGCCTTCTGTCGCACGAGCGCCTCGCGGCCGATGAACTCGCCCTTGTCGAGCTTGACGCAGAAGCCGAGCCCGGCCTCCCACGGCGTACGCTCGGGCGTGAGCTCGGCGCTCCAGTAGCGATAACCCTTTTCGAGCCGCAGCGAATCGATCGCCCGATATCCGCCCGCGAGCATCCCGGCGGGGCGGCCCGCGGCCCAGAGCGCGTCCCACACCGCGAGCCCGTCGGCCATCGGCGCGTAGAGCTCCCAGCCGAGCTCGCCGACGTAGGTCACGCGAAGCGCCAGAGCGTTCGCGGCGCCGATCGCGAGACGGCGCGCGGTCATGTACGGGAACGCGCCCTCGGACACGTCGTCGCGCGTGGCGCGCGCGAGGATCTCGCGCGACCTGGGGCCGAAGAGCCCGAAGCAGGCGTAGAGCGGCGTCAGGTCCTCGACCGTGACGCCGCGCTGATCCGCGGCGTGGGATCGCACCCACGCGAGGTCGTGCAGCCCGAAGGCGCTGCCGGTGACGAGCATGAACCGGTCCGCGCCCAGACGCGTTACGGTCAGGTCGCACTCGATGCCGCCGCGGTCGTTCAGGAGCTGCGTGTACGTGACCGAGCCGACGGGCTTGTCGACGTCGTTGTCGGCCAGACGCTGGAGCAAGGCGAGCGCACCGCCGCCCGCCACCTCGAGCTTGCTGAACGAGGTCTCGTCGAAGAGTGCGGCACCCTCGCGCGCGGCACGATGCTCGGCTTCGATCGCAGTCGACCAGTGGCGCGCCGACCAGCCGCGCGGCGACCAGGTGCCCGGCGACTTTCCCTCGTTCGACTCGAGCCAGTTCGGACGCTCCCAGCCCGCCTTTTCGCCGAAGGCGGCGCCGAGCGCCTCGATCCGGACGTGGGCGGGCGAGCGCTTGAGCCCGCGGCCTGCCTTGCGCTCCTCGCCCGGGTAGTGGATGTCGTAGTAGGTCGAATAGGTCTCGACCGCCTGGGCGCGGGCGTAGCCGCGGTCCTTGTAGTGAGCGCCGAAGCGGCGAAGATCCATCCGCCAGACGTCGATCGAGGGGCGTCCTTCGAGGATCCACTCGGCCATGACCTTACCGACGCCGCCGGCGCCCGCGATGCCATGCGCACAGAATCCGGCCGCGACGAAGAAGCCGCGGACGTCCGGCGCTTCGCCCAGGATGAACTCGCCGTCCGGCGTGAACGCCTCCGGGCCGTTGATCAAGGTGATCACCTCGGCGCGGCCGATCGCCGGCACCCGCGCGCTCGCCTGCTCCATCATGTCGGCGAACCGCTCCCAGTCAGGCGCCAGGAGCTTGTGGGTGAAGTCGCGCGGGATCCCCTCGAGCCCCCAGGGCGCGGGCGTGCGCTCGTAGCCGCCCATGAGCAGCCCGCCGACCTCTTCGCGAAAATAGACGAGCCGATCCGGATCGCGCATCGTCGGGATGTCGCGGGTCACGCCCTCGATCGGCTTGGTGACCAGGTACTGATGCGCCATCGGGACCACCGGCACCGTGAGCCCGACCATCGCCCCGATCTCGTGCGCCCAGATCCCGCCGGCGTTGACGACGACCTCGCAGCGCACGGTCCCCTCGTCGGTCTCGACGCCGGCGACGCGACCGCCTTCGACCCTGACGCCGCGCACGTTCACGCCCGTCCTGGTCTTGACGCCGCGCTTTCGTGCGCCCGCCGCCAGCGACGTGGCGAGCGAGGACGGATCGATACGGCCGTCGGTCGGCAAGTACGCGGCGGCTTCGACGCCGTCGATGCTCATCAGCGGGAACAGCTCGCGCGCCTCGCGGGCGGAGATCAGTGTCAGAGGCAGCCCGAACGTGCTCGCCCATCCGACCTGACGGCGCAGCTCGAGCATGCGCGCCTTCGACGAGGCCAGGCGCAGGCTGCCGACCTGGCGCCAGCCCGGATCGATCTCGGTGTCCTCGCGCAGCCGGCGATAGAGCTCGACGCTGGCCATGTTGACGCGGGTGAGCGCGATCGTCGAGCGGAGCTGGCCCACGAGCCCCGCGGAGTGAAACGTGGAGCCCCCCGTCAGCTCGCCGCGATCGAGGAGCAGCACGTCGCGGCAGCCCGCGAGCGCCAGGTGGTACGCGATGCTGCAGCCGGCGACGCCGCCGCCGATGATGACGACGCGGGCGGGATCGATGGGCGGAGGCTCGCTATCCGGCGGTGAAGCCGCCGTCGACGACCAGCTCCGCCCCGGTCATGAACGACGATTCGTCACTGGCCAGGAACAGGGCGACGTACGCGATCTCACGCGGCTGCGCGATACGCCCGAGCGGGATGCCCGTCTCGAACTCCTTGCGGATCGCGTCGGTCAGGTACGGCGCCTGCAGCGGCGTGTCGACGATCCCCGGATGGATCACGTTGCAGCGGATCTTGTCGCGGGCGAACTGGATCGCCAGCGACTTGGTCAGCGAGATCAAGGCGCCCTTCGCCGCGGTGTAGGCGTCCTGCGCCCGCGTGAAGCCGGCCAGCGCCGACACCGAGCCCATGTTGATGATCGAGCCGCCGCCGGCGTTTTTCAGATATGGGATCCCGTACTTGGTAACCCAGAATACCGACTTGAGATTGATCGCCATCACGCGATCCCACCAGCGGTCGTCGGTCTCGAGCACCGAGCGGTCGCGGTCCTTCCACAGGACACCCGCGTTGTTGTGGAGCACGTGGAGGGCACCGAAGCGGCGCACGCCTTCCTCGACCATCCGCTGCACGTCGGCCTCGAGCGCGACGTCACCGGTGACCGCGACCGCCTGGCCGCCGGCCTTCTCGACCCGCGCGACCGTCCCCTTCGCCGCCTCGGCGTCGATGTCGGCGACGACGATCCGCGCGCCCTCTTCGGCGAAGAGCGCCGCCGTCTCCCGCCCCATGCCCATGCCCGCGCCGGTGATCAGCGCGACCTTGCCGGCGAGCCGTCCGCTCATCGCGCCGCTCCCGGGCCGCGGACTTCGGCCAGGCTCGCCGTAAACGCGTCGACCACGCCGTGCATGACCGACGGCGTGAGCGTGCCCATGTTGGACACGCGGAACGCGTACTTCCGGATGTCGCCCTGCCCGGCGTAGATGATGTAGCCCCGGCGCTTCATCGCGTCGTGCAGCGGATCGTACGCGACGCCGGGCGGCAGCTTGAACGTGGTGAGGATGTTCGAGCGCGAGCCCTCCGGCACCAGGATCTCGAAGCCGAGCGCAGCCATCCCCGTCCGCAAGACTCGCGCGTTCTCCGCGTAGCGGGCGATGCGCTCGTCGACGCCTTCCTTCTCGAGCTCCCGGAGTGCCTGCCGCATCGCATGCAGCACCTGCACCGCCGGCGTGAAGGGCGTGTTGTCCTGTTCCTGGGTCACGTAGTGGTTCAGCAGATCGAGATAGACGCTGCGGGCCTGACGGCCGCGGAGCGCCTCGAGCGCCCGCCGGCGCGCGAGCACGAACGAGATGCCCGGCACGCCTTGCAGGCATTTGTTGGCACTCGCCATCACGAAGTCGATCCCGTCCTGCGTGACGTCGAGCGGCTCGCCGAAGAGCGAGCTCATCGCGTCGACCAGGACCCGCCGCCCCTCGGCCGCGGCGGCGCGCACGATCTCCGCGACCGGGTTCAGCACGCCCGTCGTGGTCTCGTGGTGCACGACCGCGACGTGGGTCAGTCTCGGCTCGGCGCGCAGCGCGGCCCGCACGTCGTCCGGCCGGGCCGCGGTGGCGACGTCGTAGGACAAGGCGCGCGTCGCGATCCCGTGAGCTCGCGCGATCTTGAGCAGGCGGTCGCCGTAGACGCCGTTGTCGACGATCAGGAGCCCGCCGTCGTCCCGCACGGCCGAGGAGACCGCGGCTTCGACCGCCGCCGTGCCCGAGCCGGTGAACAGCACGGCGGCGAAGCCGTCACCGCCCTCGGCAAGCCGAACCAGACGCTCGCGGCAGTCGCGCATCACCTCGAAGAACTCGGGCTCGCGATGGCAGAGGTCGGGCGTCACGAGGGCCTCGCGAACCTCGCGGCTCGTGTTGGCCGGGCCCGGGTTGAGCAGGATCCACTCTCGGTCGCTCACGCTCCTAGATCCTCTCGAAGTTGCGCGCTAGCTCCCAGTCGGTCACGACCTGGTCGAACGCCTGCTGCTCCAGCCGCGCGCTGTGCAAGTAATGGTCGACGACGCGGTCGCCGAACGCGGCGCGCGCCACTTTCGAGCGCTCGAGCTCGGCGATGGCCTCGCGCAAGGTCTTGGGCACTTGCGGAAGCGTCGAGTCTTCGTAGGCGTTGCCCTCGTAGGGCTTGGGCGGCTTCAGGTTGCTCGCGATGCCGTGGAGGCCCGCCGCGATCGTCGCGGCAAACGCGAGATACGGATTGGCGTCGGCGCCGGGAATGCGATTCTCGACGCGAAAGCCGCCGCGCTCCCCGCAGAGCCTGAAGCCGCACGTGCGATTGTCCCAGCCGGCGACGATCCGCGTCGGCGCGAACGAGCCCGACTGGTAGCGCTTGTACGAGTTCACGCCGGGCGCGTAGAAGTACGCGAACTCGCGCGCCATCGCCATCTGGCCGGCGAGCCACTGGCCGAAGAGCGGCGTGCTCGTGGTCTTGGCCCCGCGACCGGCGGCCGCGAAGAGCGACTTGCGTCCCGTCTTGTCCCAGAGCGAGGAGTGC
>Ga0207428_10002178_pt1 | contig 19674 bp, 20 predicted proteins | sample RhiMethybrSRZTD1_FD_187600 | JGI IMG/M metagenome (GOLD analysis project Ga0207428, IMG submission 187600) | Populus rhizosphere microbial communities from Tennessee, USA - Rhizosphere MetaG P. TD hybrid SRZTD1 (SPAdes) (version 3) | ecosystem: Host-associated > Plants > Roots > Rhizosphere >...
AGCGCCGGCTCCGAACCATCGTCGACGACGATGACTTCGATTAGCTCGCTCGGATAGGTCTGGCCCGCCAATCCGGCGAGCGTCAGATCCAGCAGATGCTGATTCCCGAACGACGGGATGATCACGCTTACGGTCATCGCAGGTGTCCACGAGCCGATCTCCGGCACGGCAACCGTGCCCCAGTCGTTGCGAATGACCCGGGGAGTGCCGACGCCAGTGATCAATGGAGCTGTGTCCGGTGCGCGCTGCACGAGCAGGGAGTATACGTACCGTCAGATGCCAGCGAGGAGAAATCGATCACGGCTGCCCCGACCGCGATACGGAGACGACACATTCAGTGGATATAGTGCCTGCCGGCAGACCAGGGGCATGCGGCTTGCCGTCGGCGGCTGGCCCGGCTCGGATCATTGCTGACGACCCTCAGATCGGTTAGGAAGGGAGTTCGCCTTGTGGGTAAGGATCGGCCCCCCGTTCGGCCGGATCGCCCAGCGGCTGCCGAGGCGCGCGCGCCACTTCCTGAACCGGACCAGGTGGACCGCGCCCGATTCGCCGCAGCTCACCCTTGGGACACGCCCGCGCGGCTTGGCCGAGCGAATCCGTGTCACCGCGTACTCGCCGCTATGGTTGCGCTGGTACGCCGCTGACGATGCCGCGACGGTCCGCACCCGCCGAGTAAGCATCGTCGTCGGTCAGTGGCAAGCTCCCAGCCGTGACTGGTCGGGCCGGCTGGGCCCGTTGCCCGGGGTGATCTCCCAGCGCACCTGGCGGCCCAGGCGGGGGACCGAATCGATCCGGGTCTCGATCCGGTTGGAAGAGCCGATCGAATTGCGCCGCGTCATCGCAGCGGTGGACAACGTCATGGCTCCGAATCAGCCGCTCCCGACCCCGATCAGTAGTGAGGTGAGGATCCAGTCGCCGGCCGCCGCGCACTTGGTCACGCAGCCGAACGTATCGGTCGCAGACGGCGTACCTGCCGACCTGGATAGCCCCGATACACCTGACCTGCTGTTGCTGCGGTCGGGAGGCCACAAGATGTCGACCGACGGCACCCGCCTACACACGATCCGGTCTATCGACGCCAGCGACCGGGTCGCGAACCTGCCCATCATGATCGACGCGACTGCCATCAACCCGCTCGGTCGCAAGGCCGACGACGGTCCGCAGGGCAGGCAGATGCGCATCGAGGTCAATGTGAGAGCGAGCGCGTGGGCCCTCACCTCGAAGGATGGGAAGCGTCGGACGAGAGGAAGCCTGTCGATACCGCTGATCGACGCGTCTCTGATCTATCTCCGCAAGGTCGGCGTGGTGGACTTCGCGGGGGTCGGCAGCGACGATCCGGCGGGTTCGGTCCGCATTGCCAGTTTGGCCATCCAGGTCGCGATGACCGGCGCAATCTGCACCTGGCCCGCAATGCCCGCGGACATCAGCGCCCTCATAGGCCCCGAGCTGGTAGGGATTCTCACCGAGCCGCTTCCGCCCGATGACGCCGAGCCTTTGGTCTGGGAACTGCGTAGCGTCCGGCAGCGGCGGGCCGCACTGCGCGAACACTCCGCCGGACTGGTCCTTCGCCAGTCGCTTGGGCCACACGCTATGTGGCAGTCGCTGCCGGCCGTGAGCGTTCTGCTGACCAGCCGCCGACCGTCTTACCTGGCTGCGTCGATCAAGCAGATCTGCGCACAGACGTATCCGGCTCTCGAGCTGGTCCTCGCCCTGCACGGTGATCAGATGGATGGGGTCGATGTGGATTCCCTGTTGGCCGAGTGCAGCCTGCCGGTCCATGTAGTAAGGATCGACGGCAAACTTCCATTCGGCGACGCGCTGGCAAGCGCGACCGCGCGGTCAACGGGCTCGCTGATCACCAAGTTCGACGACGACGACCGGTACGGGTCGGAACACGTCTGGGATCTTGTACTTGCCCGGCACTACTCCCAGGCGACCATGGTTGGCAAGGCGGCCGACTTCGTATATCTACAGGATCTCGACACGACGATCCGGCGTTCGAGCCGTCCCGAGATGTACAACACGCACCTCGCCGGCGGCACTCTGCTCATCAGCCGCGGGGACCTGGAGGCGGCCGGAGGCTGGCGTCCGGTGAGGCGCTCGATAGACGTCACGCTGATCAACAGGATCCGCGGTGCCGGCGGAGTGCTATACCGGACCCATCCCATCGGATACGTCCTGCACCGGCACGGGATCGGCCATACCTGGGACCCGGGCACGGAGTACTTCCTCGACCGTGCGAGCGCTCGCTGGCGTGGCGCGCTCCGTTATCCGGACTTCGGGCCGCTCCCCCCTGAGCCTGTTCCCAGCTCCTCATCCGATATCTCGCCAAGTGGCCAGCAGACGCAAGGCCGGCCGCGCTGACAAGCTTCCAAACCCGCGGCGAAATCCGCCGCGCGTAGGATCCCGGCAATGAGGATCGCTGTTTCGCGGTCGCCCAACGCGGAGCGCGTCGTTACTCCGCTTGAGTTGTTTTTCGACCTCGTCTATGTCTTCGCGATCGGACAGATCTCGCACCATTTGGTCGAGCACGTCGATCTACGAACGGCTGCCGAGACGGTGATCCTGGCGCTCGCGGTCTTCTACGCCTGGTACATGACAGCGTGGGGGGCGAACTGGCTCGAGCCGGATCGGCTTCCGGTCCAACTGTTGCTCGTGGGGCTGATGTTCGCCAGCCTCTTGATGTCGGTTGCGATCGCCGATGCATTTGGTGGGCGCGCGTGGCTGTTCGTCGCAAGCTATCTGGTACTTCAGGTGGGACGTGCGCTGTTCCTCATCGTGGCCCTGCGTGGCCGGCCGCTCGGCGAGCACTTCGTCAATGTCCTCGTCTGGGAGCTGCTCGCTGGTTGCCTCTGGGTGGCTGGGGCGATCGTGGATGGCACCGCACGCCTCATGCTTTGGGGGCTTGCCGTGGCGGTCGCCTACGGCGGCGCGGGGATCCTGCATTGGTTGCCTGGCCGTGGCCGACGCGTCGCGCTCGGGCAAACCGAGATCGCGGGCGAGCATCTCATTGAGCGCTTCCGACTGTTCTTCCTGATTGTGCTGGGCGAGAGTGTGCTGACGGCCGGCAACGCGTTTACAGACGAGCCGTTCGAAGTAGAGCGTCTGCTCGCGCTGGCGATTGCATTCACCGGGACCGTCGCTCTCTGGTGGTGCTACTTCCAGCGCACCGAGGCGATCGGTATCAAAGTGGCCGAGAACGCCGCCGACGCCGGCGGTGTTGGGTGGTGGGCCACGTGGACGCTGATGCTGATGGTGCTCGCGCTGATCGGCATCGCCGTCGGCGACGAGCTTGCGATCGCTCATCCTGGCGACGAGGTGACGCGTGGCTTCACGATCCTCGCGTTCGGCGGGCCGGCGCTGTTCCTGCTCGCTCAGGTCTTCTTCCTGCGCCAGGTGCTGGGCTACGTCCCGCGCTCGCGACCGCTGGGAATTGCTGCGCTCGCGATCCTTGCCCTCGCCACAGCGCCGCTAACCCTGATCGTCGGGATCGCGGCATCAAGCGCCGTGCTTGTCGGGGTAGCGATTGCAGACACAGTTCCCGTGGGTGATCCGGCGCCAAGCCGGCTGACCTAGTCGCATCCCTGCGAACTACTACTGGCAGGAGTCGGCCGGGAATCGCTCTTCCGTCGGCCGCGAAGACGGCGTTCAGCGGCCCACCTACGCTCACAGCCATCCTGGCTTTGGCCGGCCGCCTGCGTACGTTTCCATCGCAAGACAGCCAAAGAGTGTCTGCGAAGCGGATCCGACACTCGTTTGCCATCCTGGGACGGCCAACGCGAGTTGCGCAGGTGTGTTGCGCTCCATGACTCGCAGGTTGGCCGTCAGCGACGAGGCGTAGGGGCTCGCCGGAATGGTGTCAGATGGTTCTCGAAGACCCACCCGACAGGCGGCTGCACCGCTTTCGGGAGCGGCTTGCCTATATGCCGGCGATCTTGGCCTGTTCGTCCGCATAGACGCGCGCGTCTAGCGCGTTGAGCACAGCCAGTTGCGCGCCCTCGACGGCGTAGACGGCGTAGTCGATGGCATCAGATGCGTCGAGCTCGGCCCAATCAGCTTCACTGGCCGCAGCTTTGACGTCCCGCTCCTCCGCCCTCTTCTCGATTTTTGCCTTGAGGTCTTCTCTTCTGGCAGCAGCATCGGCCTTCATCTGGGCCAACTTGTTCTCGGCTCGATCGGCCGTTTCCTCAACTTGCTGCTTGGCGTCCCGCATTGCCTGATCTGCATCGTTTTGTGCCTTGTCGATGCGCTGCTTGAGTTGTTCGCGGTTCTCCGCTGCTGCCGCTCGCGCGGTCGCCACGGTCTCGTCGGCCTTGGCCTGAAGTTCTTCGAGTCTTGTGGAAAAGTCCATCTGTACTCCTCGACGGGGATCAAGTTTGCCGTTAGGAAGAATCTGCCGTGTTTCGGGGTTGCGTCGCGCCCGTGCCAGTCCCTGGTCACTGCCCTAGCCTTGGCGTCGTCGTACCTTCGGGTAGCGGTGTCCATCGGCCGGTGAGCGTCGGCCTCTCGTCGTAGGGAGCAGTGGCGTGGCGAACAATGACTCGGAGAATCAGGCCGATCCTGACGGTGGCGGCGTTCCGCCTCCGGCAGCCGTCAGCTTCGTAACCACTGAGCATTTCACCCTCCAGGGTGCCCGCTCGTCCACCATTGCCGAGGCCACTGGCCGAGCGAGCATGTTCCTCGGCGCTGTGTCGGGCGGCTTGGTCGGCCTCGGGCTCGTCGCCACCGCCACGGGCGTCGGCGCGGCGTTCTACGCCTTCGGGCTCATCCTGCTACCGACACTGGCATTCGTGGGGCTGGTGACATTTGATCGGACACTGCAGTCGGGGGTCGAGGACTACAACTACGCGCATCGGATCGCTCGGCTGCGCGGCTACTACTTCCAGTACGCGCCTGAGTTGGTCGACTATCTTCTCAGCGTGCCGCCCGCGCAGCGGCTGAATATCCAGGGCCTGCGGGGCGGACCGTGGCAGACATTCGTGACGGTCGCGGGCATGGTCAGTGTGGTCACAGCGGTCCTCGCCGGCTCGGCAGCCGGTCTGCTTGCCGCCATCTTGTCTGGGCAGCCACTAATCGCCGCGCTGGTCGCTGGCGGCCTCGTCGCTATTGCGGTACTGATCGTGTTGATGCGTCGCCAGACCGCAGCCTGGCAGCGGGCCGACAAAACACCGCTGTTCCCTGACGAGCAGATCAGCTGAGCTCAACGACGGGGCCGATATTTCTATGGAACGTGACCATTTGCAGCCTGGAGGGCTGTAGGTATTCGTCTCTCGGGGACTTCTAGCCGAATGTGAACACGTATGCCTCGACGCCGGGTGCCATGAACGTGATCTCGAACGTGCGGTCCGTGATGGTTCCCGGCTGACGAAGCAGCTGATAGAGCCGTTGTTGGGCGGCGGTTCCGCGGCCCTGTTCGTCAACGTCGAGTCCGTGAGCGTCACCGGGAGATTCGCCATCGATGAGTACGCGGAACGGCACGGAAGCACCTCGCGGACGCGGTCCCATAACGAGGTGGATGTCGCGGGCGTGGAAGCGGAAGAGGATTCGGCCACCGGTGCGGTCGAGTACGCTCGCCCGACGCTCGATCGTCCAATCCCCTGCGAGAGCCCAATGGTTCCGATTCAACCGGTCGGGCGCGACGTAGGTGTGGGTCTGGTCGATGACGGCATCGCCGGGTGATGCGAACCCTCGTGCTTGCTCGTAGCCGAGGTAGGTCTCGGGAGACGCCAGGCTCGCCCAGTCGGCCTGAGCCTCGAAACCATCCGGAGCGATCGACACGAGGTCGTGGGGTACGTTGTCGCGTCCGGACTCGATCAGCAGCCGCTGGATGACCATTTCACATTCTGCGTATCCGCCCTCGCCGAATTGGTGGTGGCGGATTCGCCCTTCCGCATCAGCGATGTAAACGGCCGGCCAGAATCTGTTGGCGAACGCTTGCCAGATCGCGTAGTCGCTGTCGAGCGCTACGGAATAGCGGACGGCCATGTCCTCCACCGCCTGGCGCACATTGTCAACGTCGCGTTCAAACGGGAACTCAGGAGTGTGCACGCCGACCACGACCAATCCCTGGTCCTGGTATTTCCCGGCCCAGGCGCGTACAAAGGCGAGCGTGCGGAGCCAGTTGATGCAGGTATAGGTCCAGAAGTCGGCGAGCACGACCTTTCCCTGCAAATCCGCCGCGCTGAGCGGGGGCGAATTGAGCCAACCGGTCGCCCCATCGAAACCAGCGAGGTGGCCCTCGACGGGTAATGCGCCAGCGCTGCGGAGATTGCTGAAGAAACTCACGGCAGTCCCTCTCAGACTTCGAGGATGGCGTCGGTGATCACAGTACGTTCGAACAGCCTGGCTTCCAGGTTGCCGTACTGCGGCTCGCCCTCAGCGAGGCTCAGCCGCCAGCGGTAGTTGTGGATGACGATGTCGGACATATGAGCCGGCCTAGTGTTTGGAGACTGAGCCGACGGTCGCCACGGCTTCCAGAATCACATCCGTCACGGCTTGAGGCTGCGAGACCATGATCACGTGCGAGCCCTCGGCCTCGGTAATGGTGGCTCCGGCGCGCTCGGCCATGGAGCGAATCACGTCCGCGCCGGCCGCCTTGTCGCCGGTCGCAACCACAGCCCAGGTTGGCAAGGACTTCCAGGCGGGCGGGCCCGAGGGCTCCGAGAAGGCTGGCTCCGCGACCGGGCGTTGGGTTGCGGCCATTACGGCGGTTTGTTCGAGCGGCAGGTCGGCGGCGAACGCATCGTGGAATTTCGCGGGATCGATCGCGAATTCAGTGGCCGTCTCGGCGCCGTCTCCTGTCGGATACTGGAGAGCGACCTGTGCCGTCCCGAGGACGCTGTCCCTAGACGTGGCTTCCACTTCGCCGAGTCGCTCGCCTTCCTCGGGGGCGAAGGCGGCGACGAAGACGAGACCGACGACGTTGTCAGCGTCAGCTGCGGCATTCGAGATCACCGCACCTCCGTACGAGTGGCCGACGGCGAGCACACGGCCGGGAATCCGATTGAGGAAGCTGGCCACGTAGGCCGAATCGTGAGCGATGCCGCGCAGCGGAATCGCGGGCGCCGTCACTTGGATTCCAGCGGCCTGCAGGCGCTCGATGACACCGTTCCAGCTCGAAGCGTCGGCAAAGGCGCCGTGGACGAGAACGACGGTGAGAGGGGCGTTCTCGGTGACCGTCTCTGACATACGAGCTCCTTCGTTAGTGGGGGTCGACGTCGATGACGGCTTGGGCAAAAGCTTCCGGAGCTTCCTGAGGAAGGTTGTGTCCGATGCCACCGTCGATCGTCCGGTGCGAATATCTGCCGGTGAATTTGTTGGCGTAGGTGCTCGGCTCCGGATGAGGCGCACCGTTGGCGTCGCCCTCGAGGGTGATCGCGGGCACGGTGATGGCCGGAGCCTCGGCGAGCCGATTCTCCAGCTCGGCGTACTCGGCTTCGCCCTCGGCCAGCCCCAAACGCCACCGGTAGTTGTGGATGACGATGTCGACATGATCCGGGTTCTCAAACGACGCCGCGCTGCGATCAAAGGTGGCATCGTCAAAGCGCCACTTCGGCGAAGCCGTACGCCAAATCAGCTTGGCAAAGTTACGCCGATACCTGTCGTAACCGGTCCGACCGCGGTCGGTGGCAAAGTAGTACTGGTACCACCACTGGACCTCAGCCTCTGGTGGCAGTGGCAGCTTGCCGGCTTGCTGGCTGCCAATTAGGTACCCGCTCACGGGGACGAGCCCGTTGCAGCGTTCGGGCCAAAGCGCCGCCACAGCGTTGGCAGTCCGCGCACCCCAATCGAATCCGGCCACAATCGCGTTCTCTATATCCAGCGCGTCCATCAGCGCGATGACATCGACCGCCAGCACCGCTTGCTCGCCGTTGCGAGACGTCTCATCTGAGAGGAACCGCGTGGTCCCGAAACCGCGCAGAAACGGGACGATCACTCGATAGCCCGCCTTCGCCAACCCCGGGCATACGTCGATGTAACTGTGGATGTCGTACGGCCAGCCGTGCAGCAGAATGACCACCGGGCCCTCGGCAGGTCCGGTGTCGACGTAGCCGACATTCAGGACGCCGGCATCGATCTGACGCAGTGGGCTAAAAGAGCTGCTGCTCGGCACGGCGGCGGAGTCCGGAGAGGCGTCGACAGACATCTGAGTGACCCAATGCTCGGAGGCTGAGCTCACGGCCGCCACGGCATCCAGTCTTCCGTGCCCACCGGCCGCCAAAGCGCGGAGATCAACGCAGTGACCTGAAGGTGTCGCGCAGCTCCTGCGAGAGGATCTGCGGCTGCTCCCAGGCGGCGAAGTGCCCGCCTTCCTCGACCCGGTTGTAGTGAACGAGCTTCGGATACGCCTTCTCCGCCCAGCTTTGCGGAGCCGGATAGAGCTCGTCTGGGAAGACCGTCACGCCAACAGGGATCTCGACGCCCTTGACGTCGAAGAACGCCAGATGGCTCTCCCAGTAGAGGCGGGCCGAGGAGACCCCAGTGTTTGTCAGCCAGTAGTGGGTGACGTTGTCGAGGACATCGTCGCGGGAGAGGCCTCCCGGATTTCCGGCGAAAGCGCGTGCTATGAGCTGATAGCTGCGCTCGTCGTGATCGAGCATCCAGGCCGCCAGGCCGACCGGCGAGTCCGCTATGGCATAAAGCGTCTGCGGGCGATTCGCCATCTCGTTGGCGTAGCCCACGCCGGTCGCAAAGAAGTGCTTCAGGATTTCGTATGCCTTCTCCTCGTCGCCGGAGAGACCATCTGGCTTAGGGGCGCCGGTGGCGAGCGCCTTCGAAACGTCGGGCGGCACGGTCGCTGGCATGTTGGTGTGAATGCCGAGGAGTCCTTCGGGCTTCAGGAGAGCCAACTGCTCGGTGACGGCATTCCCCCAATCGCCGCCCTGGGCGACGTAGTGGGTGTACCCGAGGCGATCCATCAGCACGACCCAGGCCTTTGCGATGCGGATCGGGTCCCAGCCGGTCTCGCGCGGCTTGCCTGAGAACCCATGGCCGGGAAGTGACGGAATCACCACATGGAATGCATCCGCCGAGCCCGCTCCGTGCGCCGTGGGGTCGGTAAGCGGATCGATGATCTTGAGCTGCTCGATAGTCGAGCCCGGCCACCCGTGGGTCACGATGAGCGGCAGCGCATCCTCGTGCTCGGAGCGCACGTGGATGAAGTGGATGTCCACCCCATCGATCTCGGTGATGAAGTGCGGCAGGGCGGCGAAGCGCTCTTCGAACTTGCGCCAGTCGTAATCCGTGGCCCAATAGGCGGCCAGTGCCTGGATCGTCTCGAGCTGTACGCCTTGCGAGGCATCCGTCTCCCGGTCGGGCCAGCGCGTCGCCGCGATGCGTCGACGAAGGTCTGCCAGTTCGTCTTCCGGAACGCTGACGTTGAAGGAGCGAATCTCGGTGGCGGGTTGGCTGCTCATGACGACCCCCCGTTGCGGAGCGACCTGAACACGGCTCGCATCTCTTCAGCGAACAGCTGCGGCTCCTCCCACGCCGCGAAGTGGCCGCCCCTGTCCACCTCGTTGAAGTAGGCGAGGTCGGGGTAGACCGCCTCGACCCAGCTGCGCGGGGAGGCCCAGATCTCACCGGGGAAAGTCGTGAAGCCGACCGGCACGGTAACCGCCGGAGGAGCCTGGCCGCTCGCAAGCGCTGCGGCCAGCGCTCGTCCGTCCTCCCAGTACGACCGGGCCGCCGACGCTGCGGTGCCGGTCAGCCAGTACAGCGTGATGTTGTCGACGATGGTGTTTCGGGTGAGATTGCCCACGGGCTCGCCGTCGACGAACGCGCGGGAGATCTTGTAGTAGCTGTCCGTGTCGTGGTCGAGCAACCAGGCCGCCAGCGCGACGGGTGAATCCAGCAGGGCGTAGGCGATCGTCTGTGGCCGCGTTGCCATCTCGAGGAAGTAGCCGAAGCCGTCCGCCCTGAACATCGCGAGCGCCTCGGCCGCTGCGCGTTCCTGTTCGGATTCCTTGGGCAGTTGATCGCCGACTGCGAGCACCGCCGTCAGCAGGTTCAGGTGGTAGCCGACCAAACCCTCGACCGCCTGGCGGCCCATCAGGTCCGTGACGAGGGCACCCACGTCGCCGCCCTGGGCGACGTAGCGGGTGTAGCCGAGGCGGCGCATCAGCTCTGCCCACGCGCGTGCGGTCCGGCTGGCGTCCCAGCCGAGCTCGGCTGGCTCACCGGAGAACCCGTAACCGGGCAGTGACGGCAGCACCAGGTCGAACGCGTCCTCGGCGGCACCGCCGTGAGCGGTCGGGTCGGTCAGCGGGCCGACAGTCTCGAGCAGCTCGATGACCGAGCCGGGCCAGCCGTGCGTCATGATCAGCGGCAACGCGTTCTCATGCCGCGACCTGACGTGGATGAAGTGGATGTCCACCCCGTCGATCTCGGTTGTGAACTGCGGGACCGCGTTGAGCTTCGTCTCGGCCTTGCGCCAGTCGTAGTCGGTCGTCCAGTAGCGGGCGAGCTCCTGCAGCGTCGCCAGCTGCACGCCCTGGGAGCGGTCTGGAACAAGCTCTTTAGACGGCCAGCGCGTCGCCTCGATCCGGCGTCGCAGCTCAGCGAGCTGCTCTTCCGGAATGTCGACGGTGAAGGGGCGAATCTCGGTGGGGGTTTCGACTCTGCTAGTCATGACGACCTCCGTTGCCGGTGAGGCGGGTTCGAGAAGGACAACGACAAGAAATGGGTCGATTCTGCACGAAACTGACCCTGGAGCCGTCTTGAGCTTGTCCCCCGCCAGCCGGAGCCGTCTCCGAAACAGCCGCTTCGGTCTCGACTTCCTTTCTGGTCATGCGAATTCGCTCACAGTACTGCTGGCCCCGACGGATGAACAGCGTCGAAACCAGACGTTAAGGAGTGATTCACCGATAGGCATCCCGGAGCCAATGCAATAGAGCGAGGTCAGTGACCATCGGCCGTGCTCAGAAATAGGGCGATGCCCAAGGCAAACCCAGAAAGCAATTTTGAAGAGCGCATGACGAAAAGCGCCGGAGTGGTCGCCCTGCACTCAAGCAACGCCGCCAGGATGAACGCCGCGTAAGCCGCCGCCCTTTGCATTGTCGCTCTCCACTACGGACTGGGGCCGCTTTGTCGGATCGGAGGAGCTTTCGGAGAATGGCGTTTAGAGCAGTCCGCATTAGCCCGTCCGGTCGCCCCGCCGCCCAGACTCGGCGGTGGCGTAGCGTCGAGGGCGTTGCAGGCCTACTGATTTGGGTAGTGCGAGACAACAAACTGTAAGGAGTCCCTGTGTCTGAACGCTTGTCTGATGAACCACTGGAGCCCGAATTCGATCCGGGTCTGCCTCGCCGGCGTAGCGAGCACGGCGGGATGCCGCGCCGAGATGACGACGAGTTCGCGTTGGCGGCTGAGCGTGACCGAGTGGCGGCAGGTCTAGAGGACTACGCGCCTGACGACGTGCCACCCGCGGCAGACCCTCCGCCGCCAGGAGTTTCCGAAGCAGTCGATTTGGCGGAGCGAGGGCTGTTGGGCGACACCTCAATCGACACGCCGGACCGCTGACAGCGCACTGGCGAGCCACGACCTGCTAGGCGCGCCTCGGAGTTCTAGCCCCAGCGCCTCGGGCTCGCTACCTTTGTCGGCGGTGGCCGCAGGGGAGCCGGCATCGCCCACCCGGGCGGCGGCGCCGAGCTGCGCCTGGGTCAGCCGATGCTGGCAAGCAGATCCGCACACGCCTGTTCGCAGCGGCGGCACGTTTCCGCGCATATACGGCAGTGTTCATGCATGCTGGCATGGTCCTCGCACTCGATCGCGCAGCCGGCGCAGGCCGTCCGGCATGCCTGCAGGACAACCTTGGTGAGGTTGGCGTCGTAGCCGGTGTGCCGAGACAGTACGGCGCCGGTGGTTGCGCAGATGTCGGCGCAGTCGAGATCGATGCGGATGCACTTGGTCAACTCGGCGACCATTTCCTCGCTGAGGCAGGCGTCGGCGCAGGCGGTACAGACTTGGGCGCATTCGAAGCAGGCGTCGATGCACGTGGCCAGCGCGTCCCGATCGATGCCGCCGAGGTCGCCCAGGTAGCTGTCCAGCATGGCTGCGGTCTGCGACATCAGATCTCCTTAAGCTCGGGTCTGCGCCTGCATATTGCTGACACGCTTCATCCCACGAACGTACGTCCCCTACCCCGGCTCTTCGCAACCAGACGTAGGCGCTGATTCAGCACTAGGTAACCTTCTCATCGCTTGTCATTGCCGGGTCATCCCGTGTTTCCAAGACCTGCTTGAGCTTCTCCAGGTTGGCTGCGACGGAGGCCTTGACCCTAGAGACAGCCAGGGGAGCGAAGAGCCGCAATACAGCCGAGGAGGGCTTGAGGTCCACGGCGTTGGTCAGGCGTGTCCCGTCGCCGATCGTGTCAGCAGGTAGCTGATGGTGGCGATGAAGGGGCCGATATCCCCATGGACCTCCAAGCGGCTGGCTGGCTCGAAAGCGGTCACCTCGAAGCCTTCCTCGCGTCTGTCCGGGATGGAACGGATCTGTCGGTACGTCGTCCCGACGCCCACCGCGCCAGGGGAGGTCTTCTTCGTCTCGACAATTGCGTAGTTCCACTTCGGGATGTTCTCGAAGTCGGCGAGGAAGGTGAACACGTCCTCGACCGCTCTCCGGATCGTCACGGTGTTCTGGAAAGTTGCCATGTGTCCTCCGACATGAGCTCTCTCGAGCGGACGCTGGGCTGCGGCGCCTCCGTGGTGTCACGGCTTAGGTCGCGGACATTACCGCTCATGAATGCCAGCCTGCCTCACCGGCTCGCAGCTGTTTGAGTCCCTTCTCCTTGAGGCCCCACGGCTGCGTTCGACGGGACGCAATGTTCTCCGGTGCAACCATCGCAGGCTCGAAGACACCGTGCGCGTAGAGAATGTGACAGCGGAGCGATACCGATAGCCTTCGGGCATGGCGACCGTGAGTCTGCCCGGCGGGCCTACCGTCAACTACCGGGAGTGGGGGCGACCAGACGGCTCGGTCGTGCTGCTGCTACATGATGTGACCTCATCGAGCCTCAGCTGGCGTAACGTCGCGCCGGTGCTGGGCGGGCACTTCCGGGTGATCGCGCCCGACGCCCGCGGACACGGTGGCAGTGAATGGACTCGGGACTACTCCTTCGAGCTCATGTGTGACGACGTCGTGAAGTTCATGGAGCAACTGGGTTTCCTTGCGGCCATCGTTATCGGCCATTCCATGGGCGCTCTCACGGCGTACGAGCTGGCGGTCAGCCGCCCTGATCTCATCCGGCTCCTGGTGCTCGAGGAAATGCCACCACCCGATCCAGCCAATCCGCCGAGGCCATATCCGCGACAACCCGATCCAGGCGCCAATTACGACTGGCGGGCGCTCATCGCCGTACATCGCTGGCGCAACGCCCCACCACCTAGCTGGTGGGACCTAGCGTCCCAGATTCAAGCCAACACGCTCGTACTCGGCGCCGCCAATAGCACGCTTCGGCAAGACCGGCTGGAAGAGCTGAGCCGCCGCATCCCACACGGAACCTTCGCCTCGATGAACGCAAACCATGATGGCCACGAGGCGCGGCCGAGCGAGTTCCTGACCCACGTCGAGCCGTTCATCGCCTGGTTCGCCAAGTAGCAGCAAAGCCCCGGTTCGGCAAAATAGCCGCGAGCGACGGCGAAAGAGGTGGGCCGTATTCCCACCTATTCTTGGTGCCATGTCGGTCACCGCTGCCTTGCCGTCGCGTCGCAAGACGCGAGACGCGCTGGCCCACGCGCTCCGGCGGAATGGCATTCCTCGAGATCCCGACCTCAAGCAGCCACTGCCGAAAAGGTTGCTGAAGAGCAAGCTGGCCTGGCTCACCGTAGTGATGATCTTGGTGTACCTCACCCTGCTGTTGCTGCTCTACGCGCAGGTGGTGCCTGATCGCGAGGTGCCCGGCGGCACCCTTCCCGGACTGGGCACGGAGGCGATTCCCATCGCGGTGAAGTACGCCGCGGTTACCGCGATTCCCCTGTCTTTGCTGTTCCTGTGGGCAGACCGATTTCGACCGCAACGCTTCTGGGTCTGGCTGATGACTTTCGGTTGGGGTGCCTGCGTCGCGACGTTCATCTCGGCTCAGATCAATAGCTGGGCGGCCGGGCACCTCAGCATTGTGGGCAACGGCGATCCAGCGACCGCCGCTCGAGCCGCGATCTATGTCGCGCCGTTCGTTGAAGAAGCCTCCAAAGCCACCATCTTGTTCTGGTTGGCGATCTTGATGCGCTATCAGTGGGTTAGCCGGCTCAGCGGGGTCGTCCTGGCCGGACTGTCCGGCGCGGCATTCGCCTTCACCGAGAACATCCTCTATTACGGCCGCGTCTATCGGTACGCCGCACGTACCTTCGGCGAGATACCGCCGTTGGAGGCATTGCAGAACATTTTCGTCATGCGCGGCCTCGTTACTTTCTTCGGCCACCCGCTTTTCACTGCCATGACCGGCATCGGGCTGGCGATCGCGCTGCGTTCGAAGAGCAAGATTGTTCGCGTTATCGCGCCGCTCGCCGGCTACTGCGTAGCAGTGTTCCTGCATATGGCGTTCAACACGACCGCCAGCTTGATGCAGGGCAGCAGCCTCCTCTTCATCTACCTTGCCGTGGCGCTGCCACTGGTCGTCGGCATGATCATCTTCGTGGTCCGCCAGCTCTTCCGGGAAGGTCGGCTGATCCGGGAGCGCCTAACCGACTACGTCCGGTTGGGCTGGCTGCCAGAGACAGACCCTCCGGCGTTATCTCGGCTGCGTACGCGGTTCAGGGCGCTCTGGCACTCCGTCTTCGAGGGTCCCAACACGTTCCTAGCAACGATTCGGATGCAGCGAGCGGTCACCGAGTTGGCCTATCTCCGGGATGCCCTGACCCGCGGCCTCATTGACGCAACGGGCCGAGTCCGCGAGAAGGAACTCTTGGCCAAGATCCGAGCGATCCGCGGAGAGGCGATCGTGCTGCCGGAGGGACGAGCGGCATATCCATCCTTCCGCCATCGCCGCACCGGCGTCCTTGACGCGTACGCGCCACCCAGCTACCCCGGGCCGGCAGGTTTGGGAGGCAATTATCCGGCCCCGAGCGCGTTCCCGGCTCCAGTCCGCCTCCCGCAAGGCGCGTCCGCTGCAGCCTCGGTGCCGCTGGGGCAGACTGCTACCCAATACTCAGAGGTCGACCCCAGCTGGAAACCGCCTGGAGAGTAGGGAGCCGATGACCGGCAGGCAGCCGACGCCGCTGGAATCTGCGCTCACCGAGCTAGATGCTGCTGTGGCTCAGGTGAACCTCCCGCTGCCATTACCTGGGGCTGAACAGCAGCGCCATGCCATCCAGGACATGATCCGTCAGCTCGGCGACTACATCATGCCCAGATTGGCGACGATCGATGCGCCGCTGCTGGCAGTTGTCGGCGGCTCGACGGGGGCCGGCAAGTCGACCTTGATCAACTCGCTGGTCGGGCGACAGGTAAGCGCGCCTGGTGTGATCCGCCCAACGACCCGGGCGCCGGTCCTGGTGCATCACAGCAGGGATGCCCGTTGGTTCACCGATGATCGAATACTTCCTGGACTAGCCCGCTCAACGGGCGCATCCAAGGATTCCCGGTCCCTGCAGTTGGTAGTCGAGGACTCAATTCCCCCAGGACTGGCCCTGCTGGACGCACCCGATATCGACTCCGTCGTGGTCGAAAACCGGCAGCTCGCCGCACAGCTGCTCGCAGCAGCTGACCTCTGGCTCTTCGTGACCTCGGCCGCGCGCTACGCCGACGCCGTGCCCTGGGACTTCCTGCGTGATGCCGCGGACCGGAGCGCGGCAGTCGCTGTCGTTCTTGATCGGGTCCCGCCGCGCGCTATGACCGAGGTGCCGGCTCACCTCGGACAGCTGATGAGCGAACGCGGCCTTGCCGATTCGCCGCTCTTTGCTGTGCCGGAGACCACCATTGACTCCGAGGGTCTGCTGCCGGCGAGTGCCATCCAGCCCATCAGGGGCTGGCTGGGCGCGCTCGCGGCGGATCAGGCCAGTCGTGCCAAGGTCGTACACCAGACCCTCGACGGCGCGATCGGCGCGCTGGTGGCGAAAGCACCAGCGCTTGCGCGCTCGGTTGACGAACAGCTGGAGGTGATTGAACGTCTCCGGGCCGATGCAGACCGCTCATACGCCGAAGCTGTTCGAACGATCCAGGTGCAGACTGCCGACGGAACGCTGCTGCGCGGTGAGGTGCTCGCCCGATGGCACGAGTTCGTCGGCACTGGGGAGTTCTTCCGCGCGCTCGAGCAGAAAGTGAGTTGGCTGCGGGATCGATTGGTCGCCGCCTTGCGAGGTGAGCCGCCGGGCGCCGGAAATCTCAAAGTCGCGGTGGAGTCTGGGCTCGAGTCGCTGCTTCGGGAGGAATCAGCAGCCGCGGCCGAGCGCGCGGAGGCGTCCTGGCAGGCCAATGCAGCCGGCCGTGCCTTGATCGAGCAAACGGATGTAGATCTTGCGCGGTCCTCGGCCGACTTCGACAGGCGGGCTGCGCGTGCTATCCGGGACTGGCAGGGCGGTGTTCTCGACCTCGTTGCGGATGAAGGTATGAGCAAGCGCTCAAAGGCCCGGTTCTACGCCCTGGGCGTCAACGGAATCGGTGTGGCGCTGATGATCGTCGTTTTTGCCCACACCGGCGGTTTGGTTGGGGCCGAGATCGGCGTGGCCGGCGGTACCGCCGTACTCGCCCAGCGAATACTGGAGGCCGTCTTTGGTGATCAGGCCATTCGGCGACTCGCCAAGACCGCCAAAGATGATCTCGATGCTCGGGTTCAGGTGCTGCTCGCGGACGAGCTGGTGCGCTACCACAAAGTCCTGGACGCACTCGCGGTAGAGCCGGATCAGTCGGAACGATTGCGTGATGCGGCCGCAGCTGTGGAACTCGCGCGCGAGAGCGGCCTGCCGGTGAGCGAAATAGACGAGGCGGCGTTGCCGCCCGGTGAGCGACGACTGGCAATCGATCCACCGACCGTGACCCAGGTCTCTTCTGTGCAAGCAACCGATGACAGTGACATCGTTGACGCTGAGCTCGTCGACCAGCCGCGAGAGGAGCTGCGATAGTGGCCGGCCGCGGTCTCGGGTTGCTCAGCCGCAAGGATCTCAGTACCCATCTTGTTGATCATCTTCGTGCGCTTGGCGAAGCGGTCGAGCTGTGCGAGGGGCGGGTCGACTCGGACGCCCTGGGCGAAGCGAGGCGCGTGGTTGATCAAGCCGACCGGCGGCTCGCAATATCTGGGGGTGCCACGGTCGTCGCGCTCGCCGGTGCCACCGGATCAGGTAAGTCCTCCACCTTCAACGCCTTATCCGGCACAACGCTGGCGACCGTCGGCGTACGGCGACCGACAACCGCACACGCCATGGCATGCAGCTGGGGCGAGGAGTCCGCTGAGGAGCTGTTGGACTGGCTCCAGATCCCACGACGACACGCGCTGGAGGCCGATCCCGGGATGGATCCCGCGCTGGACGGGCTAGTACTGCTTGATCTTCCTGATCATGACTCCACCGAGCTGGACCATCGGATGGAGGTTGATCGGCTGGTGCAGCTGGTGGACATGTTGATCTGGGTCGTCGATCCGCAGAAGTATGCCGACGCAGCCATCCATGATCGTTACTTGAGGCCGCTGGCCCAGCACGCGGATGTGATGATGATCATCTTGAATCACGTCGACGAGCTCACCGCCGTGCAGCGAGAGCAGTGTTTGAGTGATCTGCGTCGGCTGCTGGACTCCGAGGGTCTGTCCAAGGTGCCGGTTATGGCCGTCTCAGCGGTCACGGGGGAGGGCATTGAGGCACTCCGCGCGGCGCTGGCAAAGCAGGTTGCTGAGAAGCAGGTGGCTGCCCGTCGGCTGGCGGCTGACGTCTCTGTTGCTGCAGCCAGGCTCGGCGCTGGCTCGGGCATGGCCAAGGTGACGCCGCTCGGACGATCAAGCATCGACCAGTTGAACACCCAAGTCGCCATCGCGGCAGGCGTGCCCGTGGTCACCGAGGCCGTGGGCAAGGCATGGCGACTGCGGGGCGGACTGGCAACCGGTTGGCCGGTCTTGGCCTGGATAGCCAAGTTCAAACCTGACCCGTTACGTCGGCTGCATCTGGATCGGTTGGGCGTTGGCCGTCGGCGCAAGGAAATCGATCCATCGCAGGTTGGGCGTACCTCGCTGCCGGCGACCTCCGGTGTCCAGAAGGCTCGGGTCGACACGGCAGTGCGAGCGCTTGCCGACCAGGCATCTCAGGGCCTGAGCCGCGGCTGGACTGAAGAGATCAAGCGGGCGGCCCGTTCAGCCCAAGATGAGCTCCCGGATCGCGTCGACCGTGCCATTGCGACGACCGATCTTGATCTTGCTCAGCATCGGCGCTGGTGGCAGCTGATTCGGGTACTGCAATGGCTACTGGTGGCTGCAGTGATCGTGGGCCTTGGTTGGCTGGGGTTGTCATTCCTGCTTGCCTATTTACAACTGCCTCCGCTTCCGACGGTGACCTGGTGGAGGCTGCCTGCACCGACGGTGTTGGTTGTTGGCGGCGTCCTGGCTGGTTTGCTGCTGGCCGGATTGGCCCGCATCGGTGTCGAGGTAGGAGCTCGGCGGCGCACTGCGAAGGCTCGGCAATTGCTCCGGGCAGCGATTGCGCGAGTGACCGGCGAACTGGTGGTCGCCCCGGTCAAAGCCGAGCAGGCGCGGTATGAAAGCGCCCGGTCAGCGCTCGAGCGCGCGCGGGGCTAGCGCGCCGCATCGTATCCGAGCCGGGCGCATCGCTCTGGGAGCGGGCGCTCGGAGCGTGCGCTCGGGATGTGCGCTCGGGATGCCAAATTTCCGACCGTTGCGGGCGTTCGGTACTGAATCTCGAGCTCGATGTTCAAAAACTCCGCACTGGTAGGGGTTTCGGTTGGTACGCCGCTGCCAGCCGCCAGCGCATCCGAGCGCGATCCACAGATTTCGTATCAGCCGCACGATTCGACGCCGCGTCCACATCCTGATGACGAAGGAGCAATTCAGAAGACGGATTTGCAACGGGTGAAAGAACGGGCAAAAAGAAAACCGGCGACAGAACCGGCGACAGAGCCCGCGACAGAACCGGCGACAGAACCGGCGACAGAGCCGGCGACAGAAGCGGCGATAAGCACGGGCGACAGATCGGGGAAAGGACGAGCCAATGGAGGCACAGGTACACATCACGGGCTATGCCGGGACTGAGGTTGAGGCACGGGGCAACGGGAACGTGTCGGCATTCAGGTTGGCCTGCACGCCGCGGATCAGGACCAAAGGTGGCTGGAGCGACGGCAACACGACCTGGATCGAGGTGGCCTGCTTCCGCACATTGGCCCAGCACGTAGCCGCAAGCGTTCGCAAGGGCGATCCGGTGCTGGTCGTCGGCAAGTTGCGGACCAACGTGTGGGAGAAGGACGGCCAGACTCACGAGCGGCTCGTCCTCGAGGCCGACACGGTAGGTCACGACCTGAACCGAGGCACGTCGGCATTTAGACGCCCGCCCCGCCTCGCGCCCACCGAATCGCCGGAGCCAGATGAGCCGCCGGAGGACGAGGTAGATGCGGCGGGCCTGAGCCTGGAGGAGCGCGCCGCAGAAGCCGCCTGAGGCAGTCCGCGCCGGTTCAGCTGAACCGACGTCAGGGCGGACTGAGGGGACTCAGGCGGTGGGCCGGATCCGATCCGCCAGGAAAGCGCTGCAGCGC
>Ga0207428_10002184_pt1 | contig 19663 bp, 20 predicted proteins | sample RhiMethybrSRZTD1_FD_187600 | JGI IMG/M metagenome (GOLD analysis project Ga0207428, IMG submission 187600) | Populus rhizosphere microbial communities from Tennessee, USA - Rhizosphere MetaG P. TD hybrid SRZTD1 (SPAdes) (version 3) | ecosystem: Host-associated > Plants > Roots > Rhizosphere >...
CAGCGAAGGAAACGGATAAGGGGTGATGTGATGCGAGCGATCGTCGAGAAGCCCAACGGTGTCGTCGCGAAGCTGGGCGGCGGCAGCCACCGATGGAGCCAGGAAGGCCCACCACGTGCCAGCCATCGCATTCTTGGCGTCGGGTTCGTATGGTGGCATTTCCGCACTACAAGACAGCGCCGATGAGGCCGCCATCCTGCACCACTAGCGACGTGAGCAGGCGCCACATTTGGCCTCGTCCGATGAGCGTCCAGTTGCGCTCCAGATCCTGCAACAGCGCGGGGGCCACTGTGAATTGGGCCAGATGGGCAGACCGACGATGATCATGGCGATCGTCGTGACCCAGGGCCAGGACCGACCGCTCGGTGTGGACAGCGGACGTACGCGAAAAGCGGCGAATGCGGACGTGAGCACGACTGCGTAGAGCGCGGCCAACAAACCTGTCGTCACAGATGGACCGTATTGTGCTCAGCGCTCGGGCGCGATCAACCCTGGTCAGGGCCAAGCGGCACGGCAGATCTGAGATCAACTCGTACGCGAGATGAGCCCACTGCGATAGGCAAAGACGACGGCTTGAGCTCGGTCGCGGGCGTCGATCTTGGCCAGGATCCGCTTCACATGCGTCTTGGCAGTCGAGTCAGCAATCACCAGCAGTTCAGCGATCTCCGAGTTGGAGCGACCCTGCCCGATCAGCAACAGAACCTGCCGCTCGCGCGGCGTGAGCTCATCAAGTCGGCGACGAGCGTCTGCATCGACCGCGGGAAGCCCTGAGCCGGTCTCAGACTCCAGCTGGCGCTGAATGAGACTGCGCGTTACCGCAGGGTCGAGCAAGGACTCGCCGGACGCGATTGTGTGCACTGCATCAAGGAGCCGCTCAGGTGAAGCTCGCTTCAGCAAGAATCCGCTGGCGCCGGCTCGCAACGCACCCCACACGTACTCGTCGTATTGGAACGTGGTCAGGATCAGGATCTTGGCGTCCGGCATGATCGCGACGATCCGCCGAGTTGCCTCTATACCGTCGACTCCTGGCATGCGGACGTCCATCAGCACCACGTCGGGAGAATGCAATCGGCACTTCTCAACCGCCTGCAAACCATCGGCCGCTTCCGCGACCACCGTCACATCCGGATCAGTCCCGAGAACGACTGCCAGCCCTGCGCGGAGCAAGGCATCGTCATCGGCGAGCAGCACCCGAATGGTCATGGCAGCGGCAGCGCGGCTCGCAAGCGAAACCCGCCCTCGTCACCTCCGCCATGCTCGAGTACGCCGCCGCACATCGATACCCGCTCGGCCATGCCCAGCAAGCCCCGGCCACCGGGCAACTGCGGCGCCCGGGGACCGGGTCCGTCGTCCGACACCTTGACAACAACCGACCGGCCTTCACGCCCGATGTCCACTGACGCAGCACAGGGAGCGGCATGCTTGAGTGCGTTGGTAAGCCCCTCCTGGACAATCCGGTAGACCGAAAGGTCCAGATTGCGAGGTAGCCGCAGTGTCGGATCGACGCTCAGTTTCACTTCGAGGCCGGAGTCAGCGAATCGGTCAACAAGCTCTGGCAGCTGAGCCAATCCAAGCGGGATGCTCGATGCGCTTGAGTCTGTGCCCGGCTCGCCCGGATCGGGACGCAACGTCGCCAGCACTTGATCAAGATCGGCGAGCGTCTCGCGACCCGTACGCTCCATGCCGGTCAAGAGCTCGCGTGTCATCGCCGGATCCTTGTCCAGCATCAGACGCGCGGCGCCAGCCTGAACCACAAGCAGGTTGACCGTATGTCCGACAAGATCATGCAGCTCTCGCGATATTCGCACCCGTTCCTCGGCAACCACCTGCCGCGCAATCGCGAGGCTGGCCCGATCTTGCTCGTCCCGACGCCGCGCCACGCTATAGCCGACGGCCCAGGTCGCCAGCCACACGAGAAGGACCTCCGCTGTCTCGACGGGATCCCACTGACTCAATCCCGGGGTGCCCACGAAATAGAGCAATACTCCGGCGATGATCACCGGCACGGCCCAGCGGGCACGCCGTCGAGACGCGAAGGCGCCGACGGAGTACACGCACACCTGGTTGGTCAGCGTGGAGAAGACGCTCGGTACGTGCAGCAGCGACTCTGCGCAGAGGGCAACCGTCGAGGTCACAAATGCGGTGAAAGGCACCCGGCGCCGCAGTGCCAGACTCATGGCTAGAGCCAAAGTGAGGACCGCGGCGACGACCGCGAGCAGCCCTTCGGGCAAAGGATTACGAATCCGTTCGGCCACCACAGCTGCTAGGAAGATGATCGCCAGCCCAGCATCGACCGCCGGCGTCGGCAAGCTCCGAAACCTTGCGAGCCGACGGGAGAGGTCCTGACTGCGCACGGTCGCAACTATGACAGCACGATCGGCAGCAGGACCACGATGAAGAACACCGTTTCGATCGAATGGATGGCGATGCCCATCCAGGCGCTGCGGAACCTGCGGGTCGGGTGCGCGCACAGGAAGCCGGTGACGATCGCGTTCGGGATCTGCCAGGGCTCGTGAAGATGGTAGAGACCGAACAGCAGTCCGTTGACTATCCAATCGGCTCGGCCGAACCCTTTACGCATCCGTGGCAGCAGCAAGCCACGAAAGAGCAACTCCTCACCAAGGACGGTATTGAACACGCTCATGACGACCACCAGCGCGAACAAGCCCCACGCGTGGTGGAAGGTCTGCTGGCCCTCAGGAGAGCCGAGGAGCGCCCCCATGTCGCGCCCAGGCGGTGCGGAAGGGAAGAGAAGCGGTTGGATCACAAGGTCCAACGCGGCCAACCCGAGCGCGTACACCGGCACCCATGCCCACAGCCGGCCCCCACGACGCGTCGCCGTGCTGGGTGATCGCAGCCACAACCGGTCTCGCAGCGAGGTCCACGACAGGTCACGCCGCTCCCGCAGCAGCAGGCCGAGGGTGAGGACGGCCTGCCAAACCAGACCAGCGGTCATCGCCCAAAGCAGGGCTATCAGGAATCGTTGCTGCGAAGCGCCTGGACCGGCCACCAGAGGTGCCACGACCCACGAAAGGATCCCCATTGGTAGTGCGGCTGCAGCCCAGACCGCGACCACACCGGCGCGAGAGTACTGGCGCGGTTCTGTCAGCGACGAAGAACTGCGAACGGGGCCAGTTGCCAGGCCCTCTTCAATCAGCGTTTGCATAGCCAAGACGCTAGTTATCTGGCCGATCTATGGCGTCCCCCTCGGGAGGTCATCGCAGCTACCTCGTCGGGGGTACGTGCTGCTGTTCGGCTCTGCTTCCGCTGCCGGCACCTACTGATGCCAGATGATCATGAGCGTGCGATTGATGATGTAGAGCACGGCGAAGATCAACGCTAAGACAAATCGCTGTCTCGCGGCGAGCCCCGCAATTGCGGTCACGAATACCAACACCTCGACACCGATCCTGGCAACTGGCCCAGCCTGGCGTGGCGCGTTGGGAGCCACAATGAGCGCCCATGCCACGGCAGCTGCGAGCGGCACGGCGATTGCTAACGCGATCCGTGCCGCAATGTGCGCTTTGGCGGTCGCGCCCCAATAGGCCAGTGCTGCCAAGGCACAGAGTTCCAAGAGAAACCGTAATAGGAGATTTGCCGACTTGACCAAATCCATGCGGCTTCTGCCTTTGAGCCGTTCAGATCCCGAGGGCGTCAAGCACAAGGACGATCGCCCCGGACGCCAGGAGCGCGCCCGTCGCAATCGATGGAGTCACTCGGCTATTGCCTCGCGGATGTGTGTGTCGTGCGGCGCGCCAGTACAGGAACACTCCGCCCAGGAACAAGGCAGCTTCGAGCGGAATCGATATGGTCGGCAGCCGCCATAGCCCAAAACCGAGCAGCGGGAGGTCGCCTATATTGCCGGGCAAGATTGGCATGTCCCCGCGGTGCACGATCAAATCGAGTATCCAGTGCGAAAACGCGACCGCGCCTAGCAATAATCCGAGCCGCTGATCCCAGCGCCACCAGGCCACGGCTCCGAATGCAGCTGACAAGACAAGTGCGCCCAGTAGGGAATGGGTGTAGTCGGCGTGAATTACGACCTTGCCGTACCCGCCGCCTGCCAGTGTGTCAATCGTCTCGATATGGAGCAGAAACAAGGGCACGAACACCACGTCCAGCCACTGAGTTGCCAGCATCAGGGACCAAAGCGGCGCCCGGCGGTCCACCGATTTTGCAGCCGCCCCTACACCGAAATGGCCAGTGATCACCTTCGTCCCCGGATCGGTCGCGGCGGCCACGACAGCCGTGTGTCCAAGTAGCCGCATACGACAATGAACAACACCATGCCCAGGAAGAACGCCACGCTGACCTCCACATCAAGGTCGAGAAATCGACCTTATCGTCGCGAGGCTGCACGCTTGCCAGCACTGGTCTGGTCAGCAACCTTCGGGCGGAGCAACAGAGTGACACCGAGGGCAGCTATCCAAAGTCCCCAGCCTGAGCTTCCGATGAGGCCAGCAAGATCGAAAACTGGAAAGCCGGGAAGGGCCGTTGCCAAGATGTCTCCCTGATTGAACAGGTAGAGAGCGCTCACGATCAGGCCCGCAATTCCGATCCAGCGAGGCAGCACCCCGCTGCGCAGCACGATGATGCTGAGCGTGACCGACCAGGCGATCCCCAGCAGCTGTCCGAGATGCTCGCCGAGTAGCGCACCACCGAACTGATGCTGGGCGAGCCAGGCCGCCGCTACCGCAGTTCGAGTGGCTGAATCGCCCTCTTGATACAGCCGCGCCAGTGGGGGTACCACGAATACCCACCGCAGGAATCCGATGAGCGCGAGTATGACCGAGATGGCGCCGGCAAATGTTGCGACCCAGAGCGCAGCATCGTCCCGCCTCCCCAACGCCGCGGGGAGAAGCAGGATCGGTACCGCGAGGATCGCATACGTCCACGCTGTGGCAAACCAGATCCACACCAAGCTCGCGCCACCAGCCGCGAACTCCATGAGCACAACATCGGCTGGCTCTCGAAGTATGTCCGGCCAGTTGAACGTGGCCGACAGGAGAGACGCGGCGGCGGCAAAGGCGATCGCGCCGACGATAAACAGGACACCGGTAGTCCGGCGCATTGCGCGGGTGCCGCTTTCAGTAGTCACACCATGCCGCCTTTCAGTACGGGAGGAGGCCGACCACCGCCTCACTCTGTCATATGCCGAGTGCTGAGACGCGCATCGACGGAAGTTGAGGAAGGCTCAGGGAAGGTGGAATCCCTAGCGTCGCTGGTGTCCAAGAAGTTCTGCGCTGGCGACCGCACTCGAAACGCCGCATCCGAATCAGATGGCGGCCTGCTCGTACGGACGGCTGGCAATGCGCTTTGGGACATGTCTGCCCCGCGCAGCATACGCACGAGCCCGATGGCTCGTGAGGGCGAGCAGCACCATGATGCTGAGGCCAACGGTCGGCAGGCTCGTCGCGAGGGCGACCACTTCCGATCCGTTGGCATTGCCGATGAAGGCGCCGATGGTGGTCACCACGCACGAGAGCATCAGGAGGATCCGGGCCCAGTTGCGACCGAAGAAAACGGCCAGCGCCAACCCGATGTCGACCAGCGCGATGAGGGCGACCACGCTCCCGGCGATGATGAAGGCTGGCCGACCGCCTTCGACATCGACCGATTCGAGAGTGAGCTGCTGAAGGTACTGCGGGGGAATGAGCAATAAAAGCAGCGCAATGGGCAGGAATGCCAGCCCGCGGAAGAATGCCACCCCCGCTCCGAAGACGATCTGCATTGGTCGTTTGTCGCGGCTGTCGGTGTGCTCGATCTTCGCGATCTCGAGCACCTCGACTCGGCGTACATTGATGATCGGCAGGTCGCCATCGGTGATGATCAAATCACCGCCGCCGTTTCGGGAGTGGTAGCCGGTGGAGAAGTTTTCGATCACTTCCACCACGACCTCTGGCGAACCTTTGATGACTGTCTCAACGATGTAGTCACGCTCGATATCGGTGTCCTCTTCGATCTTGTGGGTCACCTGCAGGGTGAACAAGGACAGCCCGACGCTCTTGTCATACGTTCCGGCGGCGAGCCAGTCCACGGAATATCCACCCGGAAGCATCCAGCCCTCAGGACAGCGCCAGAACCGGACGTGGTGCCGCTTGGACGGGCTGCCTTCGACCTCTTGCTGGTAGGCGAAGTCCTGCTGGCGATCGAACAGGTGCAACGGGCTGACCGGAGCCTCGTGGTAGCTGCGCCGGCTCAAGGTCGACGTCAAGATCCGCATGCCGCTCCGCAGACTCAAGTCGTCGGCCCTGGTCCAGCCGGCCCGCGTCATCGCGGCATGGACCTGCGCCTCATGACCTAGCAGGGCGAGATTGACGGGGTCGCCGAGGAGGCCGTCACTGGTCCTGGCACGGCCGATGAAATAGCCCGGCACATATAGGCGGGTCAAAATGCGGTGCAACCGTGGTAGCAGCAGATAAGTGAGCAGCACCCAGAACACAACGAGGAGCAGCATGGGCCAGCCTGGCTGGATGCCCTCCCTGAAAACGAGATAGGCCAGCCAGATGGTCGCCAGGCCGGCGAAGGCGAACAGCAGGCCGTCCACCTTGTCCAGGACTGTCGATCGCCGCTCTCGGCTGCGCCGGATCGCCATACCTCATTGTGGTCGAGCAGTCGGTCTCACGACATACCTCAGGGGTGGGTCAGGTTGCTGGACGGATGGCTGACGAACGAGGACGCTGTGATCAGACAAGTCACGAAAATTGCCAAACGAAGGGGGCAGGCTGTCATGGCGCTAGGGACGACGTACCGCCGCAGCGTTGAGTTTTGGAAAGGCACCGTTGAGAGCGTGTCGGGCGACTGGTCCGCGCCGACGCCCTGCACCGACTGGGACGTACGAGCTTTGGTGAACCATGTTGTTGGTGAAGATCGCTGGACCAAGCCCCTGGTAGACGGTAGGACCATCGCCGATGTAGGGGATGCATTCGATGGTGATCTACTCGGAGAAGACCCCAAGCCCTTTGCCATGGCCGCGGCCGACGAGGCGTTGACGGCTGTCGCCGAAAGACTTCCCGCAGGTGGCAAGGTCCACTTGTCCTACGGCGAGGAGGACATCGCCGAATACATCAGCCAGCTTGTCGCCGATCACCTGATTCACGGTTGGGACCTCGCCGCGGCAACTGGTCAGAGCCGCGATCTTGACCCGGACCTTGTCGCAGAGGTGGCGGCGTGGTTCCGTAACCGCGAAGACATCTACCGCTCGTCCGGCGCGATCGCGGCGAGGCCCGAGGTGGCAGCGAACGGCAATCCCCAAGTCGATCTGCTCATCGCTTTCGGGCGCAACCCAGATTGGTCCGTATCACCGGCGAGCGGACGGAGCAATCAAACACCGTAGGCGCTGATCCCGAGCAACTTATCGACAGTCGTAAAGCGATAACCGCGGTCGGCCAGCCGGTCGATAAGCGGACCGATTGCTGCCACGCTTTGGTCTCGTGGTCCGCCGCGCGCCTCACGACCGTCGTGAAAGATCAAGATCGTGCCGGGACGGGTGAGCCTGGCAGCCGAATCAGTTAGCTTGGCGGCTGCCGGCTGGAAGATCTCAAGGGGATGCGCAAAGGTCCCCGATATCACCTGAAGTCCGTGCTGCTGCAGGGTGCCCAGCACCCAGGGCCAGTGACACAGCCAGGGCGGTCGATAGAGCGCAGGCGTGACGCCGGCAACCGAGTAAAACACCTCCTGCGATCGGATGATCTCGACCTCTTGCCGCGGCTGCTTGAGATAGCGCGTGAAGGAATGGCTGTAGCTGTGGTTGCCCAGCACATGACCGCTCTGCACGACGCGCCGGGTCGCTGACGGGAAACGCTGCGCGCAACGTCCGACCTGAAAGAAGGTCGCCTTCACCTCGTACGCGTCCAGTGTGTCGAGCAGTCGCGAGGTATATGGCTCGTTGGGCCCGTCATCGAAGCTCAAAGCAACGACCTTCTCGTCAGTCTCCGCCTCGTAAGGAAAAGCACCGAAGATCTGCGAGCGAGGCCGGAAGCCAGTCCAGTACGCCGCAGCGCCGAGCGCCGATACGCCGACCGCTACCACCCGTGCCGCTGCCGCGAGCGGATTCACGGGCCGTGCCAGAAGTTGGCCAGGCTGTCCATCGCGGCGTCGCCTGCCCCGGTCGCGAACCCGAGGGAGGTGAGCCCGACAAGCAAGATCCCGAGCACCACCCCCCGGCGAGCCCGGAGAGGGGCCAGCGGCCGCGAGCGCTCCTGCCGAAATGCGGGCGCCATCCCGAACGTCTGCCGCTGCGACAGCCGGTTCAACCAGTAGGCCAGCAAGTAGTACACGAGGAAAGTCATGACGAAGTTGTAGAGCAGTCCGCGCTGCAATCGGCGCGCCGAAGTGGTCACCACGTTCTGCGGCTCCCAGCTCACCAACCCTCGTCGCCGCAGTCGTCGCAACAAATCAAGCTCGTCACCACCCTGAGTGAGCTTGAGGTCATAGCCCGGGAAAGCACTACGCCGCACCGCGATGTTCGTCGCACTTACATAGAAGACGAACCCGGTCAGGGCATAGACGGCGGCGACCAAACCGAAGAGCAAGGTCGGATAGGCCTTGGCCCACCAGGACGGGTTTTGGTAGCGGCATGGACCGGCAACCGCAACGATCTGGTCGGAGCCAGCAAAGCGGGCATCGATCGTACGCAGCCACTCGCGCGGCTGGGTGGTGTCGGCATCGGTGGAGATGATGATCTCGCCTCTGGCGCTGTCAAACCCGCGTTGCCGGGCTGCGCAAACCCCCTGCTGAGACTCGCTGACCACCCGCACCCCGTGGCGAGCCGCAATAGCTGCCGTACTGTCGGTGCTGTTGTTGTCTACGACGATGATCTCGTAGGTCCCGTCGTAGTCCTGGTGCCGCAACGAGTCCAGCGCCCGGCCTAGATAGGCCGCTTCGTTGTAGGCCGGGACGACGACCGAGAACCGAATATGGTCCCCTGGCTGTTCCAATCCCACTCCTTCACCCATCGCTCCGCGACATGCGGAAGCGAGTCGACCCCTCGGTGCGAAGCCAGCACAACACTTTAGGGGAAGCGACACGCTGCCGCCGGAGGTCTGATAAGAACGGTCGAATCGTCGAATTGACTCCCCGAATGGCCTGTGCCGGTCCCAATGACTTGATCAAGGAACCGCTCAATTCAGATCCAACTTCTGAACCACATCCGCGAGAGCCACTTCGGATAAGGCAAGAGCTCATCGGTGAGGATCGGATAGATGTAGGCGAAATTCGCCGCGACTAGGGCAACGAATGCTCCGATAATGATCGCCCCGACCATCCGTCGATCTCCGGAATGCGGGTCGCCAAGGATCCATCCGGCGCACAGCGCCACAGCCATGACCGAGAACGGAATGATCGCGATCGCATAGAAGAAGAACAACGGACGCGAGTCGAAGACGAACCACGGCAGCCAGCCAGTCAACACGCCGACGACGGGAATGCCGAAGCGCCAATCGCGACCCCCGACCCACAAGATGGCCGCCGCCACGAGCGCAAAGATCGCAACCCACCACAGTGCGGGCGTGCCGACACCGCTGATCACCCGAATGCAGTTATCGGGTCCAAGGCAGCCATCAGTTCCTGGCTTGATGCCGTTGACGGCATCAATTCCGATCGGGCGAGCCACGATCAGCCAGCCGGCAGGGTCGGCACGATAGGTGTGTTGGGCCTGGTTGATGAAGTCGCCAGTGTGGAAGTTCCAGATGTCGTGCTGATAATGCAGCAGCGACGCGAGTGGCTTGCCGAGTAGCCTCACCGTCGCGGCCTGCGGATGCTGCTCGCCCCATTGGCGGTCGTAGCCTCCGGCCGTCGCCAACCAGCTGGCCCAGGTGCCGACATACACCACCAGGCTGAGCACAACCAGGGAAAAGAAGGCAGGGATCCCGTCACGCAGGATCGCAAGCTTGGCGCGGGATCCGGCACCGGCAAGGCGTCGGGCTCCAACGTCCCAGGCCAAACAAAGCAGCGCGAACGCGGCAAGCGAGAACAGCGCGTTCCATTTCGTGCCGAGGGCCAGGCCAAAGCTGAGCCCAGCGGCAATGCGCCAGGGCCGCAGTATCAGGGCTGGTCCGAACCGACCACCGAGATCGGGAATCTCGCGCTGCTCGAGATAGCGCGCCAGGCGGTTTCGGAACCATTCCCGATCGGCGACGAGGCAGGCAACGGCAGCCACCAGGAAGAAGGCCATGAATACATCAAGCAGCGCCGTACGCGACATCACGAATTCGAGACCGTCGAAGGTGAGCAGAATACCGGCGAGCCCACCGATCAGCGTCGATTTGGAAACCCGGCGGACCAGCCTAATCGTGATCACGATCAGGAGTGTTCCGAAGATCAAAGAGGCAAACCGCCAGCCGAAGGAGTTCATGCCGAACAGCTGCTCACCACCGGCGATCAACCACTTTCCGAGCGGCGGATGTACGACGAAGGCGGCGGTGTCTTTCATCACATCGACATCGCCAGCGATGATCTTGGAATTGGCGTTGCTGGGCCAGTCGCGTTCGTATCCGAACTTCAGCAGCGAGTACGCGTCTTTGGCGTAGTAGGTCTCGTCGAAGACAAGCTTGTTGGGATAGCCGAGGTTGACGAAGCGGATGACGAAGGCGATCGCGCCGATGATCAGCGTCACGATCCAGCCATTCACCCGATCGGTGGGCATTGCAACGCGCAGCCGCTCAATGGTGCTCGGCGGGGTGGGCGGCCATTCAGGAAGCGGGCGCTGCATCGAACCTCGAGCGGCGGCGTTGGTCGGCGCGACCAATCCCGTTGCCGGCTCGAGGACTTGGCGCGTCACTCGCCCATCGTAGGTTGGGCGCGCCCACGTGTTGCTGAGGCGGGCTTCCTCACCACTAGGTGGTCTGGGAGGCTGAGCCGATGACCCCTGAGACGCCAGGAGTCGTGGTGCTCGCAGCGACGCCGATCGGTGATGTGGCGGATGCTTCGCCACGACTCGTGGCCGAGCTGAGCAATGCCGATGTGATCGCTGCCGAGGACACCCGTCGGTTACGTCGGCTGCTGGAACGCCTGGGAGTCGAGACGCGTGCGCGGATCTTGTCGTACTTCGACGGAAACGAGGTCAGGCGAACCGATGAGCTGCTACGCGTACTTCAGGAGGGCGCTCGTGTGGTACTCGTCAGCGATGCAGGTATGCCTTCGATCTCGGACCCCGGATATCGCCTGGTCGCGGCGGCGGTGGCACAGGGTTTCCGGGTGACCGCTGTGCCCGGTCCGTCCGCGGTGCTGGCGGCATTGGCTGTCTCTGCCCTCCCGGTAGATCGGTTCTGCTTCGAAGGCTTCCTGCCGCGTAGGGCCTCTGAGCGGATGCGGCGACTCCGGGAACTTGCGAGTGAGCCACGCACCATGGTGTTCTTCGAGGCCCCCCATCGAGCGGCCGTCACGCTATCGGCGATGGCGCAGGCATTCGGGGCCGATCGTCCGGGTGCGGTCTGCCGCGAGCTCACCAAGACTTATGAGGAGGTCCGCCGCGGGCCACTGCAGGAGCTCGCGGACTGGGCGACCTCGGAAGTGCGGGGCGAGATGACCCTCGTCATCGGCGGGGCGACCGAGCCGGCTGTCGATCTGGAGTCGGCGGCCAAGGAAGCGATCAACCTTGCCGCGGGTGGGATGGCATTGAAAGCCGCCATAACACAGGTGGCAGAACAGCACGGTGTGGCCAAGAACGCGCTCTATGAGCTGGCCCTGAAAACGAAATCCGACCAGTGACACAGTTAGCGCGTGGAGTTGCCCGCCCTTCCTGATCCGCTACCAGTGCCGGTTGTCGATTCGCACTGCCATCTCGATTCCACGCAGGCCAAGTCCGGCCTCGAGCCCGCTGAGGCGATCCGGCTGGCCGCCGATGTGGGTGTGACCAGGATCGTGCAGATCGGGTGTGATCCAGAAGGCTGCCGCTGGGCGGTGCAGGCCGCCGAGCGCTGGCCATCGGTGATCGCTGGAGTCGCGATCCATCCAAACGACGCCGCACGGATGGGCCCGGAGCTGGTAGTAGGCCTGGAGCTGGTGGAGTCGCTTGCGCAGCATCCCCGAGTCAGAGCAGTGGGGGAGACAGGGCTGGACTATTTCAGAACCCGCGATACTGCCAGTCAGGCGGTCCAGCGGGAGGCGTTCGCGGCGCATATTGCCTTCGCGAAGGCCCATCAGAAGACCCTCGTGGTGCACGATCGCGACGCTCATGACGACATCCTGGACGTCATCGACTCCGAGGGCGCGCCGGCGCGGATCGTGATGCATTGCTTCTCCGGCGATGGTCAGTTCGCTCGAGCCTGTTTGGACCGAGGTGCCTACCTCTCCTTTGCCGGCACGGTCACGTTCAAGAACAATGATCACTTGCGCGACGCGCTGATACTGGCTCCGCTTGATCGAGTACTCGTCGAGACCGACGCGCCATACCTCACGCCGATGCCCTTGCGCGGCAAGCCGAACGCTTCCTACCTCATCCCGCACACGGCCCGCTTCCTCGCCGCCACCCTCGGCACTGATCTCGAACGCATGTGTCAGGCCCTCAACGACAATGCCGATGCAGCCTTCGGTGGAGGTTGGTAATCCATGGAATTCGCGCAAGTGCTGCGCCGGCGCCGGATGATTCGCGCGTACGACGAGGCTCGGCCGGTGCCACCCGAAGCGCTCGACGCCGTTCTCGCGGCTGCGCTTCGCGCGCCCTCTGCAGGTTTCACCCAAGGAATCTCCTTCCTGGTACTGAGTTTGGCGGCCGAGCGAGAAGCCTTCTGGGGTGTCACCGGTGAGGCGGTGACCGGCAAGGCGGGGGGAACCTGGCTGCGGGGCATGCGGACCGCCCCGATCCTCATCCTGGTCTGGACCAGCGATGAGGCCTACCTCGATCGCTATGCCGAACCGGACAAGGGTTGGACAGATCGAGATCCGGTGCGATGGTCGGCGCCGTACTGGTTTGTCGACGCCGGAATGGCGAGTATGGCCGCTCTGCTGGCGGCTGTCGACCAGGAACTCGGGGCGTGTTTCTTCGGTATTGCAACCGACCGGATCACCGCCGTACGCGAAGCCTTCGAAGTGCCGGCGAGTCAGCTGAGTGTAGGTGTCATCAGCCTGGGCTATCCGGTACCTGCCCCCGCGATCGGCTCGCCGACGCGCCGTCCGCGCAAGGCTCCGTCGCAGCTCGTTCACCGCGGTATCTGGTAATTCTGCACGCCTCGCAGCCCAGCTTTAGTCTTCCGACGGCGACCTCCGTTATAATTTCGTAATCCAGCTCGGGCGATACGCCGAGCTGCAAGTGACACTGAGGTCCAGGTCACCGGCCGGACCGACTCGGGGGAAATGCTGTGCGCAAGATCATCCCGGTGGTTGCTGCTGGAGCGACCGCGCTCGCACTAGCTGGAACGACCTATGGCTATGCCAGCCTCAACAAAGCTGTGACGCTCTCGATTGACGGGCAAACTACCCAGGTGCAGACGAGCGCCCACACCGTCGGCGCACTGCTCAAGAGCAGGGGAATCGATGTCAATGGCCACGATGTCGTGGCACCCGGATTTGACACGAAGGTCGAGGACGGCACTCGGATCGCCGTCAAGTTCGGCCGGCAAGTCACGTTTACGGTTGATGGCGCGCCCCAGACAATCTGGACTACTGCTACCACAGTGAACGATGCGCTGACCGCACTTACGGTGGACCTTTCCGGTGCCGAGCTTTCCGCCAGCCGCAGCTCACCGATCGGGCGCCAGGGCCTGGCCGTCGTGATCGCAACGGAGAAGAAGATCATCATCGTCGACGCTGGCAAGAAGCGCCACATCGCCACCACCGGGCAGACGCTGGCTGACGCGCTCACCGCAGCGAAGATCACGGTTGATAAGGACGACAAGCTGAGCGCCAGCCCCGACGCGCGTCTGATCGACGGCTCGAAGTTCACCTTTACTCGTGTGGATGTCAGCTCCAAGACCAAGAAGGTCAAGATTGACTTCGACACGACTCGCAAGAAGTCAAGCAAACTGACGAAGGGTGCCACGAAGGTCGACACGCCAGGAGTCCGGGGTGTCCGGGCCGTGACGTATGAGATCGTTCGGCACAACGGCGAGATCGTCAAGCGCGTCAAGATCAAATCCAAGTTGCTCAGAGAGCCGGTCACCGAGGTCATCCTGGTCGGCACCAAGGAGGCTGCCAAGAAGAGCTCTGGTTCCAGCACGCCGTCCGGCAGTGTCTGGGACAAGCTCGCCAAATGCGAGTCCGGCGGCAATTGGTCGATCAACACCGGCAACGGCTACTACGGCGGCTTGCAGTTCAGCCTCAGCACCTGGCGCGCGTACGGCGGCTCGGGCTTGCCAAGCAACGCTAGCCGGGACCGGCAGATCGCGGTTGCCAAGAAGCTCCAGGCGGACGCAGGCTGGGGTGCCTGGCCGGCATGCTCAGCGAAGCTGGGGTTGCGTTAGCGCGTGGCCGGCGGACTGCTCGATCCCACGGCGATCCGTGAGTTGGCGAGCGAGCTGGGCCTGCGGCCGTCTAAACAGCGTGGCCAGAACTTCGTCACCGATGCCAACACCGTACGAAGGATCGTCGCTGCGTCTGGGGTTGGTCAGGATGACATCGTCCTCGAGGTCGGGCCCGGGTTGGGCTCACTGACACTAGGTTTGCTGCTGGCAGTGCACCGAGTCATTGCAATCGAGATCGATGATCGGCTCGCGGCACAGCTGCCTCGCACGGTCGCTGCGCGAATGCCGGAGCGCGCGAGCGCGCTTACAGCAATCAACGCCGACGCGCTGCGGGTGGATGCCCTCCCCGAGTCGCCGACGGCGGTCGTAGCCAACCTGCCCTACAACGTCGCGGTGCCGGTGCTGCTGCATCTCTTGGCGACATTCGCCAGCTGGAAGCGCGGCCTCGTGATGGTGCAGGCCGAAGTGGCCGACCGGTTGGCTGCCAAGCCGGGCTCCAAGACCTACGGCGTCCCTTCGGTCAAGCTCGCGTGGTACGCCCACGCCAACCGAGTCGGAACAGTATCGCCGACCGTCTTCTGGCCAGTCCCTAACGTCGAATCAGGCCTGGTTGCCCTTGAGCGCCACCCACCGCCAGAGACTCCCGCGACGCGCGACGAGGTGTTCGCAGTCGTCGATGCGGCGTTCGGGCAGCGGCGCAAGATGCTGCGCTCGGCATTGGCTGGGCTGGCCGGATCGTCTGTGGTCGCCAGCGCGGCCGTCGCTGCCGCAGGGCTGGATCCCGGCGCACGTGGTGAGACGTTGGACGTGAAGGACTTCACTCGGATCGCGGAGCAGCTCTTCCGCGCGTAGATAACCTCGCAGTCATGGCCTCAGTTACGCCGCCGACTGCTGTCGGCGTTCGGGTGCGGGTACCGGCCAAGATCAACCTCGCATTGAAGGTGGGCGCGCCGCGCACTGACGGTTACCATCCGCTTGCCACGGTGTATCAGGCGATATCTCTCTATGACGAGGTGCAGGCGGAGTGGGCCAACCCGAATGAGTTCGAGGTCGCGGTGAGCGGGGAGGGAGCCGCTGAGGTGCCTCTTGATGACTCCAACCTCGCCGTACGCGCCGCACGCCTGCTCGCCCGGACGTACGCGCCGCATGACTCGTTGGGCGCAAGTCTGTCGATCAAGAAATCGATTCCGGTGGCTGGAGGGTTGGCTGGCGGCTCCGCCAACGCCGCAGCCGCACTGGTGGCGTGCGCGGTCTTATGGGACTTGGACGTCAGCCCTGAGGGATTGCGGACACTCGCGGCCGAACTCGGCAGCGACGTACCCTTCGCGCTGCTCGGCGGCACCGCGGTCGGTAGTGGCCGGGGCGAGGAGGTGGCTCCGGCGTTGGCTCGCGGCGCCTATCACTGGGTGCTGGCCTTTGGCTTCCATGGACTGTCGACCGCTGTTGTGTATCGGCATTTCGATCAGCTGAGCCCTCGGGCGGCGCCACCACAAGTGCCCGCCGATCTTATGACGGCCTTGCGTGGCGGCGATCCACGGCAACTGGCCGCCGCGCTCAGCAATGATCTCCAGCCGGCTGCGCTGGACCTGCAGCCGCGACTGCGCACCGTGCTGCAGACCGGACTCGAGTACGGCGCGCTCGGCGCCTTGATATCTGGATCCGGTCCCACCTGTGCGTTCCTGGTGGAGAGTGAAGCGGCTGCGATCGACCTCTCGGTCTCTCTCAGTGGCGAAGGCCTATGTCGGGCGGTGCGCCGTGCGACTGGTCCGGTCATGGGGGCCCGCGTGATCACATGACGAGCTCCCCACCCGTAGCGCCAGGGATTTATCGATCGGCGCCGTAGCGGGCCAGCAGCAGTCGCAGGCTGCGGGTAAGTTGATCATGATCCGCGACGTCCAGCGCATCCAGGATCTCGCGTTCCGCCACCATCAAATCGGCCAGCGTCGCGTCAATCACGTCCTTCCCAGCCTCGGTCAGCTGAACCAGAACGCCACGCCGGTCATCGGGATGGTCCTGCCTCACGACCAGCCCGCGCATCGCGAGCCGGTCCACTCTGTTGGTCATCGTTCCTGACGTGACCAGAGTTTCTCGCAGCAATTGGCCCGGCGAAAGGCGGTACGGCGGACCAGAGCGCCGGAGCGCGGCCAGTACGTCGAACTCCCAAGACTCCAAGTCGTGGCCGCTGAACGCACTCGCTCGGACGCGATCCAGGTGGCGAGCCAGCCGGCTGATGCGGGAAAGCACCTCCATAGGCGCGACATCCAGGTCCGGACGTTCGCGACGCCAAGCCTCAACGATGGTGTCGACCTCGTCCCGGGTTGGCGGGCCGGTCACATCCGGGAGTCTAGATGTGAAGAGTCTTGACGTCGAGATTCATCAGCACGGAGCGGGCACTCACCCCTGAGATCCGTTAACGGCGGTTGTGATGCCGACGTCATCGCGCGGCATGGTGGACGCAAGTCCGATGATGCCTGCGCAAAGCAGCGCGGGGACAGCCATCGCGTGGTGGATTCCGAAGCGGTTCACGAGGAAGCCGACGACGGCCGGGCCGATCAGGAACGCCGCGTAACCGAAGGTCACCACCACCGCGAGCATTCGACCGCCACCGATGTGCCCGGCCACGGCGTACACCGGTGGCGCAATCATTCCCACCCCGAAACCGACCAATGCCCAGCCGAGCACCAGCGTGGGCAGGCTGCTTACCAGTGTGACCGTGAGATAGCCGAGGGCAGCAAAGAGTGCGCCGAAGCGCACGACCGCGCGCCTGCCGAAGCGGGCCACCAGTCGGTCGCCCAGCAGCCGGATGATGACCATGAAGGCGCTGACCGTAATCAGTCCCAGTGCGCCGGTGGTCGGGTCCACGCCGGCGACGTCGGTGACATGGAGGGACGACCAGTCGGTTGCCGTGCCTTCGGAGAGACCAAAGGCCAGGGCCATGACACCCAAAATCCAGATGACCTTGGGGATCGGTGTCTTCACACCGTCGACAGTGTGGTGCACCACGGCAGCCTCGGGTGTGATCTTGAGCAGGATGCCCAGCGCGATGAGCGTCACGACAGCGATCAAGATCGACACAGGGGTGACGATCGCCGCACCATGCAACCCCAGCACGGTGGCGAGCAGCAGGACAGCGCCAGCGCCGATAAAGGTGCCGATCGACCAAAATGCATGGAAGAAGCTCATGATCGGGCGTTGGCGCGAGGCCTCCACTTGGACGCCGATCGCGTTCATGGCTACATCCATGGCCCCATTGCCCAGCCCGATGAGAACGACGCCGATGATCGCAATTGCGAAGCTAGGTGCCAGCCCGATCGTGATCATCCCGACGATGAGGAGCGGGATGGCGGCCAACGTGATTTCGCGAGCACCGAGTGCGTCCGCCAGCCGGCCGCCGACCTGCATAGCAAGAATGGCCGCGGCCCCAGCGCAGAAGAGCATGATTGCAATATGAGTTGCGTCGATACCGAGCTTGTCGCGCAGCGAGGGGAGTGAGCCGCCGTACCCGCCGATCACTGTGCCGTTGACGCCGAACATCAACGTCACCGCGACAGCGGCGATCCGGGTCGCCAGTTGGTTCGTGGGAGGAGCCGACGTTGTCATGCGCGATTTTCTGTATGGTGTTCTGTATCGATTTAGAAGCCGAAAGCACCACTGTACGCGGCGTCGTTGCTGATCGCAAAAATGAGCCGCGATGCAGCCCGACGACGCAATGCGTACGCTTGGCTCTGGCCGATCGATGGGTTGGTCAGCTGTGGGGCAGGCGATTCGAAGCCCGCGGCCCGTAAACGAGGTGCGGATGCGAGGATTGGCCGGGCCCCACATTCCCCGGTTGGTCTGTCGGCAGGGCCCGCCTGACTTTGAATCAGGACTAGCGACGTAGGTTCGACTCCTACCCGGGGAGCGGAGCGTCACTCAGCTAGTAAGGAGCCAGCTGTTGTCTGTTCACTCCGACCGAGCGCCGAGCCCGGTCGCCGCTGTCGTCATCCTGGCAGCCGGCGAGGGGAAGCGGATGAAGTCTTCCCGTTCCAAGCTGCTGCATGAGATCGCCGGGCATTCGATGCTGAGCTACGCGGTGACAGCAGCGACGACGGTGCAGCCCGAACACATTGTTGTCGTGGTCGGTCACCTTCGTGATCAGGTAGAGGCCCATCTCGCCGAGATCGCGCCGCATGTATTGATCGCAGTGCAGGATCAGCAGCTCGGTACTGGCGATGCGGTGCACGCCGCCCTCGGCCAGCTTGCCGACCTCACGGGTGACGTCATCGTCACCATGGGAGACGTCCCCATGCTCACCGGTGAGACCCTCGTAGCGCTGCTCGAGGAGCACCGGGCCCGCCAGGCTGCGGTCACCGTGCTGACTGCGCAGGTTCCGGACCCGACAGGATATGGGCGGATTCTGCGCGATGGAGACGGCATGGTCAGCGGCATTGTCGAGCATCGAGACGCCGATGACAGCCAGCTTGAGATCACTGAGATCAACTCTGGAATCTATGTCTTCGACGCGGTGACACTGCGGGCTGCCCTGACCGAGATCGCCCCGATGAACGATCAAGGTGAGATATACCTCACCGACGTGCTCACTGTGGTCCGCGGGGCGGGCAGACCGGTCGGTGCGCTGCTGATCGAGGACCTTTGGCAGACCGAGGGTGTGAACGACCGAATCCAGCTCTGCCGGATGAACGCTGAGGTCAACCGGCGAATCCTGGACCGCTGGATGCTCGAAGGCGTCACCGTTGTGGATCCCGCCACGACCTGGGTGCACGCGTCAGTTGATCTTGCGCCAGACGTGATCTTGCTGCCCGGCACCTCCCTGGAGGGCGCGACCTCGATCGCGGCCGGCGCGCGGATCGGTCCGGACACGACCTTGATCGACGTCGAGGTGGGGGAGAGCGCGGTGGTGACGCGGACTCACGGCTCGCTCAGCGTGATCGGATCCGGCGCCAGCGTCGGTCCGTACGCCTATCTGCGTCCCGGCACCACCCTGGGCGCTGGCGGCAAGATCGGAACCTTCGTCGAGGCCAAGAACGCACGTATCGGAGCCGGAGCCAAGGCGCCACATCTCAGCTATCTCGGTGATGCGGTGATCGGTGAGGGCGCCAACATCGGAGCGGGGGTGATCTTCGCGAATTACGACGGCGTACGCAAATCGACGAGCAGTGTTGGCGCGTACTCCTTCGTCGGCAGCAACTCGGTGCTTGCCGCACCTGTCGAGGTGGCCGATGGCGCCTACATTGCGGCAGGCTCGACGATCACCGGCAATGTCG
>Ga0207428_10002189_pt1 | contig 19643 bp, 14 predicted proteins | sample RhiMethybrSRZTD1_FD_187600 | JGI IMG/M metagenome (GOLD analysis project Ga0207428, IMG submission 187600) | Populus rhizosphere microbial communities from Tennessee, USA - Rhizosphere MetaG P. TD hybrid SRZTD1 (SPAdes) (version 3) | ecosystem: Host-associated > Plants > Roots > Rhizosphere >...
GACATCGTCGCCGCCTCGGAAGTGCAGTCGCACATGTGGCCGGGATCGCTGCCGAGAATCGACGGCTTCGACTGCGCCGCGGCATCACTGCCGGCGCGCGGCGTCGGCGGGGACTTCTACGATCTGTTCTCGATCGGCGGCTCGCGCTGGGCGCTGCTGCTCGGCGACGCATCCGGCAAGGGCGTTGCCGCCGGACTGGTTGCCTCGGCGGTCCAGGCGCGCGTCAATACCGCCGCGCGGCTCGCGCATCTCACGCCCGAAGAGTTGATGGCCACCGTCAATCGCGACGTCTATGCCACGACCGATGGCGCCCGTTACGCAACCGCGATCTACGGCGAGCTCGACGCAGCGACGTCCGAGTTGAAGCTGGTGATCGCCGGACACCTGCCGGCCATCATCATCGGCGAATCGACCAGGCAATGGTGCACGACCGGCGGCGCCCTTGGACTCATTCAGGATCAGACATTTGAGGCGCGCCCGCTCGCGCTGCCGCCCGGATCCATGTTCGTGGCCTACACCGACGGCGTCACCGATGCGCTGAACGACGCCGGCGCGGAGTACCCAGAAGAGGATCTGCTCGACTTGCTCGAGCGCGATCGCGATCGCAGCGCCGCGGACATTTGCGCCGCGGTGCTGGACGCCGTCCGCGCGCATCGCGGCTTGCGGCAGGATCAGGATGATGTCACCGTGATGGTGATCAAGCACACATGATCCGCACCCTGGTCATCGACGACGAGCAGCCGGCGCGCGAGCGCTTGAAGCAGTTGCTGAGCGCGCATCCGGACGTGGAGATCGTCGGTGAAGCCGACGATGGCGTGCAGGCGGCCGAGAAGATCGCCGAGCTGTCGCCCGATCTCGTGCTGCTCGACATCCAGATGCCGGGCGCGAGCGGACTGGACGTGGCCGCGTCGCTCGGCCAGCCGCGGCCCGCGGTGATCTTCTGCACCGCGTTCGATCAGTATGCCGTCGATGCGTTCGAGCTGTCGGCGCTCGATTACCTCTTGAAGCCGGTGAATCGCGCCCGGCTGGCCTCGGCGCTCGATCGCGTCCGCCGTCGCGCAGACGCTTCGGCGGGACAAGTTCGCGCCTCCGCCCACGCCAGCTCGCCGGCCCGCGATCGCGCGATCGAAAACCTGACGCAAGCGAAAGGCATGGCGCCGACGAGGTTCCTCGCCAGGCGCGGCAACCGCTTCCGCGTCGTGCCGGCGGCCGAGGTGGTCGCGTTCACGTTCGTCGACGGGATCACTCACCTGCTGACGGCGACCGAACAGCTGTCGATGCAACCGACGCTGGCTTCGCTCGCCCGCCGTCTCGACACGGCGAATTTTTTCCAGGTGTCGAGGAACGCGATCATCAGGCTCGACGCGGTGAAGGAAGCGAAGCCGTTCAGCGATGGAACCGGTGAAATCCTGCTGGCGAACGGCCAGACAATGATTGTGGCGCGCCGCCGCTGGCGCGCCCTGCTCGACAAACTCGAAGCGTAAGTATCAGGAGTTCATGATCATGACGAGAGCCTCACTCTTCGCCGTTGCGCTGTCCGGACTTGTTTTCGGGCTCGCGCTGCCCGCGCAAGTCCAGGCACAGCAGCCCGACGTATTCGATCGCGTGACGCACGGCTACGCTGTCGCTGAGGGCGGCGTGAAGATTCACTACGCGTCGCTCGGCCAGGGTCCGCTGGTCGTGATGATTCACGGCTTTCCTGACTTCTGGTACTCGTGGCGGCACCAGATGGCGGCGCTGTCGAAGAATTTCCAGGTGGTGGCGATCGATCAGCGCGGCTACAACCTGAGCGACAAGCCGAAGGGCGTCGAGAATTACGACATGCGGCTGCTCGTCGGCGATGTCGCCGCGGTCGTCAAGCATCTCAAAGCCGAGCGCGCCACGATCGTCGGCCACGACTGGGGCGGCATTGTCGCCTGGCAGACGGCGCTGGCGATGCCGCAGATGGTCGAGCGGCTGATCATCCTCAACCTGCCGCACCCGAACGGCCTGTTGCGCGAGTTGAGAACGAACCCCGAGCAGATCAAGAACAGCGCGTACGCCCGGAACTTCCAGGAGAAGTCGCCGGCCGATCCAACCGTGTTTTTCGGGATGCCGATGACGGCGCAAACGCTGTCTGGCTGGGTCAAAGATCCGGCCGCGCGGGCACGCTACGTCGAGGCGTTCGGAAAGTCAGACTTCGAGGCGATGCTCAATTACTACAAGCGCAACTACCCGCGCGGCTCAGGCACTGATCTTCCGGCGGCTCCGCTGACGCCGAAGGTGCAGATGCCGGTGCTGATGTTCCATGGCCTGGGCGATACGGCGCTGCACTCGGACGGCCTCAACGGCACATGGAACTGGCTCGAAAAAGATCTCACGCTGGTGACCGTGCCCGGGGCGAGTCATTTCGTCCAGCAGGACGCCGCCGATCTCGTCACGTCGACGATGCAGTGGTGGCTGGCGATGAGGACAGCGTCGGGAAGATGATATTTGTCGGGAGGAGACGCTGGTCGGGACGTTGAATCTTGTCGGGAGATCCCGTTGAGTGTCACGTCCCGTCAAGAAACACTTCCCGTCCAGCATCTGTTCCCGTCATAATCCCGGAATGATTTCCCGCAGAGACCTGCTCGCGCAGATGGCGATGGCGGCAGCGGCCGCGCGCTTTCTGCCCGCCGAACTGCTGGCGCAAACACAAACCGCCGCGCAGCGCTTCGGCAAAGAGAAACTGATCATCCGGTCGATGCGTCCGCCGGACTTCGAAACGCCGGTGGCGCTGCTCGATTCGTTCATCACGCCGAACGATCTCTTTTACGTGCGCTCGCACATGCCGGTGCCACAGGTCGATGCCTCGACATGGGCGCTCAAGATCGGCGGCGAGGTGAATTCGCCGATCTCGCTCACGCTCGACGAGATCAAGAAGCTGCCGGCGGTGACGATCACGACGACGCTCGAATGCGCCGGCAACGGCCGCAGCTTCTTCGAGCCGGCACTGGCCGGCATCCAGTGGGAGAAAGGCGCGGTCGGCACCGCGCGATTCACCGGCGCCCGCATGTCCGAGGTGCTCAAGAAGGCCGGCGTGAAAACGTCGGGCCTCAACGTCGAGATGCACGCCGCCGATCGTCCGCCCGGCACGATGCCGGCGTTCGTGCGCCAGGTGCCGATGGCCAAGGCGATGCATCCGGACACGATCGTCGCGTGGGACATGAACGGCCAGCCGATTCCGCTGCCGCACGGCATGCCGCTGCGCGCGATCATTCCCGGATGGGAGGGCGCGTATTCGGTGAAGTGGCTGAACGCGCTCAACGTGCTGGCGAAAGACAGCGATAGCTTCTGGGTCGCCACCGGCTATCGCTATCCGAACAAACGCGTCGCGCCCGGCGCCGCGGTGGATGCAAAGGACATGGAGCCGCTCAAGGGCCTCGCGGTGAAGTCGCTGATCACGACGCCCGCGAATGGCGCGTCGCTGCCCGCGGGCAAGATCGCGGTGGCCGGGTTCGCGTGGGCCGGCGAGAACGACATCACCAAGGTCGACGTGTCGATCGACAACGGCGCGACCTGGCAGGCGGCGCGGCTCACCGGCGAGCAGGCGAAATTCACCTGGCGCCGTTTCGAGTTCGCGTTCAACGCCACCAGGCCGCAGTCGTATCTCGTGCTCTCGCGCGCGACGGACAGCGCCGGCAACATGCAGCCCGCGGTCGCGCAATGGAATCCGTCCGGCTACTTGTGGAATCAGTACGACTCGATTCGCATCGAGGTCAAATAATGGTTCCAGGGGTTCCAAGGGTTCCAGGGGTTCCACGGGCTTTGTTCTGTTGGGTGTCACTTGTTCTCGCAAGTCAGATCGCCAGCGCTCAACAACTGCCTGCAGGTCCGGGTGCGGACGTGTTGAAGAGCCGCTGCGTGATTTGTCACGAGGCGGACATCATCACGTCGCAAAAGTTATCGCTGACCGGCTGGACCAACTCGATCAACAAGATGGTTCGTTGGGGATCGCAGATCACGCCCGAAGAACGCGAGGTACTCCAGCCCTATCTTGCGCAGCATTTCGCGCCAAAGCCCGTGGCGTCGCATCCTGCCACGGAAGCGGGCGCGGCCACGTTCAAGAGGGTGTGCCTCAGCTGTCATGATGCCGATATAGTGGAACAGCAACGGCTCACCCCCACGGGCTGGACGCGATCGGTCGAAAAAATGATGCGGTGGGGCGCCGCCGTCAGCGACGCCGAGAAACAACCGCTCATCGATCACCTGGCATCGCGGTTCGGACCCAGATAAGCGACATTTGTTACTACTCGGCCTCGCCGCGATTCTCATCCTGTTCACGGCTCTGTGGGCGGTCTCACTCCGTCTCCAGAACTCGAGCATTGCCGATGTGGCATGGGGCCCCGGCATCCTCGGCATTGGCCTGATCTATTACTTCACCAGCGACGGCGTGGCGCTACGCGCGCAGCTGACGCTGGCGCTGCTCGCGATTTGGGCGGCCCGCCTCGGCGGTCACCTCTACATCCGCACCAGGCTGCAGGGCGAGGACTATCGCTACGTGAAGTGGCGCGAAGAGTACGAGCAGTGGTGGCTGGTCAGCTACATCAAGGTGTTCCTGCTGCAGGCGGTCGCCGCGTGGATCGTTTCGCTGCCGATCTATTTCGCCATCGTCTCGGTCGGGTCGCCGGCGCTGACGATGCTTGATTACCTCGGCGCCCTGATGGTCGTCTCAGGGATCGTGTTCGAGGCCCTTGCCGACGAGCAGTTGCGCCGCTTCCGCGCGGATCGTGCCAACCGCGGCAAGGTGCTCGAGACCGGCCTGTGGAGCTACACGCGCCATCCAAATTATTTCGGCGAAGCGCTGGCGTGGTGGGGCTTCGGCGTGATCGCCGTCGCCACCGGCGGTGTGCCCGGCCTGCTTGGCCCGCTGGTCCTCACCTACCTGCTGCTCTACGTGTCGGGCGTGCCATTGCTCGAATCGTCGCTGATCGAGAAGAAGGGCTACATCCAATATGCCGGCAAGACGCCGGCGTTTGTCCCGCTCCCGCCGCAAGTGCGGATGCAGCTGATGACGAAGCTGAAGAGCTTTCAGAAGAAGCCGCCTCCGCCACCGCGCGCGAAATGGCGCTACTGACATCGCAAGAACTGCGATCAGTTGTGATTCCTTTCGAGTTGCTCCGTCCCTAAACATCCCTCGGGCAGGGAGAAAATGGGGGACGGACCCCCGTAGTAATACAATTCCGGGATATGCCCGTTGCGGTTCCGGAGATCGAAAAAGCCCGCGCCTCGCTCGACGCGTGGACGCGAGAGTTGATGCAGTGGCACTTTTCCCCTGACACCGGCTGCCCGTTCTGGCTGCAGTGGGCCGAGAAGGCCGGCTGGGATCCCCGCAAAGAGATCCTTGCCTACGAGGATCTCGACAAGTTCGGTTTGTTCCAGGACGAGTGGCTGCGCGGCGGCCCGGTGCGGCGCTGGGTACCGCGCGCCTACAAAGACCAGCCGATCTACACGTTCGAGACCGGCGGCAGCACCGGCGTGCCGAAATCGCGCGTCAACATCAACGACTTCCGCATCGACTACGAGCTCTATAGCAAGACGCTGCCCGACGAGAAATTTCCGAAGGGCTCCGACTGGCTGATGGTCGGCCCGAGCGGCCCGCGCCGCCTCCGCCTCGCCATCGAGCACCTCGCGCAGTATCGCGGCGGCATGTGCTTCATGGTCGATCTCGATCCGCGCTGGGTGATCAAGCTGATCAAGATGGGCGAGCTGGAAATGATGGAGCTCTACAAGCGCCACGTCATCGATCAGGCGCTGACGCTGCTCAAGGCGCACGACAACATCAAGTGCCTGTTCACCACGCCGAAGCTGCTCGAGGCGCTGTGCGAAAAGATTTCGCTGAAGAAGGCCGGCATCACCGGCGTGTTCTGCGGCGGCACCGAGATGACGCCGCAGTTCCATCGCTTCGCGGTCGAAGAGCTGATGGAGGGCGCCGAGTTTCGTCCGACCTACGGCAACACGCTGATGGGCCTCGCCGCCAGCCCGAAGCGGCGGCCCGAAGACAACTGGGCGATCATCTATTACCCGCCAGTGCCTCGCGCGATGATCGAGGTGGTCGATCCCGACGATCCCTGGAAGCTCGTCGAGTACGGCGCGACCGGCCGCACCCGGCTGACCACGCTCACCAAGGAGTTCTTCATGCCGCGGTTCCTCGAGCGCGATGAGTGCGAGCGCGAGCGTCCGTGCGAGGAATTTCCGTGGGACGGGGTCAGAAACGTACGCCCGTTCTCGCGGTTCCAGAAGAGCGTCGTGGAAGGCGTGTACTGATGCTGCATTTACCAATTTTGCGGTGGGGCGTTCCGTATCGCAGCGTCAATCAAGTCGTGACGCCGCATTTCCGGACGCGCGAGCCGTTCGTCTCGATGAGCCAGGCCAACATCGGCCTGATTCGCCGCGACCTGCTGCAGCAAGCCGACGCGCGCGCGTTGCTGCTGAAAATCCCGGTTGCGGATCTCGTGAAGATGGCCGGCACGGCCGCGAATCATTTTCTGAACGACACGCTGCCGCTCGATCCCGAGAGCGGCACGATGCAAACGCCGCAGCAATACGTCGAGCAGGTGTCGGCGACGACCGGCATGCCGTTCAGCAACGTGCGCCGCAACATGCTGAAAGTGCACGGCGTGCTCGACAAAGTCGAAGAGGTGCTGGCCGGGCTGACGCGCGGGCTCGATCTGTCGGTGCTCGACGCCGGCTACGGCACGGTGCACGGCCAGATGCTCAGCTTCTTTCCGCGCACCGATGCGCTCGGCGTGGTGCTGCCGAGCAACTCGCCGGGCGTGCATTCGCTGTGGGCGCCGACGCCGGTGCTGAAGATGCCGCTCGTGCTCAAGCCGGGCAGCGCCGAGCCGTGGACGCCGCTGCGCATCATCAACGCGTGGGTCAAGGCCGGCGCGCCGGCCGGCGCGTTCGCGTATTACCCGACCGATCACGCCGGCGGCAACGAGATCCTGCGATCGACCGGGCGCGGCATGGTGTTCGGCGACGTCGGCTCGACGAAGCGCTGGAAGGCCGACGGCCGCGTCGAAGTGCACGGCCCCGGCTACAGCAAGGTGGTGATCGGTCCGGACCTGGCGGATCAGTGGGAGCAGTACATCGACGTGATCGCCGAGTCGATGTCGAACAACGGCGGCCGCTCGTGCGTCAACGCCTCGGGCGTGTGGGTCACGAAGCACGCGGACCAGATCGCCGAGGCGCTGGCGAAGAAGCTCGCGTCCGTGGAACCGCGCGCCGCGGACGATCCCGCCGCCGTGCTCGCGCCGTTCGCCGATCCGGAAACGGCAAAACGGATCAGCGCGACGATCGATGGTGACATGAACAGCGAAAGCGGTACCGCTCGCGATGTGTCCGCCGGCGTGCGCGGTTCCGATCGCGTGGCCTCAGCGCACGGCGGCACTTACCTGCTGCCGACGGTGATTCGCTGCAACGCCAATCATCCGCTCGCCAATCGCGAATTCCTCTTCCCCTTTGCGAGCGTCGTCGAAGTGCCAGCGGCTGAACTTCCCGAGTGCCTGGGGTCGTCGCTGGTCGTGACCTGCATCTCGAACGATCCGGCGTTCCGCGCGCGCTTCGTTGCCTCGCCGCATGTCGATCGGTTGAACTTCGGGCCGCTGTCGACGACGCAGATTGGGTGGGATCAGCCGCACGAAGGAAATCTGTTCGAGCATTTGTACGCTCGACGCGCGATACAGCGCCTCGCGTAATCGCATGAAAATACTGTCGCTGACAGCTGGTGCCGCATCGATGTATTGCGGCAGCTGCCTGCGCGACAACGCGCTTGCCGCGGAGCTGATCCGGCAGGGCCACGACGTCACGCTGCTGCCCTTTTACACGCCGACGCTCACCGACGAAGAGAACGTCAGCCGGCAGGAGCAGGTGTTCTTCGGCGGCATCAGCGTGTACCTCGAGCAGCACATGCCCTGGTACCGGCGCGGGCGGCTGCTCGACTTCATCGTCGACGCGCCGGCCGTGATCAAGGCGTTCACGAGCGGCTCGATCGCGGTCGATCCGAAGCAGCTTGGCGCGATGACAGTGTCGACGCTGCGCGGGGTCAACGGCCACCAGCGGAAAGAGATCGACAAGCTGATCGAGTTCGTGACCGCGGAGGCGCCTCCGGACGTCGTCAATATCCCCTACACGCTGCTGATCGGCCTCGCCGCGCCGCTGAAACGCGCGCTCGGACGACCGGTCGTGATCACACTGCAGGGCGAAGACCTGTTTCTCGAAGGCACACCCGAGCCGTACCGCACCGAAGCGCTCGATTTGATCCGCGCGCAGGTCGCCGACGTCGATCTGTTCATCGCCGTCAGCGAGTACTACGCGCGCTTCATGGGCGACTACCTGCGCATTCCTGAATCGAAGATGCGTGTGGCGACGCTTGGCGTGAACGTGAGCGATTTATCCCTCACGCCCCGGTTCCCAGTTCCCGGTTCCCGGTTCCCGGCGGGTTCTGATCCATTTACGATCGGTTTTTTTGCTCGTATCGCCCCGGAAAAAGGCCTTCACAATCTCGCTGACGCATATCGCATCCTACGCAGGGAAAAAGGACTGCCTCCGTCACGCCTCTTGGCCGCGGGATACCTCGCGCCCGAACACAAGCCGTATCTGGAAAAGATTGCCGAGAGCCTGCGCGCGGCCGGACTCGGAGGAGAGTTCGTGTATCGCGGCGCCGTGGATCGCGCGAAGAAAGTTCGCTTCTTCCACGACATCGACGTGTTGTCGGTGCCGGGCGGCTATCACGAACCGAAGGGCCTGTATCTGCTCGAGGCGATGGCGTGCGGCGTGCCGGCGGTGCAGCCCAATCACGGCGCGTTCCCCGAGATCATCGCGCGCACCGGCGGCGGCGTGCTGGCGAAGTCGGAATCGGGCGAACACATCGCCGAGGCGATCTTCGAGTTGTGGAAGGACCCGGCCCGCGCCGCGGCGCTCGGCCGCGCCGGCGCGGAAGGCGTGCGCCGGCATTACACCGTGCAGCACATGGCCGAAGGCGTGCTGAAGGCTTATGTAGAGGCGGGTCTTCAGACCCGCCTGCTCCAAGATGCTTAACGCCACTCACCTATCGAAGCGCTATCCCACGCCCGCGGGTGAGCTGACCGTTCTTCGCGACGTCACGCTCGCGCTCGACGCGGGCGAGTCCGCATCGGTGATGGGGCCGTCGGGATCGGGCAAGAGCACGCTGCTCTACATCCTCGGCGGGCTCGAGCCGCCCTCGGGCGGTACCGTGCAGCTCGACGGCGTCGATCCGTACGCGCTGGCGCCCAAAGCGCTGGCGGCGTTTCGCAACCGCGGCGTCGGTTTCGTGCTCCAGGATCATTGCCTGCTGCCGCAGTGCACGGTGCTCGAGAACGTGCTCGTGCCGACGCTCGTCGGCGAGGTCGACACCGATGCGCCCAATCGCGCGAAGGCGCTGCTTGATCTGGTCGGTCTCGGCGAGCGGCTGCATCATCGACCTGCGGAGTTGTCCGGCGGCGAAAAGCAGCGCGCCGCCATCGCCCGCGCGTTGATCAGGCAGCCGCGCCTGCTGTTGTGCGACGAGCCGACCGGCAATCTCGATGCGGAAACGGCGGCCACCGTCGCCGACCTGCTTATCTCCCTGCATGCCAGGCAGCAGGCGATCATGGTGCTCGTCACGCACAACCCCGCGCTCGGCTCCCGCTTCGCGAAGCGGTGGTCGATGAATCGCGGCGAGCTCTCGGTCTAGGAACATGCTGACCCGCGCGAGCCTGCGTTATTACGCCGCCACCAACACGCTCGTCGTGATCGGCGTCGCCGTCGCCGTTGCGGTGCTCGCCGGCGCCTTGCTCGTCGGCGCATCGGTTCGCGAAAGCTTGAAGCAGATCGCGCTCGGCCGGCTCGGCAACACCGATGCGATCGTCACGTCGACCACGTTCTTTCGTACCGCTCTGGCCTATGACATCGCGGGTCGAACAGCGAACAGGGTTGCGCCGCTAATCGCCGCCGCCGGCGCCGTCGCGCATGATGAATCGAAACGCTCGGCGGGCCGCGTCGCCGTTTACGGCGTCAATGACCTCTTCGGGCGGTTTCACGACAAGCAGGCCATTGGAGTGGCGGGCACGGCAATATTTCCATCGATATCCGGTCGTGATGCGCTGATCAGCGAAGCGCTCGCCAACGAGCTCGGCGCGAAACTCGGGGACAGCATCACGCTCCGCATCGCGAAGCCGACAGATATTCCGCTCGCAACACTGCAAGGGCGACGCGAAGTGACCGGGCAACGCATTCGCCTGACCGTGGTGCGCATCCTCGATCGCACATCGCTCGGCGAGTTTTCGCTCTCGCCGTCACAGGGACCGGTGTTCTCGATTTTCGTGTCGCTCGATCGCCTGCAGCGCGACCTGGCCCTGGGCGATCGCGTCAACACGCTGTTGCTCTCTCTCGACAAGGAATACGAGGACCTGGTGTCCCAGGTCGTCATGCCATCGGCCGATCTCGATGATTTTGGATTGCGGCTGCGCAAGGGAAGCGACGGCAACACGATCGTCGAAACGCGTGCCGGCTTGTTGACCGATCCACTCGCCGATGGCATTCGCGCCGTCGCGGGCGATAACGGCCTGCAATCCGAATCGGTGCTCGCGTATGTCGCCAACACGATCCGCATTGGCGATCGCGAAGTGCCGTACTCGGTGGTCGCGGCAAAAGGTCCCGGACGCGGTGAGATCCGGCTCAATCAATGGGCCGCGAATGATCTTCGCGCGAAGGTTGGCGATCACGTCTCGCTCGAATACTTCCTGTGGTCGGACGAGGACGGACTGACGACGTCGAGCGCCGAGTTCACGCTCGCCGGCATCCTGCCCATGAACGGCGATGGCGCCGACCCAACCCTGACGCCCGATTACCCTGGCATCAGCGACGCCCCCGACATCACGTCGTGGGATCCGCCCTTCCCTGTTGATCTCAAACGCGTCCGGCCGAAGGACGAAGACTATTGGGACAAGTATCGCGCCGCGCCAAAGGCGATCATTTCGCTCGAGGACGGACAGCGCCTCTGGGGATCGCGATACGGCAAAGTTTCGTCGGTGCGATTGAGCGGTGTCGCGACGATCAACGCGCAGGCGTTCGATCCGGCCGCGACCGGGCTCACCGCGCGCAACGTGCGCGCCGACGCGGTCAATGCGGCGCAGGGCACGACGGACTTCGGTGAATACTTCCTCTACTTCAGCTTTTTCCTCGTCGTCTCGGCGCTGCTGCTCGCGTATCTCTTCTTCGCGGTCGGCCTCGAACAGCGCACCACCGAAGTCGGGATCCTTGCGGCGATCGGCTTCACACCGTCGAAGATCCGCGGCGTCTTCATCCGCGAAGGCGCGATCCTCGCGGCGATCGGCGCGGCGATCGGCGCAGCCGCGGCGATCGGATACACAGCGCTGATCCTCTACGGGCTCCGCACGTGGTGGATCGGCGCGGTCGGCACGACCGATCTCACCCTGCACATCGCGCCCGAGTGGCTCGCGAGCGGTGTGATCGGCGCATCGCTCGTCGGCTTTCTGGCACTGTGGCTCGGCGTGCGCGCGATGAGCCGCCGCTCGGCGCGCGCCCTCCTCAAAGGCGATGCCGGCGCGCGCTCGACGCAATCGACGATGGTGATGAAAGTCGCGGCAGTGCTGCTGCTGATCATTGGCGCGGCGATGCTCGGCGCGGCGATCACGGGCGCCACCGATCCAACCGCTGGATTCTTCGGTGCCGGTGGCGCGTGGCTCGTGGGCGGACTCTGCGCCGCGTCGATCTATTTGCGGCGGCGGCGCACCTCGACGACGCTGGGGCGCGGCTTCGCCGGCTTGTTCGCGCTCGGCATCCGCCACACCTCGGCGCGGCCCGCGCGATCGGTGTTGAGCCTCGCGCTGATCGCATTCGCCAGCTTCGTGCTGGTCAGCGTCGGCGCGTTCAAGAAAGACGTCTCGGCCGAAAGCAACGATCCGCGCTCCGGCACCGGCGGGTTCGCGCTGATGGCGGAATCGGTCGCGCCGCTGATGCACGATCCCAACACGCCGGAAGGACGCGACGGCCTCGGGCTCGAAACCACGGATCCGATCGTGTCGAAGACGACGATCACCAGGTTCCGCCTGCGTCCGGGTGATGAGACGAGCTGCCTGACGCTCTACCGCCCAACAAATCCGCGCATCATCGCGCCCGAGCCGCGTTTCTTCTCGACGCCGCGATTCAAATTCTCATCGTCGATGGCGTCGACGCCGGAAGAGATCGCGAATCCGTGGCTGCTGCTGAATCGCAAGTTCGATGACGGCGCGATCGCCGCGGTGGCGGATCAAACGACGCTGATGTATGTGCTGCACCTCCGCGTCGGCGACGACTTCACGTTTACGCCGGGAGATTCGGGAGGACTAAAGTCCTCCCCTACCGTCCGCTTGCGGATCGTCGGCGCGCTGGCTGACAGCTTTCTGCAATCGGAGCTGATCATCGGCGAGCCCGCGTTCGTGCAGCTGTTTCCCAGGCACGAGGGCTATCGCGTGTGGATGATCGAAACCACGCCGGGACAGGACACCGCGGTGACGACGCACCTCGAGGATCGGCTGTCGGACTTCGGCGTCGACGTCAGCGATACGCATCAACGATGGGCGGCCTATCACCAGGTCGAAAACACCTACCTGGCCACCTTCCAGGCGCTCGGCTCGCTCGGCCTGTTGCTCGGCACGCTGGGACTTGGCGCGGTGCTTGCTCGCAACGTGCTCGAGCGGCGGAAGGAGATCGGCTTGCTGCGCGCGGTCGGCTACTCGCCGGCGGATGTCCGCGGCATGGTGTTGTCCGAGGGAATGGCGCTGGTTTCGGCCGGTTTGCTGCTCGGGGCGGGATGCGCGGTGGTCGCGATCCTGCCGGCGTTGCGCGATCGGGCGCAAGCGCTGCCAGTCATCAACCTGGGAGGTTTGCTGATCGCCGTGTTCGTTACCGGGACGATCGCGTCGCTTTTTGCGATTCGACTGACGTCACGGACACCGGTCGTGGAGGCAATCAAGTCCGAATGAAGAACATCATCGCAGTCATTGGCATTCTGGCCTTCACGGCGTCACTCGTCGCGCAGACACCGGCCTCATGGTCGCAGTGGCGGGGACCCGCGCGCGACGGCGTGGCATCCACGTTCACCGCTCCGTCGGCGTGGCCCGCGCAGTTGACGAAGAAATGGGAGGCGACGGTTGGCGCCGGTCATTCCTCGCCGGTCATCTCCGGCACTCGCGTGATCGTGCACACGCGCCAGGGCAATCGCGAGCTCGTCACGGCATTCGATCTCGCGTCGGGCAAGCAGCTCTGGCAGGACGGCGTCGATGCGCCTTACACGATGAATCCCGCCGCTGCCGGCCATGGTCCAGGACCGAAATCCACTCCGGCGATCGCCGACGGGCGGGTGTTCACCCTCGGCGTCAGCGGCATCTTTTCCGCGCACGATCTCGCGACGGGTAAGTTGTTGTGGCGCAAGACGGCGCCTTCGGTGCCGCAGGAGTATGGAACCTCCAACTCACCGATCGTCGACGGCACGACCGTGATCGCATTCCTTGGCGGCCAGAAGGGCGGCGCGCTCACTGCCATGGATGCCGCGACGGGCAAGGAGCGATGGCAATGGACGGGCGATGTGCCCGGCTATGCGTCGCCGATCATCGCGACGTTCGCCGGCACGCGGCAATTGATCACGCAATCCGAGACGAAGGTGATGGGCGTGTCGCTCGCCGACGGCACGTTGCTGTGGCAGGTGCCGCTCAAGACGCCCTACAACCAGAACATCGTGACGCCCCTCGTCGCCGGCGGCCTGCTGATCAGCGCCGGCCTCGACAACCCGACGATCGCGTTCCGCGTGACGTCGGCGCCAGGCAAAGGCTGGACGGCGACACCGGCGTGGCAGAACGATCAGGTCTCGATGTATATGAGCTCGCCGGCCGCGAGCGGATCGACGATCTTCGGCCTGTCGAACAAGAATCGCGGCCAGTTCTTCGCCATCGACGCGGCGTCGGGCAAGACGCTGTGGCTCGGCAAGCCGCGCGAAGCGGACAATGCGTCGATCGTCCGGGCGGGAAATTTTCTCCTGCTGTCGACGACGAACAGCGAGCTGATCGTCGCGAGGCCGAGCGCGACCGCATTCGAGGAAGTGAAGCGCTACACGATCGCGGATTCCGCGACGTGGGCGCATCCCGCATTCGCGGGGAGAAACATCGTCGTCAAAGACGTCGACAAGTTGATCGTTTGGAGTTTCTAGTCAGGCGGGTCTGAAGACCCGCCTCTACTTGAGCGGACGACGATCGCCGATCGCCCATAAGAAAGACGACGTCCGCAAGAACAGCTGTCCGTCGGAAACGGCGACGGTGCTCAGGCAATACGGCGCGCAGTCGTCGAGCAGCCGGTTCGACGAAATGATCTCGAACTTCGGGCCGGCGCGGTACACGGTGGTCAATCCAGTTTCTTCCGTCGTCACGTAGATCTTCCCGTCCGCGAGAATCGGCGACGCGCTGTAGGTGCCCGACGGCAATCGCACGGGGCCATACACGGTTGCGCCCGTCATCAGATCGAGCGCGAACGCGACACCGGTATCGCGCACGACGTAGAGCAATTTGCCGTCGCTCACCGGCGTGGGCACATCCGGTCCCTGCTGGAACGTCCACAGCACGTGCGTCTTCGCCACGTCGCCGCTGCCGCCCGGCCGCATCACGACCAGCGGACCCACGCGCGTCGGCGCGACGATCACGCCGTTGACGACGGTTGGCGACGCGACGATGCGATAGGCGCCGTTGCGCTGCGGATTCAACACGTCGGCGCGCCAGTACTCCTTGCCCGTGGCGGGATCGTGCGCGGAGACCACGTCGCCGCCGGTGATGACGAGCTCCGCGCGGCCGTTCGCTTCGATCCATGCCGGTGTCGTGTATGAGTCCGGCGATTCGAACACCGCCGGCGTCGGCCGCTCGACGCGCCATAGCGTCTTGCCGGACAGCTTGTCGATCTTCAGCACGTACGAGGGATCGTCGGTCTTCATGCCGTGCAGCACCTGCACGTAGAGCGCATCGCCCTTGAGCAACGGCGATGAGGCGTAACCCCAGTTGAGCCCGAAGCGGCCGTAATCGGCCTGCAGGTTGCGCGACCAGATTTCCTTGCCGCCGAAGTCGAAGGCCTTGAACACGCCGAGCCCCGTCATCACCCACACGTACTTGCCGTCGGTGACCGGCGACGGCGACGACATGTTCTGTTTCCGCTCCATGTGATTGGAGTCGGTGATCTGCCGCTTCCAGTTCACAGTCGCCTTCAGCTTGTCGATCGACCACAACTCGACGATGCCGGTATTCGAGCCGGTGGCGACGTTGAGAAAGATCGTGTTGCCCCAGATGATCGGCGTCGATCCGCTGTAGGCGGGCAAGGGCAGCTTCCACGCCACGCCCTTGGTCTGGATGTTGTCGCACACGGTCGGTACGATCGGCCGGCCTTCGAAATTGGAGCCGGGCGGACGCTGTCCGCGCTGTGGCTCTTCGATCACGGACGGTCCGCTGCCGCCAGCGAGATCAGCATCGTCCCCGGAAGCCGCGCACACCGCGCTCCAGGTATCGGGGAGATTTTTCTCGGTGCTCACGCCGTCGTGCGTCGGGCCGCGCCAGTGCGGCCAATGCTGCGCCATGCCGACGGCCGAGGCCGACAGCTTGAAGACCACGATCAACGCGACGACGTTTTTCATAGGCGGCCTGCCTCTAACTCGCCGGCCTGAAGTACAACACCATTCCGGCCCCGGCCGCCGTTAACAAAAATCCCAGGTAGAGCAGCGGATTAACCGAGGATTTCGGCGGATGCATGATCATCGTCACGGCCACGTTGACGAGCGGCGCGATGCCGAAGACGATCGGCATCACGTAGGTCGGCGAGCCGCCGTTGCGGAACGCGAAGATGATGAACACCGCGCCGATGGCGCCGAGCGCGCCGGCGATGGTGGCGGTGGTCGTCCCCGTCGGGTTGAAGTCCCGCATGTCGCCCTGCGACGACAGCGCCCCCACCGGCACGAGCACGCCGATCAGAAAATATGCGGCGCCGACGCACAGCAGCGCTTTCATCGGATTCCCGAGCGCGAGCTGCCCGCGGTGCAGCGATGCGCCATACATCCCCCACGAGAGTGCCGCGCCAAAAGCCAGAGCGATCCACGACATGCGATGTCTCCTTTGCCCGTGTAGTGTAGCCGCAGATCAGAATCTGACCCGCACGCCCAGCTGCATCTGGCGCGCGGACGTGACCGTGTTGCGGACGCGGCCGAAGCTGCCGAGCGGCGCTTCCCCATCGGCCGCTCCCGCGAAGGCCACGAGGTTGGGCACGCCGAAGTTGGCCCGATTGAAAAGGTTGAACACCTCGAGCTTGAGCTCGACCACGCCGCTCGCGCTCAGCCGCAGGTCCTTGCCGATCGACAGATCCACCATCCGCAAGTCCGGACCTTCGAAGTCGCCGCGGCCGGTGTTGCCGAAGGTTCCTGCCGGCTGCAGCACGAACGCCTGCGGATTGAACCACTGATCCGGATTGCCGGTGACCGCGTTGCCGGCGTCGAATCCCGGTGCATAGCCCGGGCGATCGCGCCCGATGCCCGGACCGAGCGACGGCTGCCATTGCGATCGCGAGCGGTTGTTCTGCACGAACACCGTCAACGGATAGCCGCTGCGATAGGTCGCGATCGCCGACACGCGCCAGCGGCGAGGCAACTCCCACGTCGCATTCGCCACCAGGTTGTGGCGGACGTTGAAATCGGATGGCCCGCGGTTGTAATCCGCGATGAACTCGGGGAACGCGGACGTCGTGCCGTTGGTGGCGTCGGAGAAGAACGTCGACGCCTGCGTGGTGTCTTCCGAGTCGGACCAGGTGTACGACGCCTGCCACGACAGTCCCTTCGCGGCACGGCGCCGCACTTCAACGATGAGCGCGCTGTACCAGGAATCGCCGTCCGAGGTCTTCGCTTCGATCGTCGTCCACGCCGTGTTCATGCGCGGCGCACCTGCGGCGAAGAACGGCAGGCCGTCGGCCCCGGTGGCGGGCGCCGCGGTGTTCAGATCGTTGCTGCGCAGCAGGTGGCGCCCGCGCGATCCCGCATAGCCCGCCATGATCGCGATCTGCCCGCCCAACTCGCGCTGCAGGTTCGCATTCCACACCTGGATCGACGGCGTGACGACGTCCCATTGCACAGGACGGATCGAGAGTCCCGAGGCCCGATCGAAAGGCGGATTGGGAAACGTGGGGGCCTGGTAGACCACGCGCGGCGTTTCCGGCGGATTGGTCACGGTGACGATCAGATTCTGCGAGCTGTTGGTCGCGTAATACAGGCCATAGCCGCCGCGCACCGCGGTGCGGCCATCGCCGGTCGCGGCCCACGACACGCCGACGCGCGGCGACACGTTGTCGTAATCGGCCCCGCTATACAGCTGGCCGGGCGTGGCGGTGCGATCGGTGAAATGGATCAACGCCGAATCGCGGCCGCCGGTGTCGATCGGCATCGTCATGAATTCGTAACGCAGGCCCGCCGTGATCGTCAGGCGCGCGTGCGCCTGGTATTCGTCCTGCAGGTAGCCGCCGGCGATCCAGAACGGCCACTGGCGATCGAATCGCGCCGCAGGCGTGAGCCCGATGAAACTGGTCGGCCGGTTCTCGAGCAGCGCGCGCAGGTTGGCGAAGCTGTAGGTGCCGAGGCTGAACGTCGGGTTCACCATGTCCTGCTGATAGCGCTCGGCGATCGCGCCGGCGCGCACGAGGTGCCGCCCGCGCGTCCAGTCCAGATCGCCCTGCACGCTCGTGACCTGTTGGAGAAAGCGCACGTCCACAGAGCTCTGCGTACCGAATCGCTGCAGCCCGCCGACGTCGATGTTGCCGATGAACTCCCGGCCCGGCACGAACGGCGGCAGGGGCGTGTTGGCCTCGACATCCTGGCCAACGCGCGTGCGGCTGTAGCCGAAGCGGTATGTGCCCAGCACGTTCGCGGTATAGGTCTGCTTCAGCTCGGCGGTCGCGTATTGATTGCGCGACAGGAACGCGCGCGGGAACTGCGGGTAATCGAGCGGCAGCCGCTGATCCGCATCGTCGAGGGTGTAGCGCGCGAAGAACTGGCTGGCCGCCGAGAGGTTCGCATCGATGCGCCCCTGGAAGAAATCCTGATCGATGCGCTGATCGAACTGGAAGCTGTAGAGCGCGGTGCCGTCGCCGAGGTTCGCGCCATTCGGCGCCGGATACGCGTTGACGTACGGCGCCACCGCGGGATTGACACCGACGTTGACGAACTCCCCGGGACGGGCCGGATCGGCCAGCATGCCGAGACGCGCATTCGCGTCGGGAACCGACGACGTGATCGTGCGTCCGAGGTTTTCGCGCAAGCCTTCGTATCCCGCAAAGTAAAAGAGCCGGTTGCGTTTCACCGGTCCACCGGCGGTGACGCCGAACTGGTTGCGCGTGAAGGGCGGCTTGCCGCCGACATCGAAGTAGTTCTTCGCATCGAGCGCGTCGTTGCGATGGAACTCGTAGGCGCTGCCCGTCAGCGCGTTGGCGCCTGACTTGGTGATGACGTTGATCTGGCCGCCGCTCATGCGGCCGAACTCGGCGCCGTAGGCATTGGTCTCGACGCGGAATTCCTGGACCGTCTCCGTGCCCAATGCCGTGCCGGCGGCGCTGCCGGCCGGACCGTTGGTCATGTCGTTGAGCAGCGTGCCGTCGAGCAGATACACGTTCGCGCGCGGATCCTGTCCGTTCACGCTCATGCCGAGGCCATGCGCCACCACGGAGCCGCCGTCGCGATGTGGATATGGCGTCACACCCGGCTGCAGGAACGCGAGGTCGGTGTAGTTCCGGCCGTTGAGCGGCAGTTGTTCGATCGCGCGCTCAGTTACGAGATAGCTCAGCTCGCCGGTGCGCGTGTTGACGGGCGACGCACCGGCGATCACCGTGACCGTTTCGACGAGCGCGCCGACTTCCATCGTGAAGTCCGCGGTGACCGCATCGCCCACGGTGAGGACGATGCCTTGTCGAAGGACGGGCTTGAAACCCGCAAGCTCGGCGCGCACGTCGTAGGCGCCGACCGGCAACCCGGCGAGCACGAAGCGGCCATCCGGACCCGTCGTCGTGACCCGTTCGATGCCGCGCTCGAGCTGTTGCGCGGTGATAGTGACGCCGGGGATGGAGGCACCCGTCGAATCGAGGACACGGCCGGCCATGGTGGCTGATGTTTGCGCCGCAGCCGGAGTGGCAAGCACGCAGAGAACGACACACGCAAATCGCACGAAACGCTCCTGTTTCGATACTAAACGCGGTGAACGGCGCACATGTCTCGCATTGTCGCGGCGGGAGGAAAACGGCCCTGACTGACCGTCTCAATGGTTACACGGACATGACGAACGACCGCACCACGACCCTGAAGGTTGGCCAGATTGTCGGCCGCTATCGCATCGACGGGGTGCTGGGATCGGGCGGCATGGGGCAGGTCTACCTGGCGCGCGACGTCGAGCTGCAGCGCACGGTGGCGATCAAGCTGGTCGATGGGCGCCGTCAAAGTCCGCAGGAACTGGTGCGCGAAGCGCGGTTTGCCGCGTCACTCGACCATCCCTCGATCTGCACCATCCACGGCGTGGAATACCTCGGTGAGGAGCCATTCCTGGTGATGGAGCACATCAAGGGTA